>RHMF01000440.1_pt1 | contig 17639 bp, 33 predicted proteins | sample 5365151 | NCBI WGS metagenome assembly RHMF01 (sample SAMN10266501, study PRJNA497801) | feces metagenome | isolation source: feces | host: Bos taurus | place: China: Prairie of Fairy Mountain | collected 2017-08-14 | reverse complement strand
TAAAATTATGAAGAAGAATATGATAAAGAAAATTATGGTAACTGTAGTAATGATATTAGTATTGTTATTTAGCTATGAATTATCATTAGCCTTAATAGGGCTATTGGTAGATTTCATGGAGAGAAACACAATATTTATATTAGGAATATTTGTAACTGTAAAATTACTAGATAAGTATTATCTTAATAATAAAATTAAAGATTTTATAAAGAAGATTTTTAAGTAATTTTCTTCCGACCCGAGTAAGTCGTAAAACTGCTCTTTTATTTTTTCACAAAATTTACAACGCTTATAATGAAGAAATTACTAACACATATATTTGAAAGGAGAAATGAGTATGAAAAAAGTATTAGTAAATTCAATGGCAATTATTGGTGTAGCAACTATTATAGCAGCTTTATGCGTAATTGGATATAGCATTAAAGTTAAGTATGATGAGAAGGCTAACAGGAGAAATCAGAATGAGTATATTTATACTCAGGTTGATGAATTCCTTGACGGCGTTCACGCAGACAAGGCGATAACTATAGAAAAATTAAGCACAGGTGACTATAAAGTTACTTACAATAACGGCTATGTTGATTACAAGTACGGTTTTGTACGTAATGGACAAGACGTAGAATATTGTAGCAAGTAACTACTTACAAAGAATAAAGGTAGACTTTGTGGAGGTGATAGCCCACACGCCTTATTCTTTTTCTTTCACAATAAATACAAGCCTCTATATGGAGATTATTGAACTTTTATAATTAAGGAGGTGAATAATGGAAGTATTTGTGATACTAGCAATAGTAGCAGTATTAGTGATCAGTATGAATAAAAAAGGAGAATAAGAATATGAAAAAGAAACTTTTAATAACTGGAACTATATTAGCAACTATGGGTGGAACAATACTCGTAGTTATAAGACTTCTTAGAAAGAAGAAGTATAATAGTTAATTTCCAACGACCTGAGTAAGTCGTAAAACTGCTCTTTTATTTTTTCACAAAAAATACAGCGGTTATTATGGAAACGTACGTAATATTTATGAAAGGAGAAATATTATGAGCGGATTCATATAATGTTTAATGCACGTGTATAGTGCGGCGAAGATCATGGACGCATGATTGATGTACCGAATACACGTGCTTTATATTTTTCGTTTACATAATATCACAATTATTACACTTCTTATAATGATACTATAAAGAATTAATTTAAGGAGGTAATAGTATGACAAAAGAACTTGAAAAGAAACTTCAAGAAATCGAAGAAGACAACAAAATCATCAAAACCATTCTTGAAAAAGATGGTGTTGAAGATAAAGAGTCTGACGCGTTTCTAGAAGGAGCTCAGTTCGTAATAAATACTTTACGTGCTGACTTGTAGCATCATTAAAGCTTGTGGAAACACAGGCTTTATATTTTTCAAGGAGGATAAAGAAATGCCAAGTAATGAACGTGGTGAGTTGAGTAAGAAGAATCCGTATTATATTCCAAAGTATAGATACTATGAGCTTAAGTATCGATGCTTACAGTATAAGGATTGGGAACAGCAGTATAAAGAAGCTGTTAATTTTTTGGCTACTAATGATATTTCAAAAGATAAAGTTGATGGTGGTGAGAGAAGAGATCCAGTTTATGAGGCACACATAAAAAGAGCTGAATACTGTAATAGAATGGACAAGCTTAAACACTGTATCAAAAGCCTTCCTGATTATTTGCAGGAGCCTGTATTTGAAGCAGTTACAACAGGTAAAGGCTGGCAAGTGATACAGGCAAAATACGAACTGGTTTGTCCGAGGGATGAGTATTTCAAAGCTTACCATTATTTCTTTTATATTTACAGCAAATCAAACTACAATGTGTTCCTTTGGTAACTCACAATTAATACATACTCTTAAATGGTAACTAATAAACTTATATTTATTATGGAGGTGTTTTTATGGCACAGTTAATGGAAGATGAAGAAGACTACATTGATGCACTTGAGCAACTTGAAGTCGATATGTTAACTGAGGATGACCCTGAGAAAAAACTAAAACTTGCTCAGGCTTACAAAGCTATGAAAGAAGCTAAAGACACGGACTGGCGTGATTCTAAATCTCTAGAAATAGAGGACAAGAAGAGCAAAAGGACGTTCTGGGCTACGATTATAGCTGCTGTGGCTGGTAGCACAGTTGCGGGAGTAATCAAGGCGGTATCCAACGCTAAATATCAGCAGAAAGTAATTGATGCTGAAAAGGAAGATCTTTATATTCCTGAGCGTAAAATGCAGCCACCTAACAGGTAAGTTGCATAGTAACCAAAGGCGAGGAGTCCTATTACAGGGCTCCTTAGTTTTTCTAGGAGGAGGGTGTAATAATGCCAGAAAAAACATGCATAATGGTTAAAAAAGTAGACGAAGGATGGATGTATGAAGGAGTGTACGAGGATGACAAAACACACGCCTTTAATTTAGACATTATATTTAGGTATCCTAAATGTAGATTCGATGTAATTATGGATCAGAGGTATATTATTCTACCAGACAAGTTAGACCCGGATTTTTGTACAGGTTTCATAATTAGACCGCATAGTGAGAAACTTTTTAAATGGCATTAAGGAGGAATAGATTATGTATTTATATTGTCCTAATTGTAATAGATTTTATGCACTGGATTATCTTGCAGATGGTAGAAGAAAAGTGTGTCCTGATATTACATGCAAACGTGAGCTAGTTGAAATAGACGAAAACATGATAGCGCCGATAAAAGTGTTGAATGAGAAAGGCTATAGAACATCTTTTTGTTGTTCTGGCCATGTCGATAGTGACTACTTTGGTGGTTATATTGCTTTTCACCCGAGTGTTATACCATATCTTCCGGACTCAACTCCTGCTGGATGGGAGTGGGATGAGAAGCCGACAACAGTAACTGGAGTTTGGGGTCTCCGTTATAGTTTTGACAAGGGTGACTCAATAGAGAAGAGAGCATTAAAGATGCACTTCAGATTACACGCTCTTGTCGAGTGGTGTATGAAATTAGACACAATAAATACAAGCCTCTAAATAGGAGGTGAAAAAATGTTTTGGAATAATTTAATGGTGTTTTTTATCATGTGTATAATATTAGGAATATTTGGCCTGGTATTATTACTCGATGAAAAAATCTATAAAGACGAAGAAGATGAAGAGCCCTAATACAGGGCTCTTTATATTTTTGCAATGTTTATTGAAATGGAGGGAATGCATATGAAATTTGTAAAAGATTATCTTAACAGCAACCGTTACATCAAGCTTGGTTCTAAAGATGGAGCAGGCTTTATATTTTGCGGAAAACTCAAAGACTTCCTTGATATTTCCGATGAGATGACGGTAAGACAGCAGTCTATCCTTAGAGATAGGAAGCTTAAGGCTGAGGAGGTAATGGGCGAGTTCGACTTCAGATGGAACCACTCCTACAAGCCGGGGGCAGAAGCTGTCTATGACCTCAAGCTGGACGAGTACAAGGACAAGCCCGAGGCAGCTTTCCTTAAGAAGTACCCAACCAAAGAGGCTTATGTGGATTTCGTTCACGAGTCCAAGTATAAGGCATGCCTCAAACGTCTCAACAAGGCTACTAAAGCCTTAGAAGGCTATACTCCGATTCTGGAGAGGCCTGTTGTTGAGACTTATAATTCGGAGCTTATAAATTGCCATGGTGAGCATGACCTCATTGTTATATTTGAGGGCATGGAGGTTGGGCCATGGTGGAGCCTTGATGAGTACGAGAGAGGGTGGGTTGAGACAGACACATCCAGCAACATTTCTCGTACGAGGAAAGGAAAAAGGTACTATAGCAAAGGAGGTGAGCTAATTGAACGGCCGCAGCTTTAGAAACTGGTTAGATAAACTTAGCTTTGTGGAGCTTAGTAAGTTGTATCAGGCACATAACGACTACTACAGCTCCCAAGGTTATAGTAAAGGAACAGAAAGGACACGATATTTTACCTATTGCCATGAGCTTATAGAAGATATGGTGGAGCATGGTGCGACAGCGGATGAGCTGGAACGCGCCATTATATTTTCTTATGTTGTCCTTGATTCGGAGAAGTATAGACTCTCTATATTCAAGGCTAAGGAAGATCTATTAATTCAGGAACTGTATAACAAATATGTGCTAGGAGGTGCAGTATGAACTGGTTAGATAATATTAAGTACGAGGACGATAGTTATGTTTGGCTTTCTAAGCCTAAGACAATAGTTGAAGGCGAGGACAGTATTAAAAGAGAGTATATTGAGGAATTGGATTTATATCCTTGGGCTAACTGCGACTCTCCAGTGCTTGCTCATCTCATTAAGGACTATCCTAATTTTATTGTGGTTGAGATACAGCCACATATGAACCCGTTGTCAATGACAGGTCTGTCTAAACCTTATACTCAGGCTTTGTCTAAGCATTCTATATATGAAGGAAGGATTAGGGTGAAAAAATGCGCCTAAGAGTATTACTATTGATATTTCTTCTGTTTGCTCCTGGCATGACTGTCAATGCACAAGAAACTACTGAAGCAACCACAGAAGAATGGGAACTCGTAGGATACAAAATAAAGTATAAAACCAAAACAAAGACCAAAAAATTATATTTGGGAAAGTTCTGGATTACACATTATTGCCCTTGCTCATGCTGTTGCGGTGTGGGCGGGGGCAAAATTACTGCTAGCGGAACCAAACCTACTGCAGGACGAACCGTTGGGGTTAATACCAATCTTATCAAGTATGGAACTAAGCTTAAGGTTGGAAAGAGTAAGATAAAGTATGTCGCTGAGGATACTGGAGGCGGCATAGGGTGGAAGCATCTTGATATTTTTTGCAATACACACCAGGAAGCTCTTAATGCTGGTGTTGGTTGGGAAGATGTCTGGATGCTGAAAAAAGTTAAGTATAAGGTAAAAAAGAAAATACCTGTGTATAGGAAGATTACCAAAACTGAGTCACAGGGTAATGAGTAGTGAATTGGGAGTGATGCAGAATGATTAACAAAAACTTTAAAAAAGATTGGGAGATATTTGGTGGAGAGGTTGGATTGTTATCTACAAATCATTTTTCCATAGATATTGACAAGGATTATTTTTCAATTTTTATCAGTATGTCATGGAAATTCAGACTTGTATATATAGCAATTGGGCATTTGGTTTTTAGATTTTATTAAAGGAAAGCGAGGAATAAAAATGGAAGAACCAAGAAATAAAAAAGAGGTATTCTTTGATGAATATTGTAAGCATTGTAAATACTGGGGATGTAAGGACGATGACGATCCTTGCGATGAGTGCTTGAATACGCCATACAACGAAAATAGTCACAAACCAATAAAATTCAAGGATTATGAGGAGGATTGATAGTATGCCAATGACCGAGTACGAACGCAAGATGATAACAATCCAGAAGAAAAGAAATGATATTCTTCAGAGGATTGCCGAGTATGAGTTTAAGAGGCTCAAGATGGAAGTAGTTGATCAGAAGCCTTTTGACGTTTCTGATTTGCCGGAAGAGATAGATAAGGAGGAAGAGTGATGCTGGAAGGTCGGAAGTATGTGCTGAACCTTAATGCAGGAATTATATTTGGCAATACTAAGTATCCTGCTGAGGCGAATCTAAAAGGTATTATAGACGGTAATCCGGACGGGATTGGTATGCTCATTCATATGGATGATGTGGATATCGATCCCGTTATTATTATGGACAAGAAGCAAGCTAAGGAACTTATTAAGGCTCTTAAGAAGTCGATAAGGAGGAATAGGAAATGGCGCAAAGGATGACACATATAGCAGCTACTAAAGTTAGAAGTTATGCTACTGAAGAAACATTCAAGAACGAAAAGCTTCAGGCAATACGTGCTATGCATCAACTCTGGGCACACAAGCCATTGTCTGAGAGAAAAGAAATGGACCAGAGGATGCAAGCTTGCGAAACGTCTAACCAGTTACAGGTTCTAACCAAAGAGGTTAGGGATAAAATTTGATATTTCGCAAAAATTACATTGCATATAATAGAGAGATTATGTTGGCTCAGTTGGAAGAGCGCCTAGCAATAGGAGGTCGTAGGTTCGAGTCCTGCACATACTCTTTCTATTTTTTCTCGTAGTTATATTTGATGTTAGGAGGTGCAGTATGAGCTTAGAGGAGGCTAAAGTGGCAGCACAGGAGAAGGCTATTGAGGAGGGATATGACCAATTGATATTCCTGAACAAGAAGCGTAAGTATGACATCAAGAGGGCAACCAAGGTTGACAGAACGAGACCAAGTAAACTTGTGGGCTTTGTAAGGTTATATTACAAGGACCATAAACTTTTCACAAAATATATTTGTGCATAATAATAGGGAGGTAAGGAAATATGGCAACATCTGATCAGTACAAAACAGCACTACTTTATTCAGAATGGGATAAGGTTACTAAGCCTATCCTGAAGAAACTCGAGGAAATGGGTACAGACATAGAACTCACATGCTCCGACCCACGTATCGTTGAGAAAATCAAACTGTTGGAAAGAAAGAGAGGCTATCACTATGGCGAATAAGATTATATCTTCATTCAAGAAATTTGGAGGGGCTGTTCGAAAGAACTCGCCTCTTCTTTTAACTGTAGGAACTGTTGTTGGGGTTGGTGGAGTTATATTTACAACCATTAAGGCAACTCGTAAGTATGATTCCGAGGTAGAGCCTGATATGACTAAAAAAGAGAAGGCTAAAATAGCTGCTAAATCATATTGGCCTGTAGCATTGACCGGTGGAGCAACTGTAGCATGCGCTGTAGGAGCTCAGAAGATAAATTCTAACAGAATAGCTACAGCAACTGCCGCGTATGAGTTCACAAAAGAAGCCTTTGATACATATCGTGAGAAGGTTAAGGAGAAGATAGGTGTTAACGGAGAACGTGAAGCCAGAGCAGAGTTAGCTGGTGAGAGACTCGCTAAAGAACACCCTGATATTTACGCAGACCCATCTCTTATTCCAGGTAGTGGAGTTATATTTATAGAAGAATGGTCTGGACAAGTCTTCCGAGGCAGTATAGATGATATTTGTCTCGAGGCTAAACGCTTTAATGAGGACCTTCGAGGGTCTGACTGGTTATGCCTTAATGAATGGTTATGTCATTTAGGTCTTAATCCTATGGGTTATAGAATAGGGGAGAACCTTGGCTTTGGTGAGAGGTATGACCACGATGGGCTTAATCTGCGATTCACACCATCAGACAAGATATTTGCTACCGGTGAGACAGCAACTTTGATAAGTTACGAGGACGACTTGATAGCTTATCAGGATTACACGTGTCTGAACTGCTGAATAAGATATTCTATATGGTTATAAGGAGGATAAAGCATATGCATATCAACACATATTTTGGGGTTAGATCACTTGAAACCGTTGTTAATGGCATTAAGTCACTTGATAGTAAAGCTCAGGCTGCTCTGTTTATCGGAGTAGGCCTGGGCGTTTATGGATATTTTAAATATGGGAGGAAAAAGAACAATGGCAACAGCTAAAAAGCATAAAGAAAGAAGTAAAAGAAACTACTCACATAAGCAGCAAAACAAGAGGAATGGATTTATCATTATATCCTCGCATAATAGCAAAGCTCCAAAATAGCTTTCACAATAAATACAAGGTTATAAATGGGAACTAATGTTCAATTTAATAATATATTTTAAAGGAGGATTTGCAAATGGCAAAGACAACAGAAAAAGAAACTATTAAAGAAGAAGCAGTAGAAACCAAGGAAAGGGAACTTGAAAAAGGAACTGATGTTGAAGAGACAACTGAAAAGGAGTCTGGTTCAGCAGAAGATTCTGAAAACAAGGGAAAACCTGAAGAGAAGGAATCTAAGGAAAAAGAAGGATTCTTATCTAAAGCTAAGAAAAAAGCTAAGAAAGCTTTGCCTTATGTAGGCGCAGCAGTAGCTGGAGCGGCAGTGACCGCAGGAGCAATTGTTGTAGCTGTAGTAAAGCATGGTAACAATGCTGACAATCTAGCAATAGAGAAAGATGAAGATCTTATTCCAGCAGATGACTTCATAGAGGGTGAGTACTCTGTTGAGGAAACTGATGCTGAATGAGGTAATTTTGTAACTCGTTAACTGAGGGAGCTTAAACAAGCTCCTTCCTTTTTTCAAATATTATATTTTTTGGAGGGATAAGAAATGGGATTAATTAGTGTTGGAACAGCAATTGTAGGTCTTGTAGCAGATGCTGGAATTAGTAGTCTTATAGGAAATGTAGCAGCAACAGTCACAACAAAGAGTGGTAATAAGATATTTGACAAGCTAATGATTGGTGTTGGAACTGCTGTTGTAGGATGTATGGCTGGAGAGGCAGCACAGAAGTATATCGACCGCAAAGGTCAGGAACTTGAAGAGGCGTTATCACATGTGTCACCAAAAGAAGAGGAGGTAACAAAAGATGACGGAGAGGTTTCCGAATAATAGTAGGTTTGGAGCTAAGCCTGCTAAAGAGCCAGATAGACCAGAGCCTGAGAAAAAGGGTAAGGTCATAGAAGGAACTGCCATGAAGCGTAAGAAGGGTCTTGGAGAGAAATTCTCTGAAACCTTTGTTAAGGGCGATATTCATGACGTTGGCAAGCACATCCTAAATGATATTCTCATTCCGAGTGCTATTGAGACTGTCGGTGCAATGGGACACAATCTCGTAGATGGGATGATTTATGGGGATGATGCACCTACTAGGTCCGCTAATAAACGACGTAGAAACCTGGAGCGGACGTCTATAGATAGAGGCACTGGCAGAGAAGAGCGCAGGAGGAAGTCACAAGCTATCCATAATAAGAGGTCATTGATATTTGATGATGTCATTGTAGATAGTAGAGAGGAAGCTGATCTGGTGCTTAACGAGCTTAAAGATGATATTTATGACTACAAACGCGCTACAGTAAGCTCTCTCTATCGAGCAGTTGGCTGGGACAATTATATTGACTACACAACTGACGATTATGGCTGGTATGACCTAGATGGTGTTAGACCTATACAGGTTAGGGTTGATAATGAGACTAAATGGACTCTGAATCTCCCTAGAGCTGAATATTTGGGTTAATGCCTATGACTACCACTATTATATTTTTCGTATTAGCACTTGGCGGTGTAACTGGCTATGTTATAGGCTTCGTACAAGGGTATGAAAGAAGGGAGAAAGAAGAAAAAGATGACTAGTCATGTTGGTATAGTTGTGCTATTTGCATTGTTCATATGTGTGGCTTATATTTTGGGATTCTCTCAAGGTATTAAGTATATGAACGACCAGATGCACAGAGTTCTAGATTTTGATCTGTATAGAACTGTGATTCAAGAGTTACACATGGATGTTATTAAGGAAAAGGAGGAACCAAAGGATGGAGAATAATATTATTCAAGATGAGATTATCAAAGCGCTTAAAGCACAGAGAGATGAGTATGCTCTTATGATTGATATTTCAACTTTTGAAATGGCAAAACAGCGGAAGATTATTAAGAAGCTTAGAAGAAAGAATGGTAGACTTGGTCTTGTTCTTGGTATAGAGACTTTAGCTATTCTTGGATATTTATACTATCGTCTTGACAAGAGGGATAAAGAATATCAAAAGGAGATTGAGGAGGCAATGAAAGAAGATGAATCCTTCTCATAAAGAACCTTATGGATATTTAGTAGCTGATGGTTATAGGGGCTGGGTTGAAGAACTCGGCTCCTTTATTTTGTTCCCAACGGAGCAAGAATACATGGATTATATTTTTACGGAGGTAGAAAATGAAACTGTTTAGTGGAATTGCCAAGAGGGCAGGAAGAATAGTAACTAATGTTAAAAATGCTAAGTCAACGCCAAAAGTAATGCTTATTGCAGGTGTTACAACTATTGTTGGAGCGGGTGTCTATGCGTGTGTTCAGACTCTTAAGGTTGAAGATAGGGTCGATGAACTTAAGGACAATATCGATCATGTTAAGGAGCTTAAAGAGGCTGGTGAATATATTATAGATGCAGAAACTAATGAAACTGCAGAGTATACACCAACATTATATCGTAAGGACCTTACATATGCTTATGCTAGCGGAACATGGAATATTGTTAAATTATATTTACCATCAGTTATTGCTACTGGTGTTGGTATAGCACTTGTTGGTGGTAGTCATAAAGTAATGTCTGATAGACTTACACAGACAACTCTCGCACTTACAGCTATGTCAGATGCTTATAATCAGTATCGTAAGAATGTTATAGCTGACCAGGGAGAGGAAGCAGACCTCAAGTATAGAACTGGTCTTGAGACAAAGAAGAACCTCGAGATGAATGTTATTGACCCTGAAACTGGAGAACTTATTTGTAAGAAAGAGAAGAAAGTAGATGTTATTACTGATGTTAGTAATATTGCTTCTCCGTATGCGATAATTCTTAATGATTGTAACTTCTGGACATCTGATGCAACTTACAACACTCAGTTTATAGATAGCTCACTCAGACTTCTTCAGGCTCAATATGATAGAGATGGATATATTTACCTCTATGATATTTACAATCAGTTCACAGCACTGAATAGCATCAGTAGTAAGGCAATAGCAATGTCTCACCAGGTTGGTCTTGTTAAGGGATTTGCTGATGATGATATTCGTATCAATCTTGTTCCTACACACCTTGGAAGCGAGGATAGGTTCAAGGATGTTCTCTTAGCAGACTTTAACTGCTGTGGAGCTATTAATGAACTTGTAGCGGATAGGGCTTTTGTTGGCAACTTTTGATGAATTATATTTAAAGTGGCTCTGGGGTTTCAGATGCCATGAGGAGGTTGAATAATGAATTGGATTATTCCTTTTGGAGCAGGTATGATAGCTGGTGGATTCACCGGCTATTATATTTGTAAAAAGAAGTATAACATAGTTAAAGCAGATGTAGTAGAATGCGAGATAGGCACTATAAATGAATTGGTTGTGAATGAGGCTGAGGCAAATGATGCATATAAGGAAGAATTATATTCTGCTTCATATGTAAGAAAGCAGGAGAAGACTGCTGATGAAGAATGGGATGAGGCTGAGAAGTTCAATCCAGTTGAGCCAGAGTTTGTACCTTATGTTATATCTCCTGAAGCATTCGTTAGTGAACATGATGATTACGCTAAAATAACACTTAAATATTATGAAGATAATGAGGTCCTTGAGTATGAGGAGTACAAGGATAATGAAGACCAGTTTGCGGATATTGGAACCACTATCGGGTACGATGCTGTGAACCATTTTGGAGAGTTTGAAGAAGATGCAGTCTTCGTACGTAATGAGGCTCTTGGAAATGATTATGAAGTAATCCTTATGCACGGACCTTTTGACGAAGGTGGTGATTGATATTTTCAGATACAAGAAACGTGAAACTGTTGAAATGAATTATTTAAGGTGGTTATGTGATGATGTAGGACTCGATTGCGAGTATTATGGAGATGTTGCATCTACCTTATTATATTTCAAATTTGATGACTCTTTAGACAATGATGTGAACCGTACTTGGGATGCTATTGCGAACCGTCGTGAGTTCGAAAACGAGTATGACGTTGACGTTGATATTTGGAAAGAGCATTGTGGTTTGCTTGAAATGATGGTTGTTTTGGCAAGAAGAGCGGCTGATATTATGTACGAGGATGCTGATGAGGACATGACTGAGCATTATTTTTGGGTTATGTTTAGCAATTTAGGTCTCGATAAATTTGGTGGAAATGAGTACAATCATCAAAAAGTTATTCATATTTGCCAAATTTTGAACGAGAGAAAGTATTCCTCGGACGGAAAAGGTGGACTTTTTAGGTTTAAAAATCCGCCAGGCGTGCCAAATGAGGTAGAAATTTGGTCTCAGTTAAATTGGTATTTGACCGAAAAATACTTCGAAAAAGGGTAAAAATGGCCAAAATACGTAAAAAGTGTGCCACCTGTACCACTTTAGCCGAGTAAAGTGGTACACGAAAAACCTAGAGTTTATGCGGGTTTGCGGGCGATTGTACCAGTGTGCCAGGTAATTTACTCTCTTTATATAATTTTAAAAAATATTTTTATATATTATAAAAGTTTTTGGAAAAAAAGGTGGCACACTGGCACACAAGAAAATTTGATGTTTTAGCAAAAATTAGCGTGTACCACTGTGCCATGTACCAGCACACTTTTACAAAAAATTTAATAAAAAGTAAGGAGGTCAGTTTTATGGGCTTAGACTTCATGGAAGTCTCCACAAAAGTGGTTAAGAAAGGTAAAGACTTATATGTGACCGAAGTCTACCCTGATTTCTTAGTAGGACGTTCAAAAGACCTAATGATTAGAGGTGGTGATATTTATGCCGTCTGGGATGAAGAACTTGGTTTCTGGGTTACAGATGAGAATGATATTTTACCTTTAATCGATAAAGAAATAAAAGAAGTTGCAGATAGACTCCGAGAAAAAGGAGAAGAGGTTCAACCATTATATTTAAGGAATGAACAAAATAAGATGATTTATCGTTGGCATTCGTTTTGTCAAAAAGCGATGCGTGATAACTTTCATCAATTAGATAACAGAATTATATTTGATGATGCTAAAACTTGTAGAGAGAACTATGCTACAAAGTGTTTGCCGTATCATTTGGAAAGTATAGAGACGCCAGCTTATAATGAGTTGACGTCTGTTTTATATTCTCCAGATGAATTAGCAAAGATAGAATGGTGTATAGGAGCTATATTTACAGGCGATAGTAGATACATTCAAAAGTTCTTAGTAATAACTGGTGAACCAGGAAGCGGTAAATCAACAATCCTTAAAATAATGGAAATGTTATTTGCTGGCTATTATATTCCATTAGACACAAAAGCGGTTACAAGTGGCGCAATGTTTGCAATGGAACAGTTTCAGTCTAATCCATTAGTTGCTATTGAACATGATGGTAATTTAAGTCGTGTATATGACAATAGTAAACTTAACTCAATGATATCTCATGAAGAGATAAGAATAAATGCCAAGTATAAGAATAGCTATGGAGCAAGGTTTGATACATTCTTAATTATGGCATCAAATCTTCCAGTCGAGATAACAGATGCTAAATCTGGACTGACAAGAAGAATAATCGATGCTGAACCAACAGGAAAAAGAGTTGGTAAGCAGCTCTATAACAAACTTATGAAGCAGATAAAGTTTGAGTTAGGCGGTATAGCAAAACATTGTATTGATTTATATTCTAGTGATACAACGAAGTATGATGGTTATAAGCCAGAAAGACAAATTGCTAAAACTTATAGATTCTATGACTTCATAGATTATGAGTTTAATGATTTTGCAGATTCAGAGTATGTGACTTTAGATTATGCCTGGAGTAAGTATAGAAAGTATGTTGAAATATCTGGCATTAAGTACCCTTTTGATAGGTTAAGATTTAAGACCGAATTAGAGGAATTCTTTGAAGAGTTTTATCCCAGAAAAAGAATGCCGGATGGAATGCATGTACGAAACGTATATGTTGGTTTCATAAGAGATAAACTAACAACTAAAACAGAAATACATGAAAATGAGGATATTCCTAAATGGTTAAAACTCGAATCATATTCTTATAGTGTATTAGATAAGTTGTTAAAAGATTGTCCAGCACAGTATACAAAAGATGATGGAACACCCAGATATGCATGGGATTATTGTGAAACGGTGTTAAAAGATATTTCGGCAGAAAAAGAGCATTACGTTTTACCACAAGTTCAAGAACCAAATCTAATAGTCATAGACTTTGATATTCGTGACCCAGAAACTGGTGAAAAGTCGTTAAAAGAAAACATAAAAGCTGCTAGTTCATTTCCACCAACTTATGCAGAAATAAGCAAAGGAGGTCAAGGTTTACATCTACATTATATTTGGGATGGAGATGCGAGCGCGTTAAGTAGCATTTATGATGTAAATGTAGAGGTAAAGATATTTAAAGGTAAGTCAGCGTTAAGAAGGAGGTTAACGGAGTGTAATGACTTACCAGTTGCAACTATAAGCACGGGGTTGCCACTAAAGGAGGTTATAAAGAAAGTGGTAAATAAGGAGGCAGTACAGAGTGAGAGAGGTTTAAGGAAACTTATAATTAGGAATCTAAGAAAGGAGATTCATGAAAGCACAAAGCCTTCTGTAGATTTTATATTTAAGATACTTGAAGATGCTTATGCATCTGGTATGCATTATGATGTATCTGATATGTATCCGGCTATTGAAGCTTTTGCTATGAAGTCTACACATCAGGCTGAGTATTGTGTTAAAAGAGTTAGTCAGATGAAGTTTAAATCTGAAGAACCCAGTGAAGATGTTGGAGATTATGGAAATAAGCCAATTATATTCTTTGATGTGGAAGTATTCCCTAATCTTCTGATAGTCTGTCACAAAATGAAAGGTGAAGGTGTTGTCACTAAGATGATAAATCCTTCTCCTGATGAATTGAAACCATTGTTTGATTATCGTTTAGTCGGATTTAATAATAGACGATATGATAATCATATTTTGTATGCGGCTGCTTATGCTGGTTATAATGCTGAGCAGCTTTTTAAATTGTCTCAAAGGATTATTAATGGTAGTTCTAATGCATTCTTTGGAGAAGCTTACAATTTGAGCTATGCTGATATTTATGAGTATAGTTCAAAGAAGCAGAGTCTGAAGAAATGGGAAATAGAATTGAATTTCTATCATTTGGAGAATGCATATCCTTGGGATGAACCATTAGCTGAAGAGCATTGGAATGAAGTAGCAGATTATTGTGCAAATGATGTATTAGCCACAGAGAAAGTTGCTGAAGCTTGCCATCAAGATTTTGTTGCAAGAGAAATATTAGCTAAGTTAAGTGGTTTAAGTGTTGGTAACACAACTAGACAGCATGCAACTAAAATTATATTTGGTGATGATAAGCATCCTGAACTTGTGTACACAGATTTAAGTAAGACATTCCCTGGTTATACGTTTGAAAATGGTCACTCGTTATATTTGGGTGAAGACCCAAGTGAAGGTGGTTATGTATATGCTGAGCCAGGAATACATGAGAATGTAGCATTGCTTGATGTAGCAAGTCTGCATCCTCACAGTATTATTGAGCTTAATTTGTTTGGCGAGTACACACAAAGATTCAAGGATATTTTGGATGCTCGTATAGCCATTAAGCATCATGATCTTGAAACAGCAAGAACAATGCTTGATGGTGCGTTGGCTGAGTTCTTGGAAGGTGATGAAGCAGCTGATAACCTGGCACAGGCTTTGAAGATTGTTATAAATTCTGTGTATGGTTATACAACAGCAACATTTGATAATCCTTTTAAGGACCCAAGAAATGTAGATAATATTGTGGCTAAACGTGGAGCTCTCTTTATGATGACTCTTAAGAAAGAAGTTCAAAAGAGAGGTTTCACTGTAGCTCATATTAAGACTGACTCAATTAAGATTCCAAATGCAACACCAGAAATTATATCTTTCTGTATGGAGTTCGGTAAGAAGTATGGATATACATTCGAGCATGAAGCAACATATGAAAAGATGTGTCTCGTAAATGATGCTGTTTATATTGCAAAGTACAAGGATGGTAAGCATGCTGGTGAATGGACAGCTACAGGAACGCAGTTCCAGGTTCCGTATGTCTATAAGACATTATTCAGTAAGGAGCCTATTATATTTGAGGATATGTGCGAAACTAAGTCTGTTACAACAGCATTATATTTGGACTTTAATGAGAAGTTAGAAGAAGGTCAACATGATTATAGGTTTGTTGGTCGTGTTGGCCAGTTTACACCTATATTGCCTGGTAAAGGTGGAGCATTACTTATGCGTGAGAAAGATGGTAAGTATTATGCTGCTACAGGTACTAAAGGATATAGATGGATGGAAAGCAATATGGTTAAAGAAAATGGCTTAGAGAAAAATATTGATATTTCCTATTATGCAGTTTTAGTGGATGATGCCAGAGCAGCAATTGAAAATTATGGCGATGTTGATGAATTTATAAGATAAGGAGAATAATATTATGGCAATGTTTATTAAGGATGAGGATATTTTAACAAGACAGAATGGAACAAAGATGCTTTTGTTCAGAAACTTCAGTTGTAAGGATGGGCAGTATAAATCTGCCTACCCTAACTTTAACGTGGTTATAACCGAGAGTATGGCTAATAAGCTCATGGATGAGGGATTTAGTGTTAGAACCTATGAAGATAGAGATGGTAATACCATGTATCGTCTTAAAGTTAATGTTAGGTTTGATAATTTTCCACCAAAAGTTTATAAGGTTCTTGACAGAAAGAAACTAAGACTTGATGAAATGTCCATCTCAGACTTAGATAGAGATGAAATAGTAAAACTTGACATGACTGTAAGTCGTAGTAGTGGTGGTGCTACATATTTAAACACGGGATATTTTACAATTGATGAGGATGAGATTGATCGTCTTTATGATTTTGATGAAGATGATGAAGATGATTATGAGCCACCATTTAACTAAAAAGGAGAATTATATTTATGGAGTTAGGGCAACATCAAAAAGAAGCTGTCAATAAACTTAGGAATGGCAATATTCTTTGTGGTGGTGTTGGGACTGGGAAGTCCCGCACTGCCCTAGCCTATTATATTACTAAAGTTTGTGGCGGTAGAATTAATTCTAAAGAATCAGAAAAATTTATTGAAATACAACGTAATTGTGATTTGGTCATAATAACAACTGCTCGTAAAAGAGACACTTTAGAATGGGACTCAGAAATGGCTGGCTTTGGATTAAGCAGAGATAGAGAGCTCAGTCTGTTTCCACAATTAGGCGTTTATGTTGATTCGTGGAATAATATTAAAAAGTATGAGAATTTTAAAGATGTCTTTTTTATATTTGACGAACAAAGAGTTGTTGGTAAAGGTCAATGGGTAAAATCGTTTCTCAAAATTGTAAAGAAAAACAAATGGATTCTTTTAACAGCAACACCTGGAGATGATTGGCAAGATTACATTCCAGTCTTTATAGCTAATGGATTCTATAGGAATAGAACCGAATTTCTTTCTGAGCATGCAGTATATAATCAATTCATTACTAAGTTTCCTAAAATCGATAGATATGTCGGTACTAAGAAATTAAATAGGTATAGAGATCAGATAACTGTATATATGCATTACAAAAAGAAAACCGTTCCGCATACTAATTATATTTTAGTAGACTATCCAAAAGACCAATACAAAAAGCTGTTTAAAGATAGATGGAATATTTTTTCAGAACAGCCAATTAAAAATATTTCAGAGTTGTGTGCTTTATTGAGAAGAGTTGTTAATTCTGATCAATCTAGAATTGACGCTGTTAAAGAATTAATTACAAAGCATAAGAAAGTAATTATATTCTATAACTTTGATTTTGAATTGCAGATTTTGAAAGACATTGGCGAAGAAATGCGCATAGTAACAAGAGAATGGAATGGTCATGAACATGAAGACTTACCAGACTGTAATGAATGGATTTACCTTGTTCAATATGCAGCTGGTGCTGAAGGTTGGAATTGCATTACAACTGACACTATTATATTTTACAGTTTGAACTATTCGTATAAAGCAACTGTTCAAGCTGCTGGTAGAATAGATAGATTGAATACACCATTCACAGACTTGAACTACTATTATATTTATTCGCACAGTCCAATCGACCTCGCAATAAGACGTTGTCTACAACAAAAGAAGAATTTCAAC
>RHMF01001069.1_pt1 | contig 17649 bp, 33 predicted proteins | sample 5365151 | NCBI WGS metagenome assembly RHMF01 (sample SAMN10266501, study PRJNA497801) | feces metagenome | isolation source: feces | host: Bos taurus | place: China: Prairie of Fairy Mountain | collected 2017-08-14 | reverse complement strand
AGTTGGTCTTTTTGATATCAGGGAATAAGTTTAAATTAAACCAGTTCCAGGATAACTTCCATAGCGCCGTCGCCTTTTCTTGCGCCCAGTTTCACGATTCTTGTGTAACCACCGGGTCTGCCAGCGTATTTGGGAGCGATTTCGTCGAACATTTTTGCAGCCATGTCAACTTTCTTTGTGTTCTTTCTTACTGCTTTACCGTCAGCAGGAACTTCTGTTACGGGGTACAGGTAAGCCAGAATTGCTCTTCTTGCAGCCAGTCTGGAAGCGTTGTCTTTTTTGATTGTTTTTTCAACTTCATTGTAAACTGTTACTTTTTTACCGTTTACAACTTCTTTCACTCTTTTGCCGTTAGCATCTTTTTTAGCTACTTTAGCTGTTACTGTAACTTCTTCGAAGTTGTCTTTTTCTTTTACAGCCAGAGTGATCAGTTTTTCAGCGATTCTTTTAACTTCTTTCGCTCTTGTTTCTGTTGTTTTGATTTTGCCGTGGTACAGCAGATTTGTTACCTGGTTTCTCAGCAGAGCTTTTCTCTGGGGTGTTGTTTTACCAAGTTTTCTATAACCGGATGCGTGCATGGTTAAATCCTCCTCATGGATACCCGCAGACTTTGCCCGTCTCCACCACTCTTCGGCATTACGTAGAGGCGCAGTCATACGGTAAATAATAGTTACTTTGTTTGTCTAAATGACGAAATTATTCGTCACTAGGCTTCAGGGAAAGACCCAGTTCCGCCATTTTGTTCAGAACTTCTTCCAGGGACTTACGGCCCAGGTTTCTAACCTTCATCATTTCATCTTCTGTTTTGTTCGCCAGATCTTCTACTGTGTTGATACCAGCACGTTTCAGGCAGTTGTAAGAACGTACAGACAGATCCAGTTCTTCGATAGACATTTCCAGAACTTTTTCTTTCTTACCTTCTTCTTTTTCTACCATGATAGAAGCATCTTTTGTATTATCAGACAGATCGATGAACAGGTTCAGGTGTTCATTCAGAATTTTTGCACCGTAGCTTACAGCATCATCGGGTGCAATTGTTCCGTTTGTCCAAACTTCCAAAGACAGTTTGTCATAGTCAGTGATCTGGCCAACACGTGTATTTTCCACCAGGAAATTCACTCTTGTTACAGGAGTGAAAATGCTGTCTACAGGAAGCATACCGATAGGCTGATCATCTTTTTTATTTTTGTCTGCACCAACATAGCCGCGGCCTTTGTTGATTGTGATTTCCATATACAGCTTGCTGCCAGCACCGCCGGAAAGTGTTGCAATATGGTGATCAGGGTTCAGAATTTCGATATCGCTGTCGCATTTGATATCGGAACCTTTTACTTCACCGTCGCCTTCCACGTCGATGTAAGCAATTTTGGGCTCATTGCCTTCGCTTGTATTTTTGATCGCCAGACCTTTCAGATTCAGGATGATTTCTGTAACGTCTTCTTTCACGCCGGGAATCACGCTGAATTCATGAAGTACACCATCAATTTTTACGTTGCTTACTGCAGCGCCGGGCAGAGAGGACAGCAGGATTCTTCTCAGGGAGTTACCCAGAGTTGTACCATAGCCTCTTTCCAGGGGTTCTACAACAAACTTACCATATGTGCCATCGGGTGCCATTTCAGCAATCTCAATGCGAGGTTTTTCAAATTCAAACACTCGTTCAAACCTCCCTTTTTTATGATAGACTGTCGCAGAGCCTTAAGCTCTGCGACAATTACGTTGACTTCATTCAATAATTTAAAATTATTTGGAGTACAGTTCGACAATCAGTGTTTCTTCAACGGGGATATCAATCTGTGCTCTTGTGGGTTTAGCCACTACTGTACCGCTCAGTGCATCGTGGTTAGCGGACAGCCATTCAGGAACGATTCTGCCTTCTGTTACAGCCAGAACGTCTTTGTATCTCTGAATTGTTTTGTATTTTTCTTTTACTTCAACAACGTCGCCTACTTTAACCTGGTAAGAAGGGATATCTACGGGTTTACCGTTTACCAGTACGTGTTTGTGACGAACGATCTGTCTAGCTTCTTTTCTTGTTCTGCCGTAGCCCAGTCTGAACATTACGTTGTCCAGTCTCATTTCCAGCAGCATCAGCAGGTTTTCGCCAGGGATACCTTCTTTTTTAGCGATTTTTTCAGCCTGTGCGTAGTAACCTCTGAACTGTCTTTCCAGTACGCCGTAGATGAATTTAGCTTTCTGTTTTTCTCTCATCTGCAGACCGTATTCGGACATTTTTTTGTTTGCTCTCAGATTCTGTTTTTTGGATTTTTTATCGATACCCAGGTAGATGGGATCCAGATTCAGGGATCTACATCTTTTCAGTACGGGAACTCTATCTCTTGCCATTGATCTACACCTCCTAATTTAGGTTATACTCTTCTGCGTTTGGGGGGTCTGCAACCGTTGTGAGGAACGGGTGTAACGTCTTTGATAAGTGTTACATCCAGGCCTGCTGCCTGCAGAGCACGGATTGCAGCTTCACGACCGCTACCGGGGCCTTTTACGAATACTTCGATTGTTTTCAGACCGTAGTCGGAAGCAGCTTTAGCAGCTGTATCTGCAGCCATCTGAGCTGCATAAGGTGTGGATTTTCTGGAGCCTCTGAAGCCCAGCTGACCAGCGGATGCCCAAGACAGAGCATTACCTACTGCGTCTGTAATTGTAACGATTGTATTATTGAAAGTGGACTGGATATGAGCCTGGCCACGTTCTACTTTTCTTTTATCACGGCGTCTGCGAGTAGTTGCCTTTTTCACAGTTTTCTTTGCCATTTACCTCAAACCTCCTTACGAAATATCAATTATTTCTTCTTGTTCGCAACAGTTTTTCTAGGACCTTTTCTTGTTCTAGCGTTTGTTTTTGTTTTCTGACCTCTAACAGGCAGACCTTTTCTATGACGGATACCTCTGTAGCAGCCGATTTCGATCAGGCGTTTGATGTTCAGAGCGATTTCTCTTCTCAGGTCACCTTCTACTGTCTGAGTTCTGTCGATTACGTCACGGATTCTTGCAACTTCTTCATCTGTCAGATCTCTAACTCTTGTATCCAGGCTTACACCTGCTTCATTCAGAATACGAACAGCGCTGGAGTGGCCGATGCCGTAAACATATGTCAGGCCGATTTCTACGCGTTTCTCTCTAGGTAAGTCTACACCAGCAATACGTGCCATTATTCTTGCACCTCCTGTAAATTTTCACGATAAGTTTCTAATAATTGTAAATGTTTTTCACATAAACACAGTGCGATACTCGTTGGGCATTACGAACAAAGGAGATAGACCGTCAGTCATTGAACTTACGCGCACACTATTCTGCGCTGCCTTTGCCATTAACTGTATGCTCCTCCCAGTATAGTTGACGGATTTATCAGTTCCGGCTCTTTGGGGTATTGCCCCTCAAGCCCATAATAAATTATCAGCCCTGTTTCTGTTTATGTTTGGGATTTTCACAAATAACCATTACACGACCTTTTCTTTTGATGATTCTGCATTTTTCACACATGGGTTTTACAGATGGTCTGATTTTCATTGTGATCGCTCCTTCCTTACTTCGCTCTCCAGATGATACGACCTTTTGTCAGATCATAGGGAGACATTTCAATTAACACTTTGTCACCGGGCAGGATGCGGATGAAGTTCATACGCAGTTTGCCGGAAATGTGCGCCAGGATCTGGTGGCCGTTTTCCAGTTCCACCTGAAACATAGCGTTAGGTAATTTTTCCAGTACGGTTCCTTCTAATTCGATTACGTCATTTTTAGACAAGACCGTAAACCTCCTTAAACATTAAACATCTTGCACCATTCGGTACTTTTTCAATGCCTTCTTAATGTCTGCATCCAGCAGGTAAGCCCCTGTCTGCAGCTTTGCTGCCACTTCATTTTCTACATAGAAAGTAGGCTGAACATGCATTTTTTTCTTGCGTTTGGGCTTCTCCAGCTTACGGCGTCTGCCGTCTGCCAGAAGTAGGAAGTCTCCCTCTACCGCAATAATCATCTGCACATCACCCTTGTCGTGACCGCTTTTGGAATAAACCACTTGGCCGATCTGATATTCCAACGATATCACCTCATTTTCCTTCGTTAAACGTAAGAATTTCCGGTTCGCCGTCCGTGATCAGAACGGTTGTTTTGCTCATGTTCCTTTTGCCTGTACCAAGGTGATTTTCATCGCCCTACCGCATAGGTACTCACTCTATTTCCATAAGCCTAACAAGTATACAATATTTTTAACCCAACGCGGAATCCCATTTATGTGGTTACTATGTATATAGTAATTCACACATATTGCCAAATTCCTTTCATTTAAAAGGAATCTTTTGGCTAAAATAACATCGGCAGAAGCATTTCTGCCTCTGCCGCATTGTCATTTATTCTGCCGCATTGTCATTTATTTCTTATTTGTCCAGACCTGCGATGATTGCTTTAGTAATATCATCGATTGCCTGTGTACCATCTACTTCAAACAGGATACCTTTTTTGCCGTAGTAGTCTACCAGTGGTTCACTCTGGTCGTGGAATGTCTGAATTCTCTTTTTACCAGCTTCGGGTGTGTCGTCTTTACGCTGTGTCAGACCTTCGCCGCATTTGTCGCAGATACCTGCTACTTTTGCGGGCAGGGACAGTTTATTGTAGATCGCGCCGCATTTAGGGCAGCTTTCTCTTGCTGTCAGTCTTTCCAGCATAACTTCATCAGGAGCACTGATGTATACAACATGATCCAGTTTTACCATTTCTTCCAGTTTTTCTGCCTGAACTACTGTACGAGGGAAACCATCCAGAATGAAACCTTTCGCGCAGTCGTCTTTTTTGATTCTTTCCTGAACGATCGCAATGATCAGTTCGTCAGAAACCAGACCACCTGCTGCCATGATGCTTTTCGCTTCGTTACCCAGTTCTGTGCCTTTTGCTACTTCTTCTCTCAGCATATCGCCTGTGGAAATGTGAGCAATACCGTAATGTTCTACCAGTCTTGCAGCCTGTGTGCCTTTGCCTGCTGCAGGAGCACCAATCAGTACCAATTTCATAAGATTACCTCTTTTCCTTATAGATGGCCTTCTCTTTTTTTATTCTATTATATAATCTCCCCAGATTATTGTCTATGAAAACTTTCTCTAAAGTCCCCTGTCATTCGCAAGGCTACGCCCTGCTCATGCCATTGACTTTTTAAATGTCCATCCGTCTGTCTATGTAAACATCGCCAGACGCCCAGCCACTTAAAAAGGTCTTCATAGCACAAAACAACCCCTCGGGAAATGCATTCACGCATTTCCCAAGCGATTGTTATTAGTCATTTAAAAAACCTTTGTAGTGGCGCATCAACAGCTGGCTTTCCAGTGTTTTTACGATGTCCAGACATACACCAACCACGATGATCAGTGTTGTGCCACCAAAGCCTACGTTGATCTTGAAGATCCACTGCAGCAGAATGGGAACCATTGCCAGGATAGCGTAGCAAATTGCGCCAACCAGTGTGATTCTGTTTACCACTCTTGTAATATATGCACTTGTAGGCTGACCGGGTCTGATACCGGGAATAAAACCGCCGTTCTTCTTCATGTTCATCGCAATTTCGTTAGGATTGATAACGATAGATGTGTAGAAGTATGTGAAGAAGAAAATCAGTACTACATACAGCAGTGCACCGACGGGGTGTGTCATATTCAGTACTTCCATAACCTTTGTTAATGTTGCGCCTCTGTTAGGCATAAACATTGCAATCTGCTGAGGGAACTGCAGCAGGGAGATTGCGAAGATGATGGAAATTACGCCAGAAGTATTTACCTTGATAGGCATGGATGTGCTTCTGCCGCCTGCCTGTTTTCTGCCAACCACTTTTGTGGAGTACTGTACAGGCAGTCTTCTTTCGCCGCTGTTTACACATACGATGAAAGCCAGAACAACTACCAGGATCGCTACGATAGCTACAACTTTTACTGCACCCATCGCACCGCCGCCTACGATTGTGTAGTACAGCATTGCTGCACCCTGAGGCATACTGGATACGATATTGATAAAGATGATCATGGAAGAACCATTACCAATACCTTTTGCTGTGATCTGTTCAGCCAGCCACATTACAAATGTAGAGCCGCATACCAGGCAAAGCACGGATGCAACATACACCAGAGGGCTGTGTACCAGATACATGTTCTGATATGTGTAAACCAGACCGGTACCCTGGATCAACGCCAGGACTACTGTTAAATATCTGCTGTAGGACTGCAGCTGCTTACGACCATCGGGGCCTTCTTTGGAAAGCTGTTCGAATTTAGGGATCGCAATTGTTAACAGCTGCATGATGATGCTTGCGTTGATGTAGGGACCGATACCCATGGCAAACAGGGACCAGCCAGAGTTAGCACCGCCGGCGATTACACTGTAAAGTGTAGTCGCCACGGATGCGCCGCCATTCTGTCTTGCCGCCATTACGCCTGCTGTATCGATACCGGGCAGGGCGATCAGTGTACCAATTCTAACGATCGCGAAGATCATCAGTGTGTACAGGATTTTGTTTCTAATCTCTGGAGTTTTCCAGGAGTTAGCAAAAATCTTAAACAATTAGATCACCTCTGCTTTGCCGCCGGCAGCTTCAATTTTTTCCTGAGCTGTTTTGCTGAAGTAGTTTACCTTAACTGTCAGTTTTCTTTCCAGATCACCTTCGCCAAGGATCTTCACGCCATCTCTAGGATTGCTGATCAGACCAACGTTTTTCAAAGCATCGATATCTACTACTGTATCATTTTCGAATACATTCAGCATAGAAACGTTGATTGCAACGATTTCTTTGCTGTTTCTGCATGTGAAGCCTCTCTTAGGAAGTCTTCTGTACAGGGGCATCTGGCCGCCTTCGAAGCCGCATTTGCCGCTTGTGCCGGAACGCTGGCCTGCACCTTTGTGGCCTCTACCAGCTGTTTTGCCGTTGCCTGTTGCATGACCTCTGCCGCGTCTCCAGTTCTTTTCTCTGGAACCTTCAGCGGGTCTCAGTTCGCATAAGTTCATTTGGGCACCTCCTAAAATCAAATTTCTTCAACTTTAACAAGGTGGCTAACCTGGTGGATCATACCTCTGATAGCCGCGTTGTCCTGCTGAATTACATAGCTATTTGTTTTATTCAGACCCAGAGCCTGAACTGTTTTTTTGTGTTTGGGAATTGCACCGATTGTAGATTTTACCAGTGTGATTTTAATTTCTGCCATCGTCATTTCCTCCTTCTTAACCCAGAAGTTCTTCAACAGAAATGCCACGCAGTTTAGCTACAGCTTCGGGTGTTGTCGCTCTGGACAGACCTTCGATTGTTGCGCTTACAACGTTGCGTTTGTTGTTGGAGCCCAGGGATTTTGTTCTGATGTTACGGATACCAGCCAGTTCCAGAACCGCACGAGCGGGACCACCAGCGATGATACCAGTACCTTCGGGAGCGGGCATCAGCAGTACGGATGCACTGCCGTATTCGCCTGTAACGCCGTGGTAGATGCTGTCTACATCGTTCATTTCTACTTTGATGATGTTTTTGATCGCTGCTTCTTTACCTTTGCGGATTGCATCGGGAATTTCAGCTGCTTTACCCATGCCGCAGCCTACGTGGCCGTTGCCGTCGCCAACAACTACCAGAGCAGAGAATCTCATTGTACGACCACCTTTAACCGTTTTGGATACACGGTTGATGGTTACTACTTTATCTTTCAGATCTAAAGTGCTTGGATCGATTCTTTTCAACTTACTTTCCTCCTTACCTTAGAATTTCAGGCCAGCTTCTCTAGCTGCGTCAGCCAGAGCCTGAACTTTACCGTGGTAAACAAAACCGCCTCTGTCGAATACTACTTCTGTGATGCCTTTTTCGATTGCTTTTTTAGCAATAGCTTCACCTACTGCAGCAGCTGCTGCAACTGTGTTTGTGAATTCAACTTTGGATGCGATTTCTGCTTCCATTGTGGAAGCTGCAACCAGTGTATGCTGAGCAACGTCGTCGATGATCTGTGCATACATATGTTTATTGGATCTGAATACTGCCAGTCTAGGTCTAGCAGCTGTGCCTTTTACATGGTTGCGGATTCTGTAGTGTCTTTTAACACGAGCCGCTGCACGATTGGGCTTTGTGATCATAGTACTTTCACTCCGTTTCTTTCAAAATTAGTCACTTTCCGATATAAATATACCTTACGCCGCCGTGCGCAGATTATTTCTTACCGGTCTTACCAACTTTACGTCTGATGTATTCGTCAGAGTATTTGATACCTTTACCTTTGTAAGGTTCGGGAGGTCTTTTTGTTCTGATTTCGGCTGCGAACTGACCTACTTTTTCTTTATCAATACCTTTAACGATGATTTTGTTCTGACCTTCAACGATGGATTCGATACCTTCGGGATCTTCCATTTCTACGGGATGAGAGTAACCCAGTGTCAGTGTCAGTTTTTTACCGGATTTAGCTGCTCTGTAACCTACACCGTTGATTTCCAGTGTTTTTTCATAGCCCTGTGTAACACCTACGATCATGTTGAAGATCAGTGTTCTTGTCAGGCCGTGTAATGCTCTATTCTTTTTCAGATCGTTAGGTCTTGTTACTACGATCTGACCGTCTTCCATTGCGATGTTCATGTCAGCGGATAATTTTCTTTCCAGTGTACCTTTGGGGCCTTTTACTGTCAGCAGATTGCCTTCGCCAATCTTAACTTCAACGCCAGCGGGTACCACTACGGGCAGTTTACCGATTCTGGACATGGTCTGCACCTCCTATATTCTAACTAAGTCGTATCTATTAATTACCAGATGAAAGCGATAACTTCGCCGCCCAGACCAGCTTTTCTAGCTGCTTTGTCTGTCATCAGGCCTTTGTCTGTGGAAATGATTGCTGTACCCAGACCGCCCAGTACTTTAGGCAGTTCGTTGGAGCCAGCGAATACTCTCAGGCCGGGTTTGGAAATTCTTTTCAGACCTGTGATTACTTTTACGTTTTTGTCTTCACCGTATTTCAGGGAAATACGCAGTGTGGATTTGATACCGTCTTCGATTACTTCGTAACCTTTAACGTAGCCTTCTGCTACCAGGATGTCAGCGATTGCTTTCTTCATTTTGGAAGAAGGAACATCTACTGTATCGTGTTTTGCAATGTTAGCGTTTCTGATTCTTGTCAGCATATCTGCGATAGGGTCGCTCATAGACATTGTGAAGTCCTCCTTTCAATTACCAGCTTGCTTTCTTTACGCCGGGAATCTGACCTTTGTATGCCAGTTCACGGAAGCAAATACGGCAAATTCCATATTTTCTCAGTACAGAGTGGGGTCTGCCACATACTCTGCATCTTGTGTAAGCCTGTGTAGAGAATTTAGGTGTTCTCTGCTGCTTAACTTTCATAGATTTTTTAGCCATGTTTGTCCCTCCCTATTATTTTGCGAATGGCATACCGAACAGTCTCAGCAGTTCTCTTGCTTCTTCATCTGTTTTTGCTGTTGTAACAAAAACGATGTCCATGCCTCTGATTTTGTCTACTTTATCGTATTCGATTTCAGGGAAGATCAGCTGTTCTTTGATACCCATTGTGTAGTTACCTCTGCCGTCAAAGCTGTTTGCTTTAACACCACGGAAGTCACGTACACGAGGCAGTGCGATGTTGATCAGTCTGTCTGTGAATTCATACATCTTGTCGCCTCTCAGAGTAACTTTGCAGCCAATGTTCATACCTTCACGCAGTTTGAAGTTAGCGATGGATTTTTTAGCTTTTGTTACTACGGGTTTCTGACCAGCGATGATGCCCATATCTCTTACTGCACCATCCAGAACTTTAGCGTTTTCTCTTGCTTCGCCTACGCCCATGTTGATGATGATTTTTTCCAGTTTGGGAACAGCCAGTTTATTTGTATAAGAAAATTTCTTAGTCATTTCGGGAATGATCTGTGCTTCATAGAAGTCTCTTAATCTGCTCATTGTTTGCCTCCTTTCACGAGTATTTATTAGTCGATGATTTCGCCTGTTTTCTTAGCTACTCTTACTTTTTTACCATCTTTGATCTGTACGCCCAGTCTTGTAGCCTTGCCGTTGTGCAGGTACATTACGTTGGAAGCGTCGATGAAGTTTTCTTTTTTGATGATACCGCCCTGCTGGTTCTGTGCGTTGGGTTTTGTATGTTTGGAAACCATGTTTACGCCTTCAACCAGAACACGACCGTTCTTTCTATCTACAGCTTTGATTGTGCCTTCTTTGCCTTTATCTTTACCAGTGATAACTACTACTTTATCGCCAGTTTTCAGTTTCATATTAGCCACCTAACACACCTCCTATTACAGTACTTCGGGAGCCAGAGACAGGATTTTCATGAACTGTTTTTCTCTCAGCTCTCTTGCTACGGGACCAAAGATACGTGTACCTCTGGGGTTTTTGTCGTCTTTGATGATAACTGCTGCGTTATCGTCGAATTTGATGTAGCTACCGTCAGCTCTACCTACGGGGTGAACTGTTCTTACTACTACTGCTTTAACAACATCACCTTTTTTTACAACGCCGCCGGGTGTTGCGTCTTTAACCGCAGCTACGATGATGTCGCCTACGCCTGCATATCTTCTTGTGGAACCGCCCAGAACTCTGATGCACAGAAGTTCTTTTGCGCCACTGTTATCTGCTACTTTCAGTCTGGTTTCCTGCTGAACCATGATTCGTCCTCCTCTCCGAAAAAGATTATTTCGCTTTTTCGATAATGTTTACAAGTCTCCATCTTTTATCTTTGGACAGAGGTCTTGTTTCCATAACTTCAACACGATCGCCGATACCGCATTCGTTGTTTTCGTCATGAGCTTTCAGTTTATATGTTCTGTTAACAATTTTGCCATACAGAGGGTGTCTTACTTTATCTTCTACAGCAACAACGATTGTTTTGTCCATCTTGTCGCTAACTACTCTACCGATTCTAGTTTTACGAAGATTTCTTTCCACGATGATTTCCTCCTTTCAACGAACGGATATCTATTATTTTGCTTCTCTTGCTTTCTGTGTGATGATTGTCTGAATTCTTGCGATGTTCTTACGAACTTCCTTGATTCTTGCTGTGTTGTCCAGCTGATTTGTCGCGTTCTGGAATCTCAGGTTGAACAGCTCTTTTTTAGCGGAAACAAGGTCCTTCTGTAATTCATCTGCAGACTTTGCCATCAATTCTTTTACATAACCTGTTGTTTTCACTGATGTTCACCTGCCATTTCTTCTGCTTCAGCCTTAGTTACGATTTTGCACTTGATAGGCAGTTTGTGGATTGCCAGTCTCAGCGCTTCTCTTGCTTTTTCTTCATCTACGCCGCCGATTTCGAACATTACTCTGCCGGGTTTAACTACTGCTACCCAGAAATCAGGAGCACCTTTACCGGAACCCATACGTGTACCGATAGGTTTGCTGGAAACGGGTTTGTCGGGGAATACTTTGATCCAAACGTCACCGCCACGTTTGATATGTCTTGTCATAGCAACACGTGCTGCTTCGATCTGGTTGGATGTGATCCATGTAGGTTCCATCGCCATGATACCGAATTCACCGTAAGTTACTTTGTTGCCTCTATATGCACGGCCTCTCATTTTGCCTCTCTGCTGTTTACGATGTTTTACTCTTTTAGGCATTAACATGATACTCTAGCCCTCCTTACTTCTTAACGTTTTTTACAGGAAGTACTTCGCCTTTGTAGATCCAAACTTTTACGCCCAGTTTGCCGTATGTTGTATCTGCTTCAGCAAAGCCATAGTCGATGTCTGCACGCAGTGTCTGCAGGGGGATTGTACCTTCGTGGTAGGATTCGCCACGAGCGATATCAGCGCCGCCCAGACGACCGCTTACCATTGTTTTGATACCTTTAGCACCGAATTTCATTGTTCTGCCCATAGCCTGTTTCATCGCACGACGGAATGTCACACGGTTTTCCAGCTGCAGTGCAATGTTTTCAGCTACCAGCTGAGCATCCAGTTCAGGTCTTTTGATTTCTTCGATGTTAACAGCTACTTTGCCAGCTGTCATTTTCTGCAGTTCAGCTTTCAGTTCTTCGATAGCTGCACCGTTTTTACCGATAACGATACCGGGTTTTGCTGTATGAACATTAACTTTTACTCTGCCAGCTGTTCTTTCGATTGTGATCTTGGAAACGCCTGCAGCGTACAGTTTGTTTTTGATGAATTTTCTGATTTTTACGTCTTCAATCAGGTTATCAGCAAAGTCTTTTTCTGCATACCATTTTGCATCCCAATCTTTGATGATACCTACTCTTAAACCGTGGGGATTTACTTTCTGACCCATTTTCAGTACCTCCTATTATCTTTCATTCAGAATGATGGAAATATGGCAGCTTCTTTTCAGGATGCGATATGCTCTGCCCTGTGCTCTGGGGCGAATTCTTTTCATTGTAGGGCCCTGATCAGCACTTACTTCTTCCACGTACAGTTTGCTTACGTCCATACCCAGATTGTTTTCTGCGTTTGCTACAGCGGATTTCAGTACTTTACCGATGATTTCTGCTGCCAGTCTGGGGCTATAGTTCAACATAGCTGCTGCTGTTGCAACGTCTTTACCCTTGATCTGATCCAGAACGATTTTCGCTTTGGGAGCAGGGATACCTACGTATTTAGCAGAAGCATGAGGTCTTTTTTCCTGTGTTGCAATGTTTCTTTCTTTTTTGATTTGGCTTCTATGACCTTTTGCCATGAACGAAACCTCCTTTCGTTATTCGAATAAATTAGCGAACTCTAGATTTCTTTTCTGCGTCTTTGCCGTGACCTCTGTAAGATCTTGTCAGAGCAAATTCGCCCAGTTTGTGGCCTACCATGTCTTCTGTGATATATACAGGCACGTGTTTTCTGCCGTCATAAACTGCGATTGTGTGACCGATCATATCGGGGTAAATTGTAGAACGACGAGACCATGTTTTGATTACGTTCTTTTCGCCTGCTGCGTTCATAGCGTCGATCTTCTTCAGCAGATGATCATCAGCGAAAGGTCCTTTTTTCAAAGATCTGCTCATTGATTTGTCCTCCTTGTGTCTTCTATCAGTGCCTAAGCAACCTCAGGCACATTCCAATCTATTAGCCGTTTCTGCGGCGAACGATGTATTTGTTGGAAGCTTTGTGTTTGTTTCTTGTTTTGTAGCCCAGTGCAGGTTTGCCCCAAGGTGTCATAGGTGCGGGACGACCGATAGGTGCTCTACCTTCACCACCACCGTGAGGGTGATCGTTAGGGTTCATTACGGAACCTCTTACTGTAGGTCTGATACCCATGTGACGTTTTCTACCTGCTTTACCGATGTGGATCAGTTCGTGGTCTGTGTTACCGATCTGACCGATTGTTGCACGGCATTCGATAGGCAGCAGTCTCATTTCGCCGGAAGGCAGTTTTACTGTAGCGTATTTGCCTTCTTTAGCCATCAGCTGACCAACGTTACCAGCGGAACGAACCAGCTGGCCGCCTTTGCCGGGTTTCATTTCGATGTTGTGGATGGAAGCACCAACGGGGATTCTGCTCATGGGCAGTGTGTTACCCAGTTTAACTTCTGCGTCAGGACCGTTCATAACCTGTTCGCCAACCTGCAGGCCTGCGGGTGCCAGGATGTAGGATTTCTGACCATCAGCGTATACGATCAGAGCAATGTTTGCTGTTCTGTTGGGATCGTATTCGATTGCTTTTACTGTTGCGGGGATACCGTCTTTGTTACGTTTGAAGTCAACCAGTCTGTATTTGATTTTACCGCCGCCGCCGTGGTGACGAACAGTGATTTTACCCTGGTTATTTCTGCCGGAAGTTTTTCTCAGGTGTACTACCAGAGATTTTTCGGGCGTGGATTTTGTGATTTCATCGAATGCGGACACTGTCATGTGTCTTCTGGATGGTGTATAAGGTTTATATCTTTTAATTGCCATCTCTTGTTTCCACTCCTTTCGGATTTATATCGTCTACACGTTTCCGTGTGTTTTGCAATGTTTCTGAATTTACTTCGCAGGTAAATTACATACCCATGAAGATTTCGATGTCTTTGCTGTCAGCTGTCAGTTTAACAACTGCTTTTTTGAATTTTTTTGTTTTGCCGAAGAACATACCTCTTCTTTTGGGTTTGCCATCGTAGTTCATTGTGTTAACGGAAGCTACTTTAGCGCCTTCGAACATTTTTTCAACAGCATCTTTGATCTGAGCTTTTGTTGCTTCAGGGTGTACGATGAAAGTATATTTCTTTTCATCCAGTACAGACATACTGTTTTCTGTGATTACGGGTCTTTCGATTACATCGTAAAATTTCAGATCAGCCATTATGCGTACACCTCCTGGATTTTTTCTACTGCTTCTTTTGTTACAACCAGTGTGTTGTATTTCAGCAGATCGTAAACGTTGATTGTGCTTACGGAAGCTGTTTTAACTTCGGGAATGTTTCTAGCGGACAGGATTACGTTTTCGTTGGAACCGTCCATAACGATCAGTGCGTTACCGCATTTGATGTTTTCCAGAACTTTTACCATTTCTTTTGTTTTTACTTCAGCCAGTGTCAGTTCATCCAGAACGATGATTTTGCCTTCAGCAACTTTTGTGGACAGTGCGGACTGCAGAGCCAGTCTTTTCACTTTTTTGTTCAGTTTGAAGGAGTAATCTCTGGGCTTGGGAGCGAATACTACGCCACCGCCAACCCACTGAGGAGATCTGATGGAGCCCTGTCTTGCTCTGCCTGTACCTTTCTGTCTGTAAGGTTTTCTACCACCGCCACGTACTTCTGCACGTGTTTTTGTGCTCTGTGTGCCCTGTCTCTGGTTAGCCAGATAGTTAACTACTGCCAGGTGCAGCACATGTTCGTTTACTTCAATACCGAAAATAGCGTCGTTCAGCTCAATTGTGCCTACCTGAGCGCCTGTCATATTTAATACTGCAACATTTGCCATGTTAGTTTCCTCCTTTCGTAAAGTTTATCAAGCCTTTACGCTGTCTTTGATTACCAGAATGGAACCTTTAGGACCGGGAACTGCGCCCTTGATCAGCAGCAGGTTCTTTTCTGCATCTGCGCGTACAATTTCAAGATTCTGGATAGTTACGTTTGTGCTACCCATGTGACCAGGCATTCTTTTACCTTTTTTAACACGGCTGGGGAATGCGGAAGAACCCATGGAACCTACAACTCTGTGAGATTTGGAACCGTGACCCATAGGACCTCTGGATGCATTGTATCTCTTGATTGTACTCTGGAAACCTTTACCTTTGGAAACGCCGCTAGCGTCAACTTTTTCGCCTGCTGCGAATACATCAGCTTTGATTTCAGCGCCAACTTCGTATGCGCTTACATCTTCCAGTCTGAATTCTTTAACGTATTTTTTAGCAGCTACGCCTGCTTTTGTGAAATGACCCTTCATGGGTTTTGTTACTTTGGATTCTTTTACTTCAGCAAAACCAACCTGGATTGCTTCGTAACCATCGTTTTCCAGTGTTTTTTTCTGAACTACTACGCAAGGGCCTGCTTCCAGAACTGTTACAGGTACCAGCGCACCGTTTTCAGTGAAAACCTGTGTCATACCGATTTTCTTAGCGATGATCGCTTTTTTCATTTCGTTGCACCTCCTAATTTTCTACAGCGGATTGCCTTCGTTCGCTTTCGCTCACTTCAGGTAATCATTCTAGTCATATAAGAGTTGTAACTTTCATTTCTGTGTTACTTATCTATCTTATATAAACCAGTTTTTGGATGTTTTGTTTGTTTAAAGTTTAAAAATAATCTTTCGGTTCGTTGCTTAGTGGGTACCGTTTGATTATTTCATTACTTTCAGTGTAATGTCTACGCCTGCGGGCAGATCCAGACGGCTCAGAGCGTCTGCTGTCTTAGGTGTAGGGCTCAGAATGTCGATCAGTCTCTTGTGTGTTCTCATTTCGAACTGTTCACGAGAGTCTTTGTATTTATGCACCGCTCTGATGATTGTTACAACTTCCTTCTTTGTGGGAAGAGGGATAGGGCCACTGATCTGTGCACCTGTTTTCTTTGCTGTTTCAATGATCTGCGCTGCAGACTGGTCGATCAGTTTGTGATCGTAAGCTTTGAGACTGATTCTGATTTTGGGATTAGCCATAAAAAAAGTCCCCTCCTTTTCGTACTATTTGACTTCAGCACGACAAGTGGTGACTGCACACTCATCCGGGTGTATCCAGCAACGTCAGATACGCAAACTTATCCTGTCTGATAAGTTAACCCAAAATATTCAGTACAGTGACCTTGTCGCCCGGTTTCTTTGAACTGGACATCGCTCCTCGGAAAAACCCTTGAGCCCTTCATTCATCGGCTCGTGGCAACCTTCCGTATCAACACTCTATGTCACAACACTGATGATTATAAAGGAAAAACACAGAGAATGCAAGTGTTTTTTTCAATTTTTTTCGTATTTTTCTTTGATTTCCGATAAAAAAAGATGTCCACTTTCAAGCAAATTCTATACAAATTGAACAATAGATATTGTATACAATAACCTCTAGTTCAGTTTTTCCAGACTAACCCAAAACAAATACTGCGAATTCAGACCATTTGTCTTTAATACGCGGACACACTTTCAATGTCCCCGAATCACATTTTTCCCATTTTCTGCTTTCTGTATACAATATCTTGTTTTAATAACCCTTATCGAAACCAAAAATATCCTTTTCCGCAGGTTGAAAACGACTCATTTTAACTTTTCGAAGCATAATTTCCCCCTGAATAATAGATTCTTCTGCAATTCCAGAAAATAATTGCTTTAATTGTTCTATTTCTTTCAGTTTTCTTTCTAACGCATCACCTACAGCCCAACCACCCCATAAATTTTTAAAGCCCAGTTCATGCAGATCAATCTGCACCGGATCATAACCATCCCGAAGGAACACAAGGGTTTTCCCTCCATAATAAGTCGTTCTGCTGCTGCGCTGCAAAACGCCATTATTTTGGACCCTGATACCCGGCAGATAACGCACACGCCCAACCACCGAAAGAAATCCGCCCATAATCCGATACAGCTCTTCTACATCCTCTTGAAAAGCAATACATTTTTCCAGATTACCTGGATTACTATAAGACTGCATTCTTTCATGCCAGCCCTCAAGCAAACATTTATTTGTCAAAACAAGAACTTCATATGTTTGTTCCGCGAAGAGACACCATTCATGCATTTCCCTTTCAGCATCATTTAAATCATCTGCATTATATATAGAGGAAACATTCTCGAACAAAGCAATTTTCTCTTCTATTTCAGCAAATTCTTTTTCCGCCATCTCCAATTCCAGATTCGCACAAAAAGATTCCTTTTTCTCCTCTTCCAACCGTTCTTCATAATCTCTGCGAAATTTCGCAAAAAGGTTGCCTTCCATACGAAGCACATCATCCTGCTCTTTCACGCACTTCTTTTTCAGTTCATCCAACTTCCCGAAATATAATTCTTTTCTGCACTTCCAAAGCAACAATTCCGCCCGATTCAGCAACGCTTCCATTTCCAGCACCTCCTTTTCTTCTGTTATCATTTTACCACATATTATATAGAAGAAATACCTCTGCAAAACATTGTAAGAAAAATGTAAGAATGCTGATTTTTCAAATAAAAAAGGCTCCCAAAAGGGAGCCTTTATAAACCATTCGGTTTTATTAGCTATTTGCTTTAGCTGCTTTGTATTTTCTTACAGCGTCAGCCAGTTTAGGCAGGATTG
>RHMF01000438.1_pt1 | contig 17690 bp, 17 predicted proteins | sample 5365151 | NCBI WGS metagenome assembly RHMF01 (sample SAMN10266501, study PRJNA497801) | feces metagenome | isolation source: feces | host: Bos taurus | place: China: Prairie of Fairy Mountain | collected 2017-08-14 | reverse complement strand
TTGCGATTATACGAGAGAAGCTTATGAAGCTAAAAAATGGGCATTTGTAAGTGATTATGCAAGATATAAAATTCTTTATGAAAATGGTGGTGTGTATCTTGATACAGATGTTGAACTTTTAAAACCACTTGATGATTTGCTGGAAAAAGGAAGTTTCATGGGTTGTGAGAATTACACAATGGATGATATTAAAGTAGCACCAGGACTTGGATGTGCAACAGAACCTGGTAGCAAATTTTATGCGGAAGCAATGAAAGATTATGAAAATAGCCACTTTTTAAATTCAGATGGTTCTCTTAATTTATATAATGTGGTAGTGAGAACAACCGATTTACTAAAAAAACATGGGCTGAAAAATTCTCTTGAAATCCAGAATATTTGTGGTATTACAATTTATCCAGCAGAATACCTTTGCCCAATAGATCAGCGTGATGGAAGTTTAAATATAACTGATAATACATATTCCATACATCATTATATGGCGAGTTGGTATTCACCAGAGACGAAAGTTTACTCAAGAATTATAAAATTGCTTTATAAAACTTTAGGGGAAAAAGGTTTTGGGTTTTTAAGAAAAATTTTGGGTAGAAAAAAAGATTAGAAAGAAACTATAAATAAAATGCATATGGGGAAAATAGATGTTTAAGTACATTTTAAAAAGAATAAATGCAGAATTATATAACATAAAAAATCATACAAAAATAGCATCGTTACAGGCGAGTCTTCGAGCACAGTATGGTAGAGATGTACGAATTGGTAAAGGTACAATAGTTGAAAAAACAGTATCTATTGGTGATTATTCTTATGTCAATATAAATTCAAGTGTAGAGAATTGTGATATAGGTAAATATTGTTCTATTTCCACTGGTGTTTTTATAAACCCTGCCGAGCATAATGTGCATAGCAGAAGTACATATCCTCTATTTTCAGGGGCTGAATCACAAAAGAGAGTGAAAATAGGTAACGATGTCCTTATTTCTTTAAATGCAATTATTTTGCGGGGTGTAGAAATAGGTGATGGTGCAGTAATTGGTGCAGGGGCTGTTGTTACAAAAGATGTTCAGCCATATGAAATTGTTGGAGGCGTTCCTGCACATCATATAGGATGGAGAGAAATCCCCCCAAAAATAGAAATAGATAACACTGTTTATAATTGGTGGGATTTTGAGATAGATGTAGTTAAGAAGAACGAGGAGTACTTTTTAGGTAAGACTGATGAATTTTATTTAGATGGCAATATAAGGAGCTTTAAAAATGACAAGAGTGAATCGAGATAGACAGCGACTGACATTCGTTTTAATGTTAGCTATCTTAATATGTCCGTTTGCGTTGAGATATATGGGCGTAGGTCAGTTTCTGACTTCTACAATAGGTCTTGTGTTAATATGTAGTTTTTTAATGCTGAGTACATTAATTAATTTTAAAATGGTTATTAATAACAAAGACTTGGTATTGTTTATAGGTGCAATATCTTTATTGTTGTTGTCATTACTAAAAAATAAAAGTTTTGGTGTTGTTATAACATTTTTGAATCTCTGTATGTTTCTCATTGTGTTAAACAATGTATCGTTTTCCTTAAAGCAAGTACAGTTTATGAGGGTTTTCGCAATTGTATTGTTGTATCTTATGATATCCGAGTTCAAAATTCGCTGGAAAAATGGCGTTATGTGGATTTATGATGGATATGATAAGATTAATTTAAATACATACGGTGTAATATTACTCGTTCTGTATTTTAATGTTGTTTCTTTAATTGATTTATCTATAAAAAAGAAAATTGTAAAATATATATTATTTGCTATATCAACAGCCGTAGCGGTTTATTACATTTCACAAACTGACTGCCGTTCGGCGCTTTTGTCAGCGTTTTTCTTAATAGGCCTTGTTATTTTTGAAAAAGCCAACTATAAGAAGATTTTATTTTTATTAGTTATAGCAGGATTTATTGTGCCCGTGATATATATTTCGTTATATGAGGTTTTAGGTAATGTGCAATTTTTGGGTAAATCGTTATATTCAGGAAGACAAGCTGTTTGGCTTAATACTTGGGAGATAATAAAAACTGCACCAATTTTAGGTTCTGGTACGAGTGAGAGAATTTACATTGCCATTGGAGAACTTACTGACTCGGCTCATAATATATATTTGGCATTTTGGAAGACCATTGGTCTTGCACCGATGTTATTGTTTGTTTGGTGTCTTCTTAATGGTAAAAACATAAATTCAATATTTTCTTACAATTCATGGACAAAAAAGACTTTTTTAGCATGTATGGTTGTTAGTTTGGTAGAAACATTATTAAATGACCCTAACTATAATTTCTTGTTTATGCTTTTACTTATGAATGTAGATGATGATTTTAGTTATAGGAGAAGGTTATTTTAACATTTCGAGGAAACACACTTCTTTCTATGAGATTGTTGACTGGAATGAAAATAAATTAAAGAGGATTTTTATGTCGAAGATTTCAGATAATGTGCTTATAACAATTTTCACACCAACATATAATAGGGCATATATTTTACCGCAGTTGTACGAATCCTTGAAAAATCAGACCTCAAATAAGTTTAAATGGCTTATCGTTGACGATGGTTCAACTGATAATACAGAAGCTTTAGTTTCAGAGTGGATAAATGAGCAATATATTGATATTCAATATATAAAGCAAGAAAACGCTGGTAAAATGAAGGCACACAATGTCGGTGTTGAAAATACAGAAACCAAATTGTTCGTGTGTGTTGATTCAGATGATTGGATTGTACCAAAGACAGTTGAAGAAATATTGGCAAAATGGCAAGACCTTTCTAAAGAAGTACAGGGCAGAATTAGTGGTTTTGTTGCTTACAAAGGAAAAACTGATAGTGAAGTAATAGGCAATGAATTCCCTGTGGGTTTAGAAGAAGTACGCTTAAGTGAACTTTATAATAAGGGATTTGTTGGTGATACAACATTAATTTTTAAGACTGATATTATAAAGCAATATCCTTTTCCCATTATAAATGGAGAGAAATTCATCCCAGAAGCTTTTATATATGACCAGATAGATAGAAAATACAAATATCTTTTAATTCCATCTATTATGATAGTATGCGAATACAGAGATGATGGATATACAAGCAATACATTGAAAATAGTATTTAATAATCCTTGTGGTTATGTTACATATTTTCTTCAAAAAGCGAATTTTTCAGGTAGCGTTAAGGGAAAAATAGGATGCTATATCAGGGCAAATTGTTTCAGACATAAAATTAAAAATAAAGAACTGCCCGTTGTTCCAGAAAACGAGTTTTTGTATAATTTGTTATATCCCGCTGGGTTGCTTCTGTTTTGTAGTAAGAGAATAAAGTACAAGAGATTACAAAAAGGTGATTAAATGGAAAAAATAAAGCGTTTCTTTAGCACTACAATGGTGTATTTTGCAGGAAACGTATTGTCAAAGCTGGTAGTATTTTTTTTGTTGCCACTTTATACTGCAAAGATTAATCCTGAGCAATATGGTGTTTACGACCTTGTAATTGCATTTGTAAATCTTATTGCACCTATTATATTTATTCAGATTTGGGATGGTATGTTCAGAGTAAGTTTTGATTACCCTGATAATAAGGATAAATATAAGGTTATCAGCAATTCTTTACTAGTTTGCTTATTGGGCGGAATTGCTTATACAGCGATATTTGCAATTGTTCAGCACTTGCTACACATAGAATATGTGGTTTATGTTTTTTTATATGGATTGTTGTATTCCATATATTATATGTATGGTTACATCTGTAGAGTTTTTTTAGATAATAAACTTTATGTTGTTTCAGGTTTAGTAAACACACTGCTTACTGCTATAATAAATGTTATTTTAATTTTAGCTTTTAATTGGGATGTAAAATCTTTGTATCTTGCTCCTGCTATTGGAATGTTTGTGCAAATTTTAATTATTGAACTAAAGTACAAGGCAATTAAAAATTTCAAGTTTAATTATATAAACAAAAATGAAATCACAAAAATGATTAAATTTTCAGCACCACTTTGTTTAGCGGCAATTTCTTATTGGTTACTTAATGGTTTTTCAAAAGTGCTCATAACAAACATTCTTGGTGCTTCAGAAAATGGTTTATTTGCAATTGCAACTCGCTTTTCTTCTATGGTGGTATTGATTATGACGGTTTTTCAATATGCATGGAATGAATTGGCGTATCTTATGTCCAATGATGAAAACAGAGTGAAGATATATAATACTTGTATAGATTTGTTATTTAAATTTGTGATTCTGGGTAGTGCAGGAGTTTGTATAGTAATTAAGCTTATATTCCCTTATATTATAAATGAACAGTATTCACTTGCGCTTTATATTATACCTGCAACAATTATTGGTAGCATGATGAATTCAATGTCTGATTTTATCGGGACATTATTTATGACCGAAAAAAAGACGAATAATATAATGTATAGTACAATGATAGCTGCAGCTATAAACATTGTGTTAGGTATAGTTTTAACCAAAGCATTTGAGCTTCATGGTGCAACAATTGCATTATTGATTGCATTTACATTATTAATGATAATAAGACTTATCAAAGCAAAGAAGCAATTTAATATAGATTACAAGTTGCAAAATTCCTTGTGGCTTGTTTGTGTATTGATAATTGCGGTTATTGAATATTATCTGGTTCAGAATATTGCTGTTGATATATGTGCATTATTGGTGATTGGAGGACTCTTTTTATTATCAGTGCGAAAATATATCAATGTCATCTGGACAAGTGTATTGAAAAATAAATTAGTTTCAAGAGGTAAAAATGGAACAATCTAAAATTGACAGAATAAACTTTTTAGCCAGAAAATCACGCGAACGCGGACTTTCGGAAGAAGAGAAAAAAGAACAACAAAAATTAAGAGCAGAATATGTTGCGGCGTTCAGAAAAAATTTGGTTTCTACTCTTGAGTCAACAATAGTTGAACGCCCTGACGGCACTCGTTTGCCACTTGTAGAGAATAATAAGCTCAACAAGAAATTAAAGTAAAGTATGGTTGAAATCAGGAAAGCAAAGTCTACGGATTTAAAAAGGGTAGAGTATATTTGCAGAATGACTGCCAGGGGCTTACCCAAAAAAGATGAGGTAATAGGAAAAATAATTTCGTTGACATATTCGACTTATTACATTGAACAAGAAATAGAGAATTGCTTTGTTCTGTGTGATGATGAAGTTGTTGGTTACATAATCTGTTCGACGGATGCAAAAAGGTTTAATAAGCTTTTTAAAACAGACTATATTAAAAGAATTTCAAAAATAAGCAAGAGCGAAGCGAGAAAGTTACAATTTATTCCTGTGCCATATATGATATTTAAAAATATATTTCCAGCACATCTTCATATCAATTTGTTGGAGGATTATCAGGGTAAGGGCTATGGAACTAAAATGATTAATGCACTTCTGGATGAGCTTAAAAATAAGAATATAAAATCTGTTATGCTACTTGCTGATAGTGAAAATACGGGAGCAATAAGATTTTATGAGCGTAACGGTTTTAAAAAATTTGTTACCGCATTCGGCGGTGTGGGAATGTATAAGAAATTAAGATAGGTTAGGACTTGAGAATTTTGAAAAAACCAATTACAGCAATAGTTATAGGTGCGGGGCATCGAGCTCTTGTTTATGCTGACTATTCGTTAAAGCACCCTGATGAATTGAAAATTGTAGGTGTTGCAGACCCTGACGAATATCGCAGAAATATGGTAAGAGAAAAATTTGGTTTTCCAAAAGAAAATTGTTTTGTTGATGCCGAGGCACTCTCAAAAGTACCAAAATTTGCGGATGCAGTAATTAATGGTACAATGGATGAACAGCATGTAAAAACCTCTATTCCTCTTTTGAAGCTTGGTTACGATATGCTTTTAGAAAAGCCGTTTTGTGTAAACAAGGTTGAAATGAAAGAGCTTTTAGATGTTGTAAAGGAGCACAAAAATAAAGTTATGGTGTGCCACGTGCTTCGTTATGCTCCGTTTTATCTTAAATTTAAAGAGAAAATACAAAGCGGGGAGCTCGGTGAGATAATTAATATCCAGACAATTGAAAATGTCAGTTACCATCATATAACCACCTCGTTTGTCAGAGGTAAGTGGGGGAATAGTGATAAATGTCACACATCGATGCTTTTGGCAAAATGTTGTCACGATATGGATATTATGATGTGGATGATGTCACCTAATAGACCTGTTTCAGTTTCTTCGGTTGGTTCACTCGGTCAATATAAAAGAGAGAATGCACCGAAAAATTCGGGTACATATTGCCTTAAGGATTGTCCTCTTGCCGACAGTTGTCAATATAGTGCAAAAAAGATTTATCTTGACCACCTAGGTTCATGGGAATTTTATGTCTGGCAGGAGCTTGAAAGTATAGAAAATCCGACAATGGAGCAAAGGATTGAGCTTTTGAAGCGTAGCGATTATGGCAGATGTGTTTATAAATGTGACAACAATGTGGTAGACCATCAGAGTGTATTGATAAATTTCTCAAATGGTGCTACTGCTACGCATAATATGATAGGCGGTGCGGCTTCACCGTTAAGGGTAATAAAGGTTACAGGCACAAAGGGTGAGATTTATGGCGAGTTTGAAAACAATGTAATCAAATTCTCAAAAATTGATCCTGACAGTGAGAATTTCTATACGGAAGAAAGACTTGATATAGAAGATTTTGATTTGGATGGTCACGGCGGTGGTGACGACAATTTAACTGCAGATTTTGTTAAATTTGTTGCAGGAGAAGAGGTTTCTGTTTCTTGTACATCTATTTACGATTCTATTGATGGTCACAATATTATTTTCTTAGCGGATGAATCAAGAGAAGCAAATGGTGCTTTAAAGTTGGTTGACAAATAATAGAAAATAGTGTAAAATATTTTTACTTATAGCAATAAAATTAATTTTATTTGGAGGGTATATAAAATGGAAGCACTTTCAGGACTTTCAGGCGGAATTGAAATAATCAGTTCTATAATTTATAAAATCAACAGTCTTATAATGGCTTTAGCAATGCTTACTGGTGGCGTAAGCACACCATCTAAGGATGCCAGAATTTATTATTCAGAGCCAGATGCTCAGCTTATGGCAGTTGTTTGGGGTGATACTCAGCTTTGTAACTACAACCCTGAAAGAGAAATCAACTTTATTGCAGCAGTTGATGATTTACAGAATTCTGCTTGCCAGATTGATGCTCTTTTAGTTGCTGGTGATATTGTAGAGAATGGTTTCCAATCAGAATACGACAGCCTTACAGACGACCTGGAAAAATTAACAAAGGTTGACCATTTCGTTATGTGTGCTGGTAACCACGACATAAGAATCCGTGATTACGAACAAGCAACACAGCGCTACTTTGATTTTACAAATAATCTTAATGATAAAGAAAATGCGATTGATAATATCTGGTATGAATATGAGGTTAATGGCTATTCATTCCTTGTTATTGGTTCAGATGAAATGCGTTTTGAGGATGCATATTTAAGTGATGCTCAGCTCGAGTGGCTTGAAGAAAGAGTTGCAGCAATATCTGCAAGTGGTAAGCCAGTATTTATTATGGGTCACTATCCATTAAGAGATACTCACGGTCTTCCTCTTACATGGGGTGCTTCGCTCTGGGAGTCAGGTACTATTGGCGACCAGTCAGATATCATTTATGATATGCTTAATAAATACGATAATGTATTCTATCTTACAGGACATCTTCATACAGGTATAGGTCAATATACTTATGAAGAAATTGGTAATATTCATGGTATCAATGTTCCATCAATCGGTATTACAAATAAAGATGGCGATTACAATAACGCTACTGGTGTTATTCTTGAGGTTTATGAAGATAAAGTTGTTTCAAGAGCAAGAGATTTTGGTACAGGTGAATACATTCCTGAATATACAGTAACATACGAACTCGTGTAAAATATCAGAGCTGTAGTGAGCACTCACTACAGCTATTTTTTCGCCCGATTTCATTGACAACCCTTGGTTTTAATAGTATTATTAATCTGTATAAGTATTTTAAAAAATGAGATTTGTCAGTAAAGGAGTGAAAATAATGCATCTTATTCCTACACCTAAAAAAATGGAAATCAAATCCGGTTTTTATTATTTTGATAAGGAGCCTGAAGTAAGAAAGGAAATCAAACATTCTTTTTTAACAGAAGAGGGTTACAGACTTACTGTAGATGAAAAAGGGGTTTTAATTGAGGGCGGTAGTGAAAAAGGTGTTTATTATGGCGAAGTAACATTAAAGCAGTTAATGTGCAATTACCGCGGACTTCTTCCATTTCTTTATATTTCAGACGAACCAGAATTCTCTTACAGAGGTTTTATGGTAGATTCTTCAAGGCATTTTTTTACGGTAGAAGAAATAAAAAAAGTAATAGATGCTTGTGCGTTTTTCAAGTTTAACAAATTTCATTTCCACCTCACCGATGACCAGGGCTTTCGCTTTCCTATGAAAGAATATCCTTTGCTTACAGAAATAGGCAGTAAGCGTAAAGCCTCAGAATTCGATAAAAATGAAAATGTTCAGGAAGAATATGCTTATTACTATACCAAAGATGAATTAAAAGATATAGTAAAATACTGTCGTGAGCGTTACATAGAGGTAATACCAGAGTTTGATATTCCAGGTCACACAACTTCACTTTTAGCCGCTTATCCAGAGCTTTCCTGTAGAGGAGAAGAAATAGAAACAAAAACTACCGGAGGTATTTTTTCTGACATTTTATGTGTGGGTAATCCAGAAACCGAAAAGGTAATTCACGCTGTAATTGATGAAATGTGCGAAATATTTGACAGTAAATATTTTCATATAGGTGGCGATGAAGCACCAAAAGAGCGTTGGATTGAATGTCCTAAGTGCCGTGCTAAGAAAGATGAATTGGGACTTAAAACCTTTCAGGAGCTTCAAGGGTATTTAATGAATGAAACTGCAAAATATCTCAAAACAAAAGGAAGAATAGCAATTTGCTGGAATGATGCGTTAAGGGGTAATAATTTAGACTCTACTAATATAGCAGTTTCTCTATGGCTTGAGCATAATAATAAAAGTATTGAGTGGGCAAACAACGGTAATAAGTTAATAGTCGAGAATAACATTCCATTATATATGGACTATCCTTATGCTTTGAATACTTTAGAAAAAATTTATAAGTTTATGCCTAAAAAATTTAAAGGACTTACAGAAATAGGCGAGAATTCAATTTTAGGTGTTGAGTCACCTGTCTGGACAGAGCATATTAAAAACTTTAACGAGTTAAGCTGTATGTGCTTCCCAAGGTGGCTTGCAGTTTCTGAAACTGCGTGGACGGGCGGTAATAAAAAGGGGTACAGTCAATTTTTAAATTCTACACAGTTTTTCTGTGATATATTAAAGGAAATGAAAATCCCTACAGCTTCCAAAACAGAGTGGGCAGGTCCACCACAAAAAAGGATTTCTCAATTATTAAAATACGGTAAAAATACGATTACACCTGAAAGTGTAGTAGAATTTTTAAGAATACAGAAAAATGAATTGTTAGGGGGCGATAGGTAATGCAGGAGATTAAATATTCAGTAATAGGTACATCTTGGATAACCAATTCATTTATAGAGGGTGCAAAAACGGTTGAGGGTCTTGTTTTAGATGGCGTTTATTCGCGTTCAGAGGAAAAGGGCAAAGCGTTTTCACAAGCCACTGGGGCTTTAAGGGTATTTAACTCTATTGAAGAGGTTGCCGATTCTGATACGGATTTTGTTTATGTTGCAAGCCCTAATTCTTGTCACTATGAGCAATGCAAGTTTCTTTTAGAGAATGGTAAAAGTGTTATTTGCGAAAAGCCCATTACAATTACAAGTGAGGAGTTTTCAAAACTATTCTTTTTGGCAGAAGAAAATAATGTAAGATATTTTGAAGCTATTATGTATATGCACACAAATACAAGGTATGCTTTAAAGCAAGCAGTTCAGCAAATTGGTAATATTTCATCTGCTCATTTAGACTATTCTCAGTTATCATCAAAATATGATTTGCTTTTAGCGGGAATGTTGCCTAATATTTTTAATCCTGAATTGAAAACAGGTGCGCTTAATGATTTAGGTATTTATTGCGTATACCCTACAATTGATTTGTTTGGTGAACCACAGAGTATAGTAGCTTTACAAAACTTCTTGTTTACAGGTGCCGACGGTGCGGGTTCTGCAATTTTAAACTATAAAGATAAAATTGTTACTATAACTTATTCAAAAACAGCAGAAAGCAGAGCACCATCTCAAATCATAGGTGATAATGGTGCGGTTACTATTGATTCTGTTTCTCAATTACATGGGATTAATTGTTATGATAAAAAAGGTAATATAACAGATACCTTTTCTGCAGAGGATAAAATATCTCTTATGGCGAATGAAGCAAGGAGTATGTATAACTTTATTACAGATTTTGAGCATAATAAAGGTCTTTATTACGAATGTGCGGCAATGAGTCAGAAGGTATTGCATTGTATGGAAAAAATGAGGACGGAAAATGGTACAGAATGATATTTTGTCATTACAAAATGAACTGAAACAACTGCTTTTAAGCCGTGGTGTAAGTGATGTAGGTTTTGCTTTTCTTGGTAATGCAGATACAGGTGAATTGCAAAACGCGATAAGTATAGTTGTGAAACTGTCGGATGCTATTATTGATGAAATTACGGACGAACCAACGCCGACGTATTTTAATCACTACAGAACGGTTAACGCATTTATTGACCGTTGCCTTTTAGAAGCTGGATTGTTTTTAGAAAGCAAGGGCTATAAATATATAACGGTGGCGGCTTCTCAGAGTATGCCTGGTACACCGTATAATGGACGCTATTCTCATAAAGAAGCAGCAAGAAAAGCGGGGCTTGGTTCAATCGGTAAAAATTCTTTGTTTCTCCATAAAGAATATGGTGCGAGAGTAAGACTTGGTACAATTATTACAAATTGTCCTGTTGAAAGAGATTGCGAATTGCCGAATGATTTATGTAAAAATTGTGATTTGTGTGTTAAAGCGTGTCCGTCGGGGGCTATTTTAGGCAAAAACTTTGAAGAGGGCGTGAAAAGAGAAGATATTTTTAGCCCGAAGCTTTGCAGTGATTATATGAAAAAGGCTTATCATCACATAGGTCGTGGTGTGGTTTGCGGAATTTGTATGAAGGTATGTCCTATGTATCAATAAGGCGGTGAAATTGTGGCAAAAATTCTCATAGCGGATGATGAACAGCTTATAAGAAAGCTGATGAACGACTGTCTTTCAAAAGAGGGTCACGAAATCATAGAAGCATCTGATGGTCTTGAAGCATTGAATATTTTCAAAAGAAATCCTGATATAAATTTGGCTCTTCTTGATATTATGATGCCTGAAATTGATGGCTGGGAGGTTTGCCGTAAAATCAGAGAAACAAGCGGGATACCAATTATTCTGGTTTCTGCAAGAAGTCAGGATTTTGATCAGATTATGGGTTTTGAATCGGGTGCTGATGATTATGTTACAAAGCCGTTTTCTCTCACAGTTTTAACAAAAAGAGTTAACGCTCTTTTAAAAAGAGGTGCTGCACCTGTAGAGAAAAAGCCTGATAATGAAAATATTTCTCTTGATGGGTTAATTATAAATCCATTAGCTCACGAGGTTTATTTAGATGGTGTGACTGTTGAGTTAACCTTAAAGGAATATAAAATTCTTTTGAAGCTTTCGGGCAATACTGGTAGAGTATATACTCGTGAACAGCTTTTAGATGAGGTTTGGGGTTATGAATATGAGGGTGACACAAGAACGGTGGATTCTCATGTAGCAAGGCTCAGAACAAAGCTTGGTGAGTGGGGCGTAACTCATATTAAAACTATTTACGGAACGGGATATAAAATTCAAATTTAAATTACAAGGATTAACATTCAGGAGGAAGAGCGATGAAAAAGAAAAAACTCGGTATAAGAATTCGCGTCTTTCTCGAAGTTGGTGCAATTTTTGCGGTCTGCCTTATTGCTCTTATAGTAGTTAACTCACAAATGATTGATAAGGTGTATTTGCTAAACGAAGAATTATCATTAAAGCAAATGGCGCAGGAAGCAGAAAATCATTCAGGTGATTATTACCCGCTTTTATCGGAGTTTGAAATAAAAAACAATGTGAGTATCGACCTTTATGATAATAATGATAATTATATTTATGAGGGTAGCGGCAATTTTGTTTCAGGTAAAAAGCTTATTGTAGTAAGTCGTACTGAAAATGAAGATGGTAGCTATTTTAATATTTTACAGGAAGAGGACAGTTCTACACAATATATACTTTATGGTAAAGATTTTCCTGATGGTTATCATATCGAAATAACATCCAGAAAGGATATAATTCAGGAGAATGCTTCATTAGCAACAAGTGTTACTACAGTTATTGCAATTGTAGCATTGATACTTTCTCTTTTATATATCTCAATTTATGCAAAACGCTTTACAAAGCCTATTATAAAAATTACAGAAGTAGCTAATAAAATGAGTAATCTGGATTTTTCAGAAAAATGTGAAGTTGACAAAAATGATGAAATTGGGGTGCTTTCTGATAGTATAAACAAGCTTTCTTCGTCACTTGATACTGCTTTGACAGAGCTTAAAACAACAAACGAGCAGTTAGTGAGCGATATTGAAAAAGAACGTAATTTAGAAAGGATGCGACAGGACTTTGTTTCGTCAGCATCCCACGAATTAAAAACACCTATTGCAATAATCCGTGGCTATGCCGAGGGTCTTAAAATGAATGTTTCTGAAGAAGATACCGCTATGCAGGAGTATTGCGACATTATAATGAATGAAGCAGATAAAATGAATTCACTTGTTTTAAATCTTCTTGAAGCGTCACTTTATTCTTCGGGAATGAAAACAGCTAATAAAGAAGAGTTTGAATTAAACGAATTTATTAAAGAATATATGAAAGCGGCAAAACCTATTTTTCTGGAAAAACAGGTTAATGCTACTTTCAAGGAAGTTAATGAAAAATGTGTTGTTTTTGCAGACAGAACACAAATTGAAAGAGTGCTTTCAAACTATATTTCAAATGCCTGCAGTCACGCAAAAAATGAAAAAGAAATAATTGTTTCTATAAGTGATATTGGTGAAAAATATAAAGTTTCCGTTTACAATTCAGGTAGCTTTATTGATGATAAGGATAAAGATAACATTTTCGATTCTTTCTACAGAGCAGACAAAGCTCACTCAAGAAAAGAGGGTCGCTTTGGATTAGGTCTCTCCATTGTAAAATCTATAATGGATATGCACAAAACTAAATGTGGTTTTGAAAACAAAGAAAATGGCGTAGAATTCTGGTTCGAAATTGAAAAAATGAAAGGTTAAAATTATGAAAATAAATTTTGTGATACCGTGTCTTTTGGGTGTCGAGGGTATTATTGCAGATGAGCTTCGTTCTTTAGAAGCGGAGGATGTTAAAGCGGAAAATGGTAGAGTGCTTTTTTCTGGGGACGAAAATCTTTTAGCAAGAGTAAATATATGCTCACATTTTGCAGAAAGAGTACAGATTTTAGTTGGTTCATTTAAAGCAACTACATTTGAAGAACTTTTTCAAGGTACAAAAAATCTTCCTTGGGAGCAGTGGATTTTAAAGGATGATGCTTTTCCTGTAAAGGGCTATTCATTAAAATCAACACTTTTCAGTGTAAGTGACTGTCAGGCTATTATTAAAAAAGCGGTTGTTGAAAGATTAAAATCAAAATATGGTATTTCGTGGTTCCAAGAAACTGGTCCTACACACCAGATTCAGTTTTCAATTATGAATGACGAAGCAACTCTTTTAATAGATACTTCTGGTGCAGGGCTTCATAAAAGGGGCTACCGTTTACAAAGTAACTTTGCCCCAATGAAAGAAACTTTAGCGGCAGCTATTTGCTCACTTGCAAAGTTAAAGCATTACCACACACTTTATGACCCAATGTGCGGTAGTGGTACTTTAATGATAGAAGGTGCTTTATATGCACATAATATAGCACCAGGTTTAAATCGTCATTTCTCAGCAGAGCGTTTTGAGGTTTTACCTAAAAATATCTGGGCAGAGGAACGCGAAAGAGCAAGAAGTCTTGAAAAGATTGACACAGATTTTCAGGGCTTTGGTTCGGACATTGATGGTGAAACAATAAAGCTTGCAATGGCGAATGCCGCAAGACTTCCTATAGGTAAAAAGCTTCATTTCGAAAAACGCGATATAAAAGATTTTCAAAGGCATACTGAAAGAGGTACTGTTTTAGTTAATCCACCTTATGGTGAACGACTTTTAGATTTACAAGAAGCAGAACGCCTTTACAGAGAAATGGGAAAGGTTTTTCCACAGAGTCACGGCTGGAGTTATTATATAATCACGCCAGATGAAGAATTTGAAACTTGTTTTGGCAGAAAAGCAGACAAGCGCAGAAAATTATATAATGGTATGATTAAATGCCAGTTATATATGTATTTTAAATAGAATCAATTTATCTTATGAGAGAAGATGGCTTTATGAAACATATTTTTATTATGAACCCTACTGCAGGAAACGGAATTGATTGTGAGGCTTACACTGAAAAAATTAAAGCGGCTTTTAAAGAACTTGGTATTCAAGATGAATATGAAATTCATCTTACAACATCTGAAACAGATGCTTATGATTATACTAAATCACAGGTTGAAACAGGTGAGCATATAAGATTTTATGCTTGCGGTGGTGACGGAACTCTTTCAGAGGTTGTTAATGCTTGTGCAGAACACAAAAATGCAGAAGTAGCAACTATTCCTCTGGGTAGTGGTAATGATTTTATAAGAATTTTCGGCAAAAAAGAAGATTTATTAGATGTAAAAGCGCACATCTTAGGTACACCTATGGAATTTGACTTAATCAAATACGAAGACCAGTATGCTATAAACCAGTGTTCAATGGGACTTGATGCAGAAGTTTGTGCAAAACAGGCGAGCTTTAAAAAGTTACCTTTCTTGTCACCGGAAGCGGCATATACAGCATCACTTCTTTATACCTTCTTAGGCAAAATGAAAAACACTTTTACAATTCAGTTTGATGACGATGAGCCTTTTACTAAAGATGTTCTTTTTTGTGTTGTAGGAAACTCACGCTGGTATGGTGGTGGCTATATGGCAGCACCAAAAGCACTCACCTATGATGGACTTTTAGACTTTGTTGTTGTTGAAAAGGACTGCACAAGGCTTACACTTTTAGGACTTATAAATCCATATAAACGCGGAGAGCACTTATCTTGGAAAAGAACTCATTTTAAACGAGGTAAAAAAATAACAATTAAAAGTACAAAGCCATCTGCGGTTAATTTTGATGGAGAAGTAAAGATTGTAACAGAAGCAACTTTCCATATAGTTGAAAAAGCTATTACTTATGTTGTACCATCAAATTCTGATTTTATGAAAAAAGTAGAAGCTGGTACATTATAAATAATTAATTGAATTGGGGGACTGTAAAATTCAGTCCCCCTTTTTTATTTACAAATTGTTCACAAAAAAACAATTCACATTTTGACACACTTATTTGTTTTATTAGTGTGAGGTAAAAATTATGGCTGAAAATTTAAACACAGAAATAAGAAACGAATATGTTCAGCAGATTGTTAATAAGTACAGCGATATGCTTTTCAGAATTTGCTACTGTATTCTGTGCAGTAAGGTTGATGCAGAAGATGCTCTTCAAGACACTTTTGTAAAGCTTATTACAAAAGCACCCGAATTTACAGATGATGAGCACGAAAAAGCATGGCTTATTAAAGTTGCAACAAACATAAGCAGAAATATGCTGATGCTCAGATTAAGACGCAGTACTACAAATCTGGACGACATAGCAGAAATTGGTGTTAAGGATGAAGATTCAGAAGTGTTTGAAGCGATTATGGGCTTGCCCGTAAAATACAAAATACCAATGGTACTTTTCTATGTTGAAGGCTACAAAACAAACGAAATTGCAGATATTATGCAGATTTCTTGTGAAGTTGTCAGAAAACGACTTCAAAAGGGTAGAGAGTTATTAAAAATTGAATTTGAAAGGTGTAATTATTTCAATGAATAAGTATATTAAAGAGTATATCAGAATTATAAATTCTATGGGAGTAGATGAAGCTACAAAAAAATGTATCGCTGAAAATGTTATGTTAAAAGCAGAGCTTCAGAAAAGAGAAGCAAAAAAGCAATTTGCAGTAGCATCTGTTGCAGTAGTTGCTTTAGCATTTGCAGGTACTTATTTTTATAAGAATAAAATGAAATAAAGCTATAAAACCTTCAAGCCAGATTTACTCTCACAAGTAAAAGCGTGATTTTTCACCATAAAAGAAGGTAATAAAATGCAAAAAATAACTAATACCACACCTGTTTTAAATCCATTGTTTACATTTGAAGATAAAAACAGTCCGTTAGGCTTTAATGTACCAGATGTTTCAATGTACGGAATGTTAAAAATTTCTGCAGAAAGTCACCCCGAAGCAGATGCTATAGATTATTTCAGCAATAAAATTTCTTATAAAACGCTTTTAAAAAGAGTTGTTGAAGTATCATATTCTTATAATAAACTTGGTGTAAAAAAAGGTGATATTGTTACAATTATTATGCCTAATACACCAGAAGCACTTGTTTCAATATATGCTCTTAATAGAATTGGTGCAGTCTGTAATGTTGTGCATCCACTTTCGGCAAAAGAAGAAATAAAGTTTTATGTAAATTCAGTAAAAAGCAAGGTTGTTTTAGCAATAGATTTATGCTGTGGCAAAATTTCAGATATTATAGATGAAACAGAAATAGAAAAAGTTATTGTCGCTTCTGCGGGAAATTCTATGAAATTACCATTAAAATTAGGATATGCCTTGACAAACAAAAGCAAAAACTGTTATTCTAAAAAGGATATCCGTTTTGTTAAGTGGAGCGACTTTATAAAATCAGGCGAAAAGATAAACGAATATATACCAGCTGGCGAAGAAAATGATGAAATGTCAGTTATTCTTCATAGTGGTGGAACAACAGGTGTCCCAAAAGAAATAATGCTTTCTAACAGAAACTTCAATTCATTTGGTATGCAGTCTGTTCTTACTTTGAGGAATGTGTCAGTAGGGGATAGAATTTTAGCAATTCTTCCTATTTTCCATGGCTTCGGTTTAGGTGTATGTGTTCACGTATGTTTCTGTTTTGGTGCTTGTTCTGTGTTGATTCCTAAATTTAAGGCAGATGAATTCGGTAGCATTTTAAAGAAACAAAAGCCTACAATGATTTTTGGTGTTCCTACACTTTATGAGGGTCTCTTAAAAACAAAGGGTATTGAAAATGAAGATTTGTCATTTTTAAAGTATGCAATAAGTGGTGGCGATGCTTTGCCAAAGCCATTAGAAGAAAAGGTTAACGAATTCTTTAAAAATCACAATGCAAGTATTCGTATTTCAGAAGGTTATGGTATGACTGAAGGACTTGCCGCAATATCACTTTCTGTTAATGATGATTATAAATCAGGTACAATAGGTAAGCCGCTTATTGGTAACGAGGTTTGCGTTGTTGATCCTGACACCTATGAAGTACTTGAGAATGGTGAAGATGGTGAGCTTTGTATACATGGTCCGACAGTAATGCGTGGCTATAGAAATAATGAAGAAGAAAACGCTTCTACATTAGTTATGCATAAGGATGGTAAACAGTGGCTTCA
>RHMF01000437.1_pt1 | contig 17697 bp, 32 predicted proteins | sample 5365151 | NCBI WGS metagenome assembly RHMF01 (sample SAMN10266501, study PRJNA497801) | feces metagenome | isolation source: feces | host: Bos taurus | place: China: Prairie of Fairy Mountain | collected 2017-08-14 | reverse complement strand
AAGTCTTCGCCATGTCGGGGCCGAGCGTCGAAGTTGCGTCGAGCAGCAAGGTTTCCATCCCGCCCGGTCTTGGCAGGCCGTCCTCGCCCACATAGTCGCCAGCCTTGTATGCGTTGTCGAAAAGACGGGCGAAATTCTCCCATGAACGGGGATTGGCCGTGTTTTCGTCTTCCGAATCAAGCTCGGTATCGTTGACATAGAGGGCGTTGTTGTGGCCGTCGATGAAGCGTATGATTGTCGAGTTGATTCCAGCGTTTATCGCCCACCTGCACCAGTACTTGGCGTCCACCTCGACATGGTAACGGGCGAAACGGGTGAAAAGAGCACGGTTGATTGGAAGCACCTGGTTGGAATCCACGTTGGACGGGTTGATTGCGACCACGACACGGGAACCTTCCGGGAGCGTGAACCCGTTGAACGACTGTTCTGGGGAGCACAGCTTCATAAGGGCGGCGATGATTTCCCCCTTGGCACGGTTGATTTCGTCGATGAATACAAGGGTAGGCTCCTTGGTGTCCATCCATTCTGGTTTGGTATGGTGGTGAACATGGTTCTCGATTTCAAGCAATCCGATAAGGTCACCAGAGTCACCAGACTGAGAACAGTCGAGGCAGACAAGTTTCAACCCAAGCTTGTCTGCGAGGCCACGACAGAACTGGGTCTTTCCTATTCCCGGCGGACCTATGAGCAATGCTGGGGTCTTATACCATAAACGAGTAATTCTATTCTCAATTACGCCAAACTGCATTCAAATATCCTTGACGGCATGTTCCCACCGTCGTTATTAAAATACCTTATTTTCGGTTTTTTTCGACAGGCTCAATCATATAAGGGGTCACATACACGCCAAAAACGGAGGGCCGTACATAATATCTCTGGTCGATGAGAATCTTTTCGTTTGAACCGTGCTTGAACCATGTTATGTAACTCGATTGAATCAGATGCTGCGTGAACAGGAGGAACTTGACCCCGCTGAAATAGGTGGCGAGGACATAGCTGAGGATTGTCTGGTCAACCCTCGCCGTATAGGAAGTTACCCCGGTAAGCCTCAGCATGGCCCATGTTATCTCGTCAATTATGTTGACCACCTTGACATTACGGCGGATGATTACTCCAGACTGGAACAACACGGACTTGTTGAACGAGGTCTTGGCGAACAGCTTCCGTTGGCTGGCGACCTCTTCCGATGAAAGGCCACGGGCCGACTGCCATGCGTGAAGCTCGTCGTAGACATTCGTCCTGTAAGGGTGTATCGACAGGCCGATATCGGACTTGGAATTGACAAAGTCCTCATACAGCTTCGTCAGGGGCTTGTTTATCTGCATGCTGGCATCCATGTAGATGGACACGTCGGTATCGGCAAACTCGAAAGTATGGTAGCGGATGTAGTTAAGGACACCTATCGCATCGTCGATGTTCGCAAGGCTCGGGTATTCCGAAACGTGGTGGACATCCCATGTCTTGCTTTTAATCTTCTTGCTGTCCGTTATCATCAGGTAATGGACATCGCTGCTGGCATTCTTCACTTCCCTGACCAAGTCATATCCGCCGAGGATACACTCGATTACAGTGTACTTGTACACTTTACGAGGAGGCTTTTTCTCCTGTACAGGCTCACTTGGTTGTTGTGTGTCTGCGGAACCTGTCAGAAGCCTCAGAAGCGACTTTAATCCATTTACCATCAGTAAGAAGCCCGTTAACTGTTTCAATCATGTTGTCGTAGGAGGAATAGACGATGGAGTCGCCCGCATAGTTGTCGTTCTTGGACGGCTCGCTGACGATACACTTCCCGTTGATTAGCGGGTAGAACATGCGGACGATTTCCTGGCACTGGTACTGCGGGAAGGCATGTATGTTCAGGATAATCTTGGAATGTGCGATAAGGTTGTCGAGAGCCTTGCCCGTTACGCCAGTGGCCGTGATTATCGCCCATTCACGGTGTGCGGCACGCATCGCCCCTATCAGCTTGTTCCTTCTAGGGGTTTCCTCCCCGTAGAAAAGCACGTCATACAGCATGTCCTCCGGCTTCACCTGCTCGATTGTCTTCAGGGACTCGACCCACTTTACTGGATGGTAGCTCGCCCTGTAACCGAGAACGTCGGAGAAGAACTGGATGTTCTCCAAGTTGTAATCCCAGATTTCGTCAGCCTGTTCGAACCATACTCTCGTATTCGAGTTAATCCACGGGCTCCCACGGTAGAGTTGCTCCATGTTGTAGATAACCAGCTTGTGGTCGGGATGCTTCGCTTTAAGCCGTCTCGCCTCGGAACAGTTCATCACGTTGTACCCGAGCACGACCATTGTCTTTTCGTACTTAGGCTTGTCGCACAGTTCCCTAAGCATCGCCTTGACCTGCTTGAAAACGAACGGGTGAGGGTCAATAATAATCATAAATCAAATCCATTTTGAAAAGTACGCAATCAGCCAAAATATAGTCATCATTCATCAATTTGGCAAGGTAAATCGCCAAAATGTCACCAACTTTCTTGCGGGACATTGAGGCCGACAGCGTCTTTTTTCCGACGGTAAACGAGGTCGGAAGCCTCACACTGGATGTCCGGGTTGTGGCATTCGGCTTGAATCGCAGGGTCGTGACACTCGGCTTGATACATGTGGACCAATCCAGGTTCATTATTTTCGTACGGAAGCATGGCTTTCCTCTTGACAAATTTACATATTTAAAATATATTTATACCACGAGGTAAAATTACATGTGCTCACTAGAAAACGCCATCGAAACGCTCGACAAGTGCGTCCTTGTTTCCAAGGAGGTGTTCGATATCCTTCTTGGAGAATACCGCAAGCACCATTCAGAAGAAGAAGCCACGCTGCTTATCGACGAGCAGGACTGCGGGTGTGCAACCGAGGGCGAAATCATCACCTTGCTGAAAGCGGCCCGTGACGAACAGAAGGAAACTCCGAACAGGTACGGAATCCCGCTCGACATCATGCTCCACCCGGAAAAGGTTGACGTGAACTCTATCCCGTGGCTGCCTACCCCACCCGAGATGTTGGCAATCATCGAGAAGCTCAGGAAGGACAAGGAAGTGCTGAAGGAGCATATCGGGGCCTTGGAGGGTTCCGCAAACGCTTTCCAAATCAGCAAGTGCGAGACCTGTCCCGAATATCAGGTTGCCATGAAATCGAAGCAAAGGGAACAGGCCATGCTCGACGAGCTTAACGGCATGGTTGACAAGTACAACGACCTCGCCCATAAATACAACGACCTAGAAAAGAAGGTACAATAGTCAATGAAGTGATTGCTTAAAGGGAACTAATATGTTGGACGAAGAAAGATACTATGATTTCGACCTGAAAAAGGATTGGGGCAAACAGCTTAAAGAAGCTTACATGTTCTGCCAGTGGATTAAGAAGGATATCGTAAAGGAACTGATTTACAACCGTGAGTCAGACCTCGTTATCGAACCGTCGGACATTGGTAAATGGTATATCGCCCTTTTCCCATGCGGAAAGATGTTCTATGGCGTAGACTGCAGGGTAGACCCGTCGGATAGCAGCAAATTCATATATTCCGACTGCTTGCCAAAGCGGTATGTAAAGGAAGATGACAAGTTCAATGAAGTGTTGGCATTGGACATGGATAGCGTCGTCTCCATGGATGTCGGTTACGACAAAGAGCTTGAAGAGTTGTGCGAATATCATGACAAAATGATGGAGAAAAGGAGTTAACATGGCAGAATACCACGTCGGCTGCGGGATGGCAGCAATCTATGCGGGCACAGTAAGCAAGCCTGGTGTATGGAAAGTCAAGAACGATGTAACCAACGAGGCGCTCTGTGCCGTCGCCGAGTACATGAAGGGAAAGATTGAAAAGGGGAGCGATACCTATGAAATCACCTGGAAGCTCCCTACTGGCAAAAAGATTATCCTGTCATTGACCGTCGATGACCGTGAAGAAAAGAAGGGATAACATGGATATCAAAGAACTGATTAAAAAATCGTGGAAAACATTCTTGGGCTGGTTTGAAGCGGACAATATCGACCAGCAATACGACAGTCCCGTGGCAGAATCATCCGAGATTACCAAGCACGGCAATCCGTACTTCGACTTTAAGTGCCCGAGATGCGGATGCGAGTTCAAGACGAAAATCACCGAATGCAAGACACGGGAAGTAGAGAGCGAACACAACATCAGCGGCACCGACACATGGATACCAGAAGTGATTGTGGACTACTACACGTTCTGTCCCGAATGTCGTTTCAAGTGCTGGAATGACGGCAAGCAAAAGCCGAAGTCAAACTATCTTGGCTGCCGTACGCCAGACATGGGGGTATAACAATGGGTAGAACAGCACTTCCATATGAAGAACGCACTTTCCCTACGAAGGATATCTCATTCCATTTCTGGATGGTATTCGTACAGTGGAAGATAAAAGGCAAGATTCTAAACCGAGGCTGGCTGCAGAAGGTTCGATTCTGCGAGTGTAGCGACAACCCGGCGACTGGGCTTCACTACTCATCCCTGGGGCAGGCCGAACGTGCTTGCCGTGACCTCGACGATGACGACTACATCCCGACCATCGTAGAATTCGGTGCCCAACAGGTAGAAAACATCGCTTTCAACAAGGAAACAAAATGATTGTATGCGACCGCTGCCGACGATATGCTACATCGTGCTGCCAAAACTGTGTGTATTTTAGCGAAATTTATGGAAGCATCACGGGCGACTACTACGGAGAACAGGTTAGCGACGAAGAAGCTTACCGAACGCTCAACGAGTTGTACCCGGAAGATTTCCATGGCAAGTTCGCTACCAAGATTATTCTGGCGTACCGATTCGTAAGCAGGGTCCTTCTTCCGTTCCTCCTGTACGAGAAATGGAACCGCCCGAGGCAATACGTGAAGGGAAAGTATTACCCACAATTCAACATCCCTACGGAAGATAGCGATTCTGGGGATGAGGAACTACCGTTTTAAAAAGGAAATAAAAATGAACGACAGACTGAAAAAATATCGGGATGCCCTTAACTATATCGACACGACCGAAAGGGAATTGTGGGTCATGGTTTCGTTCCTTGTAAAGGGTACGGACTACGACGGGTACACTTTCCGAAAACTGGTGTACAACGCCACAGGAAAAAAGAGCGAGCTTTACATGGATGGAGACAAGGATTACGACGACACTCTCGCTGTCCCGAACGAAATCTTCGACATGTATTTCGACGGCAAGAAGAAAGAGGCAAAGAAGGCGTTCGAGGAGTTCCTTGATAAGGATAACGAAGAGAAGTGGGAAATCGAACGCAAGCTTCAACTCGAAGCGGAACGCAAGCGTAAAGCACGAGAGGCCGCTGAACAGAAGCAAAAAGAAATGGAAGAACGTAAGCTCTTCACGAAACTTAACAAGAAATACGGAAAAAAGGAGACTGTATGAGCAAGGAATCAAAACGAGTAATGTATTTTCTGGGGGCACTCTGCCTGTTGGTAAGCATCCTTGGAATGTTCGGCGGATGCGAATGCAAGGCAGAAGGTGTCCAGGGGTTAATCTACCACGATGGCGTCCTCATCGCAAAGACCAACTGCGATTTCGACCTTAAATTCGAAATGAACACGGAGAACGTCATTGTCGAAAGCATCACCCGTGAGTTCAGCAACCGAGTTACGAGGGAGAAATACCAGTATGCGAACGACGGCCAATATCGTGTCGAACGCAAGGCATGCCAGTTTTAGGAGGGTTAATCCATGTGTGTGACACTGAACGACATCCACTGCAAAGCGCTCGTAGATAAAATCCATGAAGACCTTGCCAAACAGATTGTGGGCAAGCACGACGACGGAGACCTTCGCATGAAGATAGCCGATTCGTTGCAGGGGATTCTAACCAGGTGTTTTGAACCGACGATTCATGTATCGGTCAAACCGAAGAACGACCATGAATTTCTCGTAACTATAAACGGGGAAAATTAAAATGGCTTTAGATTATCAGGAGTACAAGAACGTTGTCTCGTACCATATTAAGCAACTGTCCAACTGCAAGAACGCATTGGACATTGCAGACAGGTTTGATGACCGCATTAACAACGGATGGCGATTTGGTGATACATGCATTGAAGTCGCACAGGATATCATCAGCAAGGCGTTATCATGAGGTATAAACTGTAGGGGAAAACTATCTGGTTTCCCCTATGCAACCTCTATACGAATATGTCTGCCACATAAAGGGCCATCGCAACTCCAATGGTGAACTCGCCGAGTGGGTCATAAAGAGCCACGAGACGGGCAAAATCCTGTCTTCACACAAGTCCGAGAAGAAAGCGAAGGAGCATCTGCAACAGATGCACATTTTCAAGGAGTCGGTAGACGGAGTAAGCTACCCGAAGATGTACCACATTTGCGGCTACATGACGGGATTGGACAATGATGATATCAGGGACATACTTACGAACGGACTCCGTATTAACGACAACGGGGAATCGAATTGTATATGGTTTTCGATGAACAAGCCGTTCGGCAACGGAGGATACGATGCCCTTCGCCCGTTGATAGTTTCCCTCGACTGTTCCCCAGAAAACCTGAGAAAATACCACATAGACGAATTTGATGTGCGGAACAATGCCGATGTAGTCATGGCGCATGAAAGCATTTCTCCAGAGGACATTAACATCGAACAGCTCATGTGGGGAGAAGTCCACCGTCCAAGCAATAATACCGTACGCCATATTATCGACCCGAGCTTCTACGGGAATTTCGAAAGGTGGTTACGTTTCGACAAGGGTTTAACCTTCGTCGTCTATGAAGACCTGTACAACATGTGGGCCAGGAACCAGATTGCAAAGATGGGTCTGAACCCAGACTTGAACCGTCTTAAAGAAATCATGGGCGACCGAGTCACCATCATGAACTTCCTTACTCCATCGGAACCGACAGGTTATAAACTATTGGGTGAAACCACCAATGGTAATACAATGGATAAGAGATTCAATATTTTCATGGAAAACGTAGCCAAGCTTGGCCTTAGCAAGAACCAGTTTGAAGCTGTCGGGAATATAACAAAGGTTTGCCTCGAAGGTTCTTTTGGACAAACACAAAAACCAGAGAACGATGATATCGGCATAGTTTATGTATCACGGTATGGACATTCAGCTTTAGACAAATTACCAAAGATGCGCTACGCTGATTTTCTGAAGCAACATGATAAGATGGCATCGTATGGCGATGTCGGACCGATTAAAAAGTATCGTATGCCACTCATTGATACTGAGGAAAACCTGGCACAATTCGTAAATTACGATAGTATTCCTGAAGATACAAATGGAAACGCCTGGGGATTCGCATATGGTAGGAAATCCGGGTTTGAATACATCAGTGAAAAGTACATCTGGTTACCGAGCGATGCCTTTGATGCTTCCGTCCCCCTCGAAAAAGAAGGGTCCGATGTCGGATGTATTGGTGAGATGCGCTCTAATTCCCGTGAAAACATATTGGGAATACGACGTGACCAAACGTACGATGATTTCATGATTATGTACAAGAAAGCCTGTGCGCTTGCCGCCAGAGAGCCGAATGAGTACAAGGTGTCGAAACTTACCAGATATTCTACTCCACCGTTTAATCCGTTGAGCGTAAAAATTCATCACATGAGTTTCGATAGCATCAAGCCAGACGAAAACGGTAATATATTAGGTTTTGAAGAATATCATAGGCCGGGACATCCATTCCAGGTTGTAACCAAGATACTATGGCTGCCAGCAAATACAGAAGACCCCGAAGATAAAACCCCATCAGATGAAGATATATACTCAGCATTGTATCCAGACGAAGCACCGACCTACGGAGGCCGTGTACGCACATCTGAAGAAGAATATGACCCGGACAACCCAGGCGACCCGAGCGAGGACGATTACTATACCGAGCACGAGAATGAATGGGACCCGGACAACCGTGACGACGATGAGATAGAATTCTAAAAAAAATGTTACGAAAAAGGGCGTTCATAATAGCATGAACGCCCTAATTTTTTATACCGAGAATCAATCATCCCAGTTATATGAATTTCGTTCTTTCAGATGGTCATACCCGCACCATGTGCAGTGGTAGTTTCCATCTTCTTGCTTTTCCAAGCTTTCCCGACCACACCACGGGCATGCCTCAGGTTCATAATACTCGTTCGACGGGTGTTTAGGGGCTCTATGTTTTTTATCGTCACGGCGATTCATTTCTTCTCTTGAAACTCGCTGCCAAATCTTGCTGTCGGCGAGATGCCGATAGATTTCATCCTGGGGCATACTTACTGCCTGGGACTTCAATCTCAAATACTCTTTCTTTTCCGCCTTGCTATATGTTTCGGTCAGCCAAGGAGATAAATCCGTTGCGAGATAATCCTTATGCTGTTTTACAGCCTCGGCGAAGATAGCTTTCCAGTCGACATCATCGAATGATGATTCATTTGGTTTCATACGATGAACCCCTTGTATTTGATGTACTCTTCAAGGTCGGCAATCTGCTTCTTGATGGTGTCGAATACTGGTTCGGGTTTATTATATGAGTACCTGCCGCTATACCATACCTTTGCCAGCTTCCTTGTCGACTTGAGCATCATCATCTTTCCGCTGTCACTACTGCGAGCTTCTTCGAAGTCTGTGTATTCGCCGCTCATGGTGGCGTAGATTGCGGGAAGCCTGTATGATACAGTCACTTCGTGGTATCGGCCATCTCCCCACGATGACGGGTAGTCATCACGGTAAATCTCGACTTCCATTTCCTTGTCCTGCATGACGACCTTGGAACCCTTCACCTTCGGGAACTTGTAAGGGAACTTGATTACGACAGTGTCGGCGAACCTGTAACCCCTGCATTCAACGGTGCTGTTCTCGAAAACCGTCTTGATATCGACATTGAACACGCTTTTCACGACACCTGCGACACGCTCGATGGCTTCCTTGTTCAACCCGTCAACCTTCGCATCGAGCTGCTCACGGGCCTTCTTGGATTCTTCCGAACCAGCCGGATAGCACGGGCCGCTTTCCGACCATGTTGTCGCCTGACGCCAGTTCGGGTTTCCACCGCAGTTCTTGATAATCTGGTCGTAATGGGCGAACAGCTTTTCCTTCAAGCCCTTGCAGATTTCGAGGATTTCGTCGTAGGTGCCTTCAACATAGCGGAACAGCGTGCGGTCTCCACTGAATTGAAGGATAGGCGTCTTTCCATGCTTGGCATTAGGAAGGATGGCTTCCAACGCATTGTTCAGGTTCTTTTCGTACGAATGGACGTAGTAACCGAGGGCAAGCGTAGTAGTGTCGTTTGAAATGCCGATTTGAAGGTGGAACTGGTAGTCATTGAAATCCTTCTTGAAATCCTTCAACTTGGGGTCGTATTCGAGCAGGACAAGACCGAATTCGTCGTCGATATCCCTGAACGAGCCGTTACCGAGGTAAGGGAAAGATACATAAGACTCAAGATAGTCTTTCTTTTTTATATTGAAGTCCTTAACGAACTTGTCGAGGAAGCCCTTGTGTACTTTTTTCCAATCCTCAGGAAGCAACTGGATTTTCCCGCTCTTCGCATCGTCGGTATCGAGCTTCGTTGCAGAATGCATCCAGAGAGAGACCTTCTTGTATTCCTTATCGAAATAATACTGCCCGTTAATGTGGACAGTGTACTCGTTGGCATAAGTCATAGCCTTGTACACCTTCACGTCGAGCTTTGCCTCGAACCCATCAACCTTACCGACATAGTGCAACATTGCATCACGGTCGCCAACATCGACCGATTCGAGCGTAAATTCCTGCTCGATTGTTGCACGGTTGGAGCCTAGCTTTTCGAGATGCTTGGCCGCCTTGATAATTTCATTTCCCTTGTAGGTTTTCATCTTTCTGTTTCCTTATCTATCTGTTTCAACGAAATCTGGTACATCAGCCGTTGATTTCAGGCCGAACATCTTGTGCGGGTCTTCGACGAGGTATCCACGGTGGTCTGTGAAATCCCACATGCTGTTGACAATCTTGCAGAACGTGTCCTTGTCGCCGATGGTGGTCTCGAAGATGACATACTCGCCCTGCTTCGGTTCAAGTTCCAGCGTAGCACGGCCAAGCGAGAAAATGTCGACACATGCGTGGCATTCCCCGCCTTCACGCTTGGTACGCATCGGACGGTCGAACCGGGCGAGTATGACCTGGTCTTTCCACCTGATGACGCCGCTGAGGATGATGCCGATGCCTTCAAAACCGCAGCAACGGCCAGTAACATACTCGATTTTCGTATCGAGGGGGAGATTGCCTTTCGCCTTTTCGTTAACCTTCTTCAGGAACGCCTTGTAGTCGGCATCGTTTGTCTGTTTGAGGAGTTCGAGCGACTCCTCCTTGAATTTCTGCTGTTCTTCTGTAAGTTCCATATTTTATCTACTTTTGTTTGATGGTAAATTCCTTCACGACTATGGTAGCAGAAGGACTGCTGTTCTTGACTTCCCTTTCGAGGAAACGCTCGGCTTCGGCAGCTGTACCGAAACGGTATTCAAACGGGCAGGTTCCGTTATAGTAGTAGAAGTAGTTCCAGAAGAAGAACCATTCCTTCTTCTGCGGGTAGAAAAAGACTTGGGTTGAACCGTCGTCCTTTTCAATCGTTTCCTTGATAATTCTGAATCGCATAATCAATCCTTCGGTGCGTCCGGGAAAGGCATCCAGTGGGTGACGCTGTCCGTCTGGATAAGGTTTTCCTTATGGAACATCCATCCGTAGCAGGGGCTCCAATAGCCGATGCCGACACCGTACAGCCTGCTGTACAGGATGCACCATGTGTTGTCGCCTGGGTTGTCGAGTCCAGACGCCTTACGCCATACGAGCTTGTCCTTCCTCGGGGTTTCCTGGCCGATGGGTGCGGGAAAGATGTTGTATCGTGCGGGAAAGATGTTGTATCTTGGCGGAGGCGCTGCCGGGAACGCATCAGTAGGCATCTTCAACGGATTGAGCTTGTACTTGTTGGGAGCGTTCGTGGTCATTATTCAAATCCCTCGGTCGTGTAGTGTTCCTTGGCGACGGCGATGATTGCTCCCAGGTCGTCAGTGGACAGGTAGGCGAAGAACTTCTCTATAAGATTCTGGTTGTCAACACCGGGCTTCCTGATGATGGCAGTGCATCCGCTGTCCTCGAACTGGAACAGGCCGGGGTAGTCGAACATCGCCTCCTCGGCATACTTGCTGCTGAACAGGAACATCGCATCGATATGGCGCTTGTCGAACTCTTGCTGCACCTTCACCCTGAACTCGTTGAGTTCGGACATCGTGATGCGCTCGGCATTCTCGACTACCATTCCCGCAGCAAGCAGATATTCGAATCGGATGAAGTTCGTCATTTCTTTCCCACCCCGTTAAGCTTGAACACGCTCAGGATAAACGATGCCACATCGTACTCGGACTCGTTTCGAGCCACGGTGCAGCCCTCGCCTTCCTCGTGGTTCTGAATCCACACGTCATACAGGGGGCCGAACATATCGATGATGATGTCCACCTCTTCGGTAACCGTGATATGCAGGCGGTCTCCATGGAGCGTCATCTTGTCTTCGTCGATATGGCCGTGCAGAGTCTTCTTCAGGTCATCAAGCCTCTTTTCGGTCCATGCATATTTCCCGGTAGCCATACTCATTTATTTCCTTTAACACAGCGTTCGACAAATTCTTCCATCTGTTTGTAGGTCGGGTTGAAAACCTCCTCGATGACCTTCGGGAAGTCGGTACGCATGAGACGGGCGCCTACTACATAGACGTACTCGGGTCGGTTCCTCGACGGGGAGCTGTCCACGTCGGTGTTTGTCACGACCTTGATGCAGTATTCATCGTTTTCCCACGAGATGACAGGGCCGCCGCCGAACATGTTGGGGGTGAGCCTTGCGTTGTACTTCTTGACGATATCGCCAATCTCGGGAACACGGAGTTCCTCGACGATTAGGTAGCGTGGGTCGAACTCGCTGGCCGGAACCCAGGGGTTGAAACCATGGCTCATTGCGAAATCTTCGGCTTCAATCTTGGTCTCGAAACCGATGGCACGGAGGCCGTCACGAATCCAGCCGAGTTCGCCGTCTTCCGTCATGCCGTAGCAGTCATGGATGTCGCTGCACAGGGGAGGGCCCTGTACGCTTCGTTCGATATAGAACATAGTTAATCTCCTTTATCAGGTCACTGTAACTGGGATTATGTTTTCCGTCCCGCAATGGGCGCATTTAAGGTGTCCGCCCTCTCTGTCATAGCTATCGGAGTCGAAACGGCCCTTGTTGTACTTGCCGCATTCCCCGCAATAGTATTCAATCTTCGGGGAAATCCCGACAAGCATGAACGGGCTCCATGTCCAGCACTGGAATTTCTTGCATTTTACGCTCATGCTCTACTTCCTTGACCAGCACTTGTGCATGCCTAGCTGATGGTTGAAGTAATCGACAATGTCGATTTCATCCCCGTACTTGTCGAAGAATGAGAAGTTGCACGAGTTGTAGGCATGACAGTCACCTGTGAGGTAGACCTGGGTGTAACTGTCGTGGATTACAACGAAGTCGACATCGTATTCCTTGCCGACCGTAAGGTCCTTGGGGTCGTCAGTGGCGCCCCAATGGTTGAATTGGTTGCTGTCGCAACGGGCTTTTATCTGTTCGGCCATGGTATATCTCCTTAAGCATTATGCACAACGGAGGTGGGCATCCTTCCGCCACAACTCCTTCATCAACTCACGGAATTCTTCCTTGGATAGAGATTTCAGGTACGCCATGAACTCCTTCTCGGCTTTACGAAACTTGTCGAACGCAATGCCGCTCTGTTCACGGAAAAACTCAACTTCAGAACGGAACGACTCGCAACGGCGGTCGAAAGTCTCGACATCAATGAACTGTACAGTGTGCGGGTCGATTGTTACGTCCTGGACATACACATAATACCCGTACCTTTCCAGGTCGTAATACTTAAGCTTGTGCATCGTCTTGATGCAATGATGCGTCTGCAACCATTTTTCAAAATCCTGACGGGATTCCTCATAGGCCTTGCTACGATAGTCGTTCAGGGCACGGGCGGCGTCGAGAGCGTTGGAAAGTTCGAGGAATGTGTAGATTGATGCCATATCAGCCTTTCTATTTGTATATGAGTGTGTTTAAACTTTTCGGACATTGACAAATATACATAATTTAAGTCTTGCTGTCAAGGGTTTCTTGCACAAATTCCTGTATATCTTCCAAGTCATCGACGGCTACGAAATCTTCTGGGTAAAGCATGCGGTGAATCCATTCCGTCATGACATCGAACCCCATCACGAGCCCGCTGGGAACCATCGTGTTGTAACCCATCAGGACACTGTACCTGTCCTTGCCAGATGCGGACTGGAGGATGGCGTACACGACGCCCATGTACTCGAACTGGACCATAGGCTTGCCGCCGCTGTCCTTCTCGGTGTACGGGACATCCATATCGTTAAGGAAATTCTTCAACTTTCTCATGCATGTCTCCAATAGGTTTCGACCATCCAAGCCGACATACCAGGTACAATATACACAATTTACGCCCAAGCGTCAATCCCTCCTCGTACCTAATCTTCATTATCGTCAGGACGGCGGTCAAGATGGTGGCCGTGGCGTAATTGAAATAGATTGGATACTGCCACAGCCCCGTCTTCATGTTAGTGTAGAAGACGAACACGGCACTGAATATGTTCCCGCAGAAGGCGAATACAAGGAACATGCGGCTGATGTCCTTGCAGGACTTGGTTCGGTAACACTTGATTATCTGCGGGAGGAGGTTGATTGCGAAGAAGAACGCCCCGAGGATGCCGGAAAGCCAGCAAAGAGTCTCTATCATAGGTGGTAAAAATCCTTGTTACGATATGAGTTTATAAACTAGAATATAGAAATATCCAAGGAGATTGTAAAGATGGGAACATCTTTTGAAGACATTCTGAACAGGATGCGTAATGCACCGCATAACGGCATCCCGAAGGTTACCAACCCCAATGTCCCTTCCAAGGTGGAACGTGATGCCGCCGCATTTGCAGAAAGGGTGAAGAACAACCCAATCATCCCGACCAGCTCTGGTTCCCAACTGGATGAAATCCTGAAACGCATGAGAGATTCCAGCCATGGCGGAATGGTCTATGCAGACCATTCGTTCCACTGCAATTACGGATTAAGTCCAGCCGAAGCCGCTGCAACTAACGCCAAATTAGAAGCATTTATGCAAAAGCTAAGAGAGAGGAAGGCTAAACGCAAACAAGAACAGCTAGCTGCGTTGGCTGCACAAACGAATGATACGGAAAATAACACAGAGGAATAATGAATTACGATATAATTCTGTCGTTCACTTCTTGGAAAGGAAGGATATATGATACTTCCTTTTTATTCGTCTTACTTTCGATGCTGCAACAAAAGACAACTTTCAAGTATAAAGTCGTACTTGTACTATCAGCGGACGAGTTCAAAAATAAGGAAAATGATTTGCCGCCAAAGATTGTCGAATTGAACGAACTATGTGATTGGTTTGAAATACTTTGGACCAATGAGAATACCAAGGCGTACAAAAAGTATTTTCCAACAAGGAGAGCGTATCCTAACGAAAACATATGTGCATTGGACGACGATTCCCCGTTGCATTCGGATTTTGTAGAAAGATTCTGCAAGTTGCTTAAAGACAATCCCGATAAAATGATTATCGGTACAGACCATTTTGCAAACAATAAGTCCAACACGATTCGATGCGTACGGTTTGGTGCGGCATGTTTCAGGCCGAATTCGTTGTATGACTTGGATGAACATTTCGGTAGAAAGTATTTTCTCGACCACGATGATGAGTATTTCGCATTGCTGTCAGTTTTAGCGGGAGCACATTCAGTAAGAGTCGATATACATAGATATATACAGGTTGACAGGTTCCAGCAGAACCATAGGTTAGCAACCGTAGGTCAACTACGGTATAACAATCTTCGAAGTCTATGGGACAAATGTTTTAGGGAAAATCCAGATTTGCGGGATTTGTACAATAAGAACAAGAATATAAAAAACTAAACTGCTCACGAGGAAAACATGTTTGTAATAGCGTCTGACTGTGTAGGAGGCCATTTATATCACGATTTTAACAAAGAACATAATCATCCGTTCTTTTGGTGTGTAATTCCTCCAAAAACTATGGAAGCACTTTTAACCGATTTTGATAACATAATTCATAAATTTCCAATGATAGATAAATCATTACATTGGAATGATTGGAGTACCGCAAAGAATACTTTTGATATTTTGTTAGATGATTATAGAATACATTTTATTCATAATAAATGGTCAACTAAAGATAATACTGTTAGAAAAGTAGGTGGTGATATTTATTATAAGTATGCTTATAAATTGACTTATGAAAATTGGGAGAAAAGATTAGCAAGAATTCCAAATCAAGAACCTCAATTTATAATTACTGAACATATTGGATATGGATATACGGAAAAAGTTTTACAACATTTAGCAAACATTACAAAATATAAGCTACTTATTCTAACGAATAAAAAAATATCAGGTAATGAAAATGCAACTGTTATAAAAATATCCGATTATCAAATAACACATTATAATAATGGTAGAACCCAATATATTCTAAATGAAGCTAAACCAAAACTTAAAGGCTGGCTAATTCCATAATTTATAATTTTGTTTTAACCATTTAAGTCCTTTTTCTTTAAATACACTTCCACCTTTAAAATGTATATAAAAAGAATTATCAGGTAATTCTTTTATTTTCAAATTATTTTTGATAGCATCCTCATAAAGACTTGCACCAGTATCATAATCCAAATTATCATTTACATACAAGATTCTATTAAAATCAAAGAATGATAAATTTAATTCCCTATACTTTTTCAAATTTATAAAACATGCCCAAGGTGCTATACAATGTTTTTTATATGTTGTTCTCTTAAATCCCATTAAGAAATAATCATTTTTAACAAAATCATCAAATAAAGCTTTAAAGTTCTGTTTAAAGATAATATCACTATCAACCAAAAGGCAATAGTCGGATTTACATTCTGATAAAATCATGTCAATAGTTCTTGTGTGTCTTGCTGAATTATAATTTCCAGCAGCAGGATATTTTGATTTTGGAAGTTTATCAAGGGTTTCATAGATTTTATCATCTACATACTTAATATCTAATTCACCGCAATCACCTTCAGGAAAGTCCTTTTTAACAGAATTGTCATAAACTATAATAGGTGCTGAATACCATTTATTATACTTTCTTAAAGATTTATTAAGAGCAAAAATATATTCAGGAGTATTGAAATTTACCGTTAAGATTGAAAGATTACTTTCCATAACCAAATAACCTCCTATATTTTTCTTTCAATTTAGGAATAGCGTCAAGGACGGCAGCCAACCAGTTATCTCTTCTTTCCAAGCCATTTGCTTCTTTTTGATGAGACCACCCAACTATGCCATGTTCTTTCTTAATAGTTGGGTTGATATCAGTCCCCCAGCCATAATGCAAATGGAAAATCGGAATATCATAATACACTGTCCATGGTTGAAACCAGCACTCATCACTTACAGGGTCAGCCTTGTCTCTTATCGCCTGGTTTTCTTCACTCAGGCATTCCTTCGGATAGAGTTTTGCTGGTATCATAGACTGGCCGCACCAACGGTCTTTATTGACAAGGGGGACATTCGACACGACATCTTTGCCGTAGATAATCCTCTTGCCTTTGTACACATGGGCTGGGTAACGATTATAGCAAACAATACAGTCAGGGTACTGTGCATGGGCCTTCAGCACCTTCTCAATCAAATCGTCTGCATAACGTACGTCATCATCAATAAAGAAGACCAGGTCAGTATCGTTCGCTATCTTGAAGTATTCATGCCTTTTATGCACGAAGGTGTTCTTTGGGACCCAATGGAGGATAATAGCGTCACACTCGATGAACGTATTCAAATCATCAGGAAGGTCCTTTTCTTTATTAGGGAACTCTTCAACGGACAACCATAAGTGGATTTCATCAGGCTTAACTGTCTGCTTGTCCAGTAAAAAATAGGCAGACAGTGGTACGTTTTTAATCCTCTTCGGATAACTTGTCATGCTGACAATGATTTTCTCCTTTCCGCTCATAGTCAAAACTACTCCTTTACCATAGTAGTTTATATCATTAACCAATCAAGTATTTTTCGGATGAATCTCCGTTACAGTAAACTTACGTTCCTTCTCATCGACGGTACATCGATATTCATACCACGTCGGAAATAAGAATTCTTTAACAGGGTTTCTAGCAAATGGGTTATGAATCATTATCAAATCGTTATCCCACTCATCATCCAACCCAGATTCAAACAAAATGCTTGTAATCGTTTCACTAAAAACGACAGCACTAATTGCAGACCCATCACATATCCATTCGATACCATTATCTTTGAGCTTCAGTATTTTATCGGCAAAATAGCGCCTTTCCAACGGGCATTTCCCCGTTTTCTTGTCTATTAACAACTCACATTCATTACAAAAATTATCTACGGGGAACAACGCCTGCAGATATATAGGCAAATAATCTGATTTGACATCGTCAATCAACACATCTTTGAAGGTTAGCAAAACCTTCTTATCGAGTTCAAAGAATAAAATGACAGGTTGATTGTCTGCAATATAATTTTTTGCAGAGCGATTCGCATTTCTATTTTTCTGCACCATCACAATTTTTTTCGATAGGGCATTTGTTAGCCTTGATATAAAATCAGATTTTCCATT
>RHMF01000462.1_pt1 | contig 17704 bp, 20 predicted proteins | sample 5365151 | NCBI WGS metagenome assembly RHMF01 (sample SAMN10266501, study PRJNA497801) | feces metagenome | isolation source: feces | host: Bos taurus | place: China: Prairie of Fairy Mountain | collected 2017-08-14 | reverse complement strand
CACATCTTGCTGGCGTGAGGGCGTGAGTGGGCGAACTTCTAAGCTCTCCCAAATATTGATGCGCTCCACCTTGAGCTGATGATGCGCCACCGAGTCGGCCGATGTGCTCTCCACGCTCTCGCCGAGCTTACGGCAAGGGCAACAGCTAACAACGCTCATACAGAGGCAAACCAACGCAACAAGCGCCACGAAGTACCAGAAATCTCGCCACTTCATAGCTCTACTCCTCAAACTTTATGTCGTTTATCCTGTTTGCCCACCCTCGCACGAAGCGCATCTGCGAGGGATTGTTTCTGACTATGGCGTTGATGAACGCCAAGCGAGCATCCTTTATCTTCTCGAATAAAATCATCTGTGAGGGGTAGCGGTTGATAGCTCCAAGGGTGATTTCTCCCACGATGCCATCTACTTGAACGCCTCTGCACTTGCTTAATCGCCGTTACTGCACCGCTCGCCCACGCCCAATCCACGCAGATATTAGCAATCGACTGGTTGCGGATTTGGTCAGCCTTGAAGGGTCGCCAATACCCAGCCTCAAATATCTTATCCCACTGGCGGTCGGTGATGTTCTTGAGCTGCTCGACCGTTGCGTTCTTTCCATAGAATGTGCGGAAAGTGCCGATTGTGATGCCCTTATTGGTAGCGCCACCTCTATCTAATGGGTCATCGACAAAGCCTCCCTCCCACTTAAGAATAAAGGGCTTCAACTTCTCTAAATGTGCCATAGTTAATGCTTTTTAGATTGTTCGTAAAGCGAGATAATGCGCTCTGCTGCCTTCATAGCATCCTCTTTAGTGATAGCACCCACGATGTCAGACACCACGCTTGGCACTTCGGCTGCGTGGCTTCGCCTACGGTTGCTATTCTCCACCACACTCCTCGCCTCGATAATCACGATGGCCAAAGTGCATAGCATCGAGAGGAAGGGCAAGTAATAGAAGCTAAGGAAAGCTCCCAAGATGTCAAACATAAGGGCAAAGAGTAACACTCGCCAATAGTCGCTTATCTTGGTTATCGTGCGCCTAAAGCCGTGCGACATCAACGGCTCTTTCAGTGCCTTGGCGGTGGTTACGCCCGACCAAAAATCCACCAAGGTCGCAAGTACCATAAAGAGCCAGCACACCATCGTAATGCTCACTCTTATTACGACATACTCACCTAATGCGTGAAAGTCGCCACTTTGAATTAAGTCAAACATATTACCAATGCCTAAATATTGCGAAGTGCAAGCCTCCGCCAATTACACAACCAATTAGCCCTGCCAAGCAGTCTAACCAATCCCAACAACTCCAACCGCCACGCTGGACATCTTTGAACTCCAGTGCCACGATAGCGGCGATGCCCGCACTCCAACCGAGCAAGAGCGACATCACCCCCACGCAAAGGAGGTGGGCTGGGCGGTTGCTCGTAAGCAACCACCCGAAGAGTTTACTCTGCAACATCGAATCTAACATCTACTTCTGTTTCAATATAGTTACCATCTTTCATTATCGTATTTACTGGCATATAGTTATAATACTTAATGTCTTCATTACGACCAACTAAATATATGTGGTCTGGAGCATTTTGCCAACCCTCGACATCCGTACTAATCAACTTACTATCTACGACTGCACTTAAATTGCCATTGTAACCATACACCTTGCCATCGGGAGTTGCTTTATTAAAAGTCTCGTCTAATGCTAAATGACTGCGATTTCCGTCAGATGTTATGGTAGTATTCCAAAAGTCTCTATTGATACAAACTAACCCCTTAAATACCGCATTTACCTGCAACTCATCTACATCTATTTCACTCGTATCCAGCTTAAAGTAGTTTGTAGAGCGATAACCGCCATTAACAAAGGCGGTTACTTGAGAATGTGTCCCTATTTGCGGAGTAGAGGGATTAAATGCAACTGAAGCATATAACCTTGAGACTTCACGATACTCAAAGTTATCACATTCAATGCCACCGCTTGCGAGTATCTCATCAAATGAATACGGCTTTCCATCGGCAATGAATATAACATAACAAGATGGGTCGAGGTCTATTCGTTCATAGCCGTGATAGCCTCCCACATAGTCTGCAAACCCTTGAAATGAGATGGCAAACTCATTCTCCGCACCCACTAAAAGACTTTTATTGATGAAAAATTGTTCTCCAAGTTCGTTTTCTTTATATAACGCTCCAGTGTGGGCTAAACGCCAAGTATTTGTGTATGGGTCTGGGGTACCAGAGATATCTTGAATCCTATGTACAATCTCCAAAGAGGAATAGATACCATTCCTTATCCTTTGTTTTACATATATTGTTTGGAAACCTGCTACTCCGCTCTCAACCGCTTTAATGGAGCACCGTCTTTCCTTCGATGGGTGCGATAGATACTCTATCTTTGTGTTTGTGCCAACAAACCCATCGAGGTCTGCGATAGAAGCATACTCAATTCCGTTGATGGCAACTCTGCCAATAGTTCCTACCCATCCGTCGTAGTCTGTTGCTTTACCAAAGCCACCTATAATAATCTGCTTCTGCCCTGCATACTCCGTGAATAGCGCATCATTAACATATACTACTATCTTCCCTCCCTCGTATGAGATACGCAGACGCACCATATTTCTATCTTGCATATACGCTTTATATAGCTGAATCCAAGCGTTATCACCTCCTCTAATACTCAACATATCATTCTTTAGTCCTATTGATAGTTGCGAGCGATTGTAGCGCGTTGTAAATGAATAGCCTTTGTTGGCTTCTACCGATTGCACCGACACATCCATCTCAAGGCTATCACCATCTTTCGACAACACAATAGGTGTGATGTCGGCATACGCAGTTCCATCGAATTTTACAACCTTTGTACCTTGTGCTTTTCCCAACGCCTTTGCCACCGCACCACCACTCACAGGCTTATCGCTATCCGCCTTAACCTCCGATAGTGTATTCTCCACCACCACCGAGCCATCGAGCACTCTGTCTATCTGCTGGTCAATGACCGCTCCTGAATGTTTTAAGTTAACCTTTGCCATAGTTATTTTGTTTTTATTTCAACTTTCTTTGCCCATACTCTTTTACCCTCTACATCGTAGAGCTCTGCGCCATCGGCATCGAAGGCTGGTGCCCAGTTCTGCTCACGCTCGCAGATGGCTATTGCCCTTATCTGCAACGGAGCGGATACCGCCGTAGCCTTAATCTCGAAGCAATCACAACCCATAGCGCACAACCTTTACAGGGTTATTGTCTTTGCCCAGCACCACCGCCTCGGCCGGTGAACGGCGCAATTTGTCGCCAAAGTCGGCATCGGGCACCTCTGCCACTACGCGCACACGCAGTACGCCTACGCCGAGCTTGGCACTATCTACGAGGAAGATGTAGCCGCCATTGTCGGCGGGTATGCCATCGGCCTTGGTAAAGCTCAGCTTGCGCACCAGCGAGGTATACGCCTCTACTGTGAAGTCGTAGTCTTTGAGCAAGAGTCCATCGATAGCCTCCGCCGTTATCTGCACTTTTATCTCCTCGCCGAGGAGTCGTTCATCGTAAATCATATATCGTACTTTTTAACCATTACTCGCAAATCGTTTACATCGTAGAGCTCTGCGCCATCGGCATCGATAGCACCGTAGTAGCCATCGCCCTCGATAATGCGCACGCCACGGAGCGCATTCTGCACTGGGTCGCCCAGCACATAGACGATATCGCCACATAGCGCATAGCGTGTGGTAAGCGTTGTTGCCTCGATAGGTATCTCTGCGCCTGTGCGCACATCGTAGACAAGCGCATCACCCGCTGTGTTGCGGAAGAGTATTAAGGCGTTGTTCATCGCCACAAAGCTCCACTCAGGGTCGGCACGATATACCAAGGCCTCGGTTGTCAACCCATTACCTGTGCGGTGATATATGGCACAATTATAGGTAAACTGGTAGGCGACAAAGCAATCGTTGATGGCCACCACTCGCGCTGCGCCCTCGGCGAACAACTGAACCTCCAGATCCTTGTGAAGTGCCGAGCTGTGCCACCATATACGGTAGCCTCCACTATACTCTTCGTTCACGGCGAAGCCACCATCAAACACTACAAGTGGATTCGTTGCCGAGAGCTCCAGAATAGAGAGTATAGCCCTCTCATAGAGCATAGCGCCGCCGACATCGAGATGCGCCATATAGAAACCTCCCGCCCCACAGTAAGCCAATATCCACGATGCGGTTGCCGCATCGAAGCGAGCCGAGAGGGCCTTCTCCATAGCCACATCGGTTGACGATGGAGCATCGACCACCGAATATAAGTCATTAACATAGCTCAACAGCTTACCCTCATCGTCGTAGGCGTATAGCCTGTAATGGTTGGTTGAGCTATCCACAATCTCCACCACCGAGGCGCATAGATAGCCTTCGTTGATGCGGGTGTCGTTGGTTGTCGATAGTATCAGCTTTTCCTCGCCCGATATTGGCGAAAGAAGATAGATGTTGCCTGATGTGGGAGTGCGGTATATTACCCCATTGTCGAGCGAGCAGTAGCCCGACCACGGCGCATTACCGACATTCACCGTAGGCACGGAGCGCATCGGCAACAACTCACGGAGCTGCATATCATAAACGCCACGCTTTAGAAGCCAAGTTATGGCGTTGGCGTAGAAGAAGCGCTTATCACGGCCCCGCCACACCGTATTTAGGTCGATAGGCATAGCCTTGTAAACCTCGCCAGTAATGTCGAGTGTTACATCATTACGCATTGCTCGCAGTCTGCCCGCTATGGCTTCGGTAGCTGTCGAGTGCTGCGAGGGATTGATGAAGGCGCGAACTGGCGCACCGCTATCGATGCGGGCAAGGATAGGCGCAAAGATGCCTCGCCCACCTGTATCGGCAATACCCGACACGAAGGACTCCTTGAGGTCAATACTCTCCGAGCCCCAGTGTGATACTTTGATGTTGCGGGCTTTTTCCTCGCCCGCCACGCCCGATGCCGTGGTTATAGAGAGCTCCGCATCGGCAAGCTCAAAGGGCGATATAAACCACCCATTTGAGTTCTGGGCAGGGGCAACGAGCACAGCAATACGCATCTCGCTTGCGCCAATATCGGGGTATCCCACAGCCTCGATAGATAGCGAGGCTGTGGCTAATGTAGACAGCGATACCTTCTGCTGTACTGGAATTGTCCGCTTCGACTTCGTAAGCGAGACCTCGGTAGTTATCGCAGTGAATAGCTCACGAGCGTTGGAGTAGCTGTCCGTGGGTATTGTGTTCCAGCGTTGCTCTGAGGCATTCCACCCGGCAACCTTGCCCAGCGCTTTGATTCGGTTGTTAATAATATCTCTGCCATCGAATACCTCCTCAAGTCCCACTTCGATAGCGAGCAGACCAAGGCGCACTTTGCGCTCCTCGTTCATTAAGTTGAAGAGGTCCGCCGTGAGCGATATATCTGTGGTTGGAGACGCTGTTACTGACCCCGGCAAGTCGTAGTATGTAAATGCAGAGGGGAAGTTATAGCCCACGCTCAGGCTCTTAAATCTCACCCCCGCCGTACCGCGCCGAATAAACACCTCGTGGTTGTTGCGGAGGCTCTCAAACTTCCACCCTTCAGGGGCGTATATATCAAGGGCGATATCACTGCGAGCCTCGGCCGAGATGTTAATCTCGCGCAGAGGTGGCAACATCGCAATATTTGCCGATGTCGATAAACCCTCACGCCCGCCATTATCATCGTAGAGTGGTGCGATGCTTGCGCCCTTCAGCGAAAATGCCTCATGAATATCGCTATACCATTCAGGGCGCACGGCAGATGCGAGCGCTGGGAGTGCGCGCACGCACCAAGAGCCGTAGCGCTGAAAGAGTTGCAACCCAAAGTTCGAGAGCACCGCTTCGAGCACAGCATAGTGCGATGGCGTATCCTCACCACCTACCGCCGAGTATACCGATGCCGAGGCAAGAGCCACGAGGTCGAAGGTGTTCTCTACCTGATTTGGCTCTATGAGCATATAATCCCATAGCTCTATAGTGCCCTCGATAGGCTCTAATAGGCGCAATATCAACTCGCGCACCGAGAGTGTGTCGGCGTAGAGCGTGCCGTCAGCAAGGGCGTATGGCGTATTTTTAAGAATTTCCAAGCCGTCGTTACACTCTATCGTAACGGTGTATGGCGCCTTGGCATTCGGCTGGCTGTACATTCCTGTCGAGATATAGCCCTCCCAACGGCGTAGACACACGCCCATATCCTCACTCTCTCGACACTCGCCGATAAAAACCTTGTATCGTGTCGGGTCGAGCGTATATAGTGAGAGATAGGGGTTTGTGTCCTCACGGCAGAGGATAGAGAGCGTTGCGGTCGAGGGCTTGAAGGCCTTTGTCTCCGGATCATCTACCGACCCTTGCGAGATAACCACGCAGTCGCCAGTGAGCGGAAGTTCGTACACTTCGCCCGAATAGCCACGCTCCGAGATATATACATCATAGCTCAGCTTCTCACGCATCGGAGAGCGGAAGCCTCCACGATACTTGATGCCATAAGTTGCGGTTGCTAATGCTGTCGCTGCCATAATTTATTACCTCGTTGTGTGGTTATTTATTAGCCGAGTCGTGCGACTCGGAAGTTCTCTTTGTTAAGTACGGCGCGAAGCGATGAGCCCGATAGCACCCACTCCACTTCGCCTGTGAGTTCCAAACGGCTGGCACCTCCCATAGATCTGAGCTTCGAGAGTGGCGCAATGACCTCAGGGTCGTTGGCTGCGTTTGGGTTATCGCCTACAACTGCGAGGGTCGGACCATACGCCAAACCACCCTTCGCCAACTTGATTGGCTGCTTCGCCATATTCATAAAGACCGTACCGGCCGCTATGGCGGCCACACCGGTTGCGATGGCTGCCCAAGGGTTGGCGAAAATAGTCTTTAACGACTTCTTGAAAGCCTCCATCGTAATACCGAAGGAGACGAGCGCCGAGCCGAGGGACTTAAGTGTCTTGCCGAAGATTTCAAGGATTTTGCTACCTGGGTTGAAGGTCTCGCCAGTAATAAGGTTGCCAAGACCCTCACCAATCGACACGGCTACCTCTTCGGCAGCACCTTCCAAGGTTGAAGCCACCGAGGATGCAAGCTCCCGGATACCCGATGCCTCGGTTTCCCACTCCTTCCAACGGTTGAATAAATCTGTCATCCAGTTAGAAGACTGAATACCCTCAGGAATATCTGTCATCAGCGCACCCATCAGGTTTTGCCCTGCGCCAAACGGATTGGCCGTCTCGACACCCTCTACCTTGGTAATAGATTGCTCTTTGAGTTTCTGTTGCTCTTCACCAAGCTTCTTAGTGGCGGCAGTCATATCCTCGATGGCAACCGTATTTGCCTTGCGTTGTGCCAACAACTCTTTGAGCGCATCAATTTGTGCCGTATTGTTGGCTATTGACGAGAGCTGGCCCTCGGTTAGCGAGCCACCTTGCGAGTTACGCATAGCGAGGATGTCGGCATTATCGGCACGCAAGCGAGCGAGCTCTGCTTCTATCTCTTTATCGGACTTGTTCGCGTTCAGTTTGAGCGCAAGGTCGTAGAAGTATTGCTTATTTTCGTCTCGCCCAGCTTCACGGAAGGCTGCCATCGCCTCACGCGCCGCATCGGCTCGGCTCTTAAGGAGAACAAACAGCGAGGCTATGGCTGTCAAACCAACAACCAATGCACCAGTAGGCGTAACCATAGCCGCAAGCCCTGCGAGCTTTGTCCCAAGGCCCGCAAGCGCCGGCGTTGCACCTGCAACGATAGCAGGGGTTGCTAAGGTAATAGCCTTGTAGACCATAGTAACGCCCTTTGCCACACTGCCCAATACAGTGGTAAGTGGTCCAGCGGCCGCTAACAATGCCGCAACTCCCACCGCTACCTTCTGTGTCGCAGGTGATAGCTGCTGCATCCACTTGACAAAATCTGTCAAACCGCTTACAACATCTTTAATCACTGGCAACAGCACGGCGCCTAACTGCTCGCCAAGGTCGCCAATCATATTCTTAAGCTGCTCGGTTGAGCCCAACCCCTCAAGCGTAGTCTCGGCATAGCCCTTGTAGTTGTCGAGGATATACTGCACGGCCTCGCCGTTCGTCAGTTGCTCCTTGGTGAGGTTCTTGAGGGCTGGAATGCTCTCACCCAGCTCACCGGTTAGACCACCGTAGGTCTTTGCGAGGTTACGCACAGCGGAGTCGAGCGATGAGCCAGTAGCCACGCTCAACTCTACCGAGGCATCGATGACACGCTTTATCTGCGACTCTGTTAGGCCGAGCGATGCGAGATATGCCTGTTGCGCGATAATCTCCTCATCGCCGAAGGTCGAGCGAGATTGTATGTCGCCCGCCTGTGCAATAAGTCGCTGTTGGATGTCCTCACGACCTTTAAGGGCTGTGAGTAGTCGAGCCTCCGCCTTAAGCTGCACATCGGCAGCCTTGGCAGCACCATACCCCGCAGCGATCAGTGGCGCAGTAACGGCAACAGAGTACTTCTTGCCGAAACTTTGGAGGTTTTTGCCGAGGTTTTCCGCCTTCTTTTCTAAGGTGCGAAACTCCTTCTCGACCTCTACGCCGTTTACGCCGACTTTTACTAAAAGTGATGCAAGTTTCTTCGTTGCCATTGTTACTTTAACATTTCGAGGGCTCTCGCCCTGCGTTTTTCAATATCCTCTGCGGTTATCTCCTCCGCCTCTGCCCTTGCCTCAGTATCCCAAGGGAAGGGCATCAGCTCTTGGAGGGTTGGTCTCTTTTCGAGCCACGGCATTACGATTGTCGCACTGCCGAGGCGTGTGCGCTCCAGCTCGAAGCGTTGGCGTATCCTTTCGGCGTGGGCGTAGCCACTATACGCCGTCAGGAACTCGCCCAGCTCCATTGCGTAGAGCTCCGAGGGTGCGATGCCCATCTGCCCCACGCCAAGGGCGATGACAAGGCCGAGCGTTACTTTGCGCCTCTCTTCTTCGGCGACTTCGGGGCTTCCGTCGTCGCCTTCGTAAAAACCTCCTCACCGTGCAACGAGGTGATAAACGCCTCGATGATTTTTCGGAGTGCATCAAGGTCTTGCGAGAAGATAGCATCGACATCATCGGCGGTAAACCTCTCGGCGATACCCTCACGCTCGGCGCCAGTATTGAGACCGAGCACGCCAAGGTCGAGCAATAGCTCATAGCTGGCCTCATCGAGCTTCAGCTCTGAGAGCTTCTGCACCAACCCATCGAGGTCGGTGTTGTGCTTCGAGCAGAGGGCGAAGGTCTTGCGGAGGCTGAACGCCACCGCAAGCTTGCGCCCCTTGGATTCGATATATCGTACCATACGCTACTCCGTCTTCTTCGTTAGCTTGTGGAACTTGAAGGTCGCTGAGTAGGTTGCTCGACCCTCGGCTGGTGCATCCAGCGAGAACTCCGACACCATCGCATTACCGGTGTAGATGTTATCGCCGATGTTGAGTGCCAACTCGACAGTCTCCCCGTTGAGATGCGCCTCGTATAGCGAGGGCGTATCGTAGGTGTTCAACACACCATCATCCGCCTCGCTCACGCATACGATACCCTGCGCCGATGCTGTGCCGCTAACCGACTTGAGCTCATCCTGAGGGCCGTCTGTGTCCTTAGTCTCCCAGGTCTCCAACTCCTGTGAAGAGCTGAACGAGTGCTGTGTTGCGTGGTAGGTGGTTTTGTCGTTTAGCTTCACGACAAGGTCTTTACCCTTAATTACTTTCATTATTCTATGCTGTTAAATGTTAATTCGTAGCTCGATAGCTTCTCATCGGGGTACTCGACATACTGCGAGCCCTCATAGTAGAGTGTAGCACAATCGAATGTGATGCTGTGGAGGTGGTTAACTATCTTATCGCGGAGCACCTGCGCTGCATCCTTTGTCTTTGCCACCACCGTAACCGTAAGAGTGGTGTCGTAGCCCGCAATACCATCGAAGGTAACGATAGGTGTGTCGCTCTCAGAATAGAGGATATAGGGCACTCGCTCGGTCTCAGGCGCTACGGCTGGATATGTCGGTGCTATGCTTTCCAAAGCTGTGATTATTGCTTTCATAACTTATCGGCGATGTCGTTGAGTATCTTATTGGCCATTTGCTGTGCGGTCTGCTCGAATGCTTCATCAACCCACGGATTGGGCTTGATTCGCACCTTGCCCGCCGCTATGCGCTGGCGCATATATGCTCGCTCTTCAGAGTTGGAGTAGAGCCTTGGTTTACGGTGTTTTCGCTTTTGGTTTGGCACTACGATAGTGCCGTTATGCACCATAATGCCGTAGTAGGCTTTATCCTTCTTCTTTGAGTCCTTGCGCTTCACTTCGCCCGGACCAACCATATAGGCGGCGTAGGGGAAGTTGTTCTTGCCACGCATCGCCTTTACCTTCATTGTACGCTTCAGAAATCCTTTGCGTACTGGGGTGCGGGCTTTTATGGCGTTAAGAAGGATGCGGGCTGTCGGCCTAAGTATCTTTAACAGCTCTTGGCGCTGCACCTTGTCTACAGCCTTATCCATTGCCTTCTTGAACTCGCCCAAGTTCTCTACCTCAAGCTCAATCATACGCTCCGTCAATTAGGGTGATATGCACCTTACGGCGGAAGCCCTCCGAGATAATGGCATCGATAGGTCGTCTTCGCCCTTCGTGCTCAACCTCGGTGCAGAGGGTGATATCGGGGAGCCAGTGCGTTGAGAGCACAAGTGTATGCTCGCTCGCCAGTCTCCCTGCGTAGGTGCGGCGTGAGCCACCAGACTCTGTTGGCTCTGCCCACACTTCACGCCACAGCTTCGGCTCGCCCACCACCTCGCCGAGCGCATCACGCTCGGTAGATGGCATATAGAGCTTTATCTTAACCTTCCCCGCCATAGGGCATAATACGCCAAAGATTCAACAAACTTTCGGCGGCAATCTTCGAGGTACTGCCAGCAACCGTGTCGCTTTGGTACTCGAAGAATGTGCCAGCCAAGAGCATCACCGCTTGCTCGATGCCTCCAACGAGGGCAATACCCTCCTCGCAGTCGCGCTCATCGTCGGGGTTGTAGTCCGCAAACCCGCAACGAGCCTCAATCTCCACCGCCATTGTTCGGTCTTTCGCCCAGTCGGGCACGGCAAGCAATCGCAAGCGTGCCCTTTGAGCGTTAGCCATTAAGCGATAGTCTGTCGAGGGGATATCGTGCCACTCATTGTCAGCACCTCGATAGCGCACCGATAGCACCTCCTTTACAGGTGCTGACGGCAACTCGAAGACACTCCCCTCAGGCGCATCGAGCGTGAAGCGTGCTACACTATCGACTATGATGCGGTTAGTGTAGTCCTCTGCCGTGTCGAATGCGTTGTATACGCAACGGCGTGCGTGCTCGTAGAGCTCGCCGTCATCGGGCGTAAGGCGGAAGTGGCGAGCGATAATCGCCTCTGTTACCGCCGTGGGGTAGTGTCTGTTGAGTATCTCCGTCATAGCCTGTTAGAATTAAGCGTTTGCCATCTCAAGTGCCGCCATAGGCTCGATAGAGCCAGCCTCGTAGATGAGCTTACCATCGGCGGTGATGAAGGCCTGCATACCGATACAGCCCTGCTCCGAGTAGTACGACTCATCGTAGGTCTTAATCTTGGCACCCTGCACGATGCGCGCCTTGTACGCCTTGAGGTCGCCGAATACCAGCGCACGCTGGCCGGCGCCGATCTGAGGCATATTGTCGTCGATAACGATGGGGTAGCCAAAGAGGCGGTCGGGCACGCCGGCACTCATCGACTCGATGTAGAGAGGGCGACCCTGCTTGTCAACCAAGCCGAGAAGCGCATCCTTGGTGGTCGAGTTCATAAGGAACGAAGCACGGCCCTGCTGGTTGTAGGGTGCACGAACCTTTGCCTTGAGGTTAACGAGGTCGTTGTAGGTGAGCGCATCCGATGCCTCGGCAGTAGCCTTGTTCAAGGTTGTGAGGAATGCGGTAGGCTCGCCGTTGCCTGTACCGGTGTTGATAATCTTGTTAGAAAGACCGCGAGTGAGGTACTCGGTGAAGAGCGCCACAAGCGCAGCCTTAACATCAACATCGGCACCAAGGAGAAGAGTCTCCGAGATAGGCACGGTAGGCAACTTCAGGGCGTGAGCGCCGAGCGATACACCCTTGAAGGTTACCTTGCCGTTGGTGCGCTCGCCACCAATCTCCACCTTCATCAGCTCCAATGCGCCTACGAGGTAGGGGAATACCATAGTCTCCGCAGCGGGAGTGAGGTGGAGGTCGATAGCCGAGAGAATACTATGAGACCCCTGCAAACCGAGCAGTACCTCACGCTGAATGGTTGTAGGGATAAGCACCTGCGAGTTAGCAGTTGTGAGAGCCTCACGCTGCTCCTCGGTTGCGTTCTTACGCAAGATGCTGATAAAGGCACGCTCCTCGGCGGTTACGCCGTCGGCTGTATCCTCCTTGCGGGCCGCCGATGCTACCGACTTCATTAGCTCCTCGGCACGCTTAAGCACACCAAGCTCTGTATCGATAGCCTTAATCTCGCTATCGAGGTTGTTGAATCTCTCGGTATCCTCGGCCGACATACGCTGCTCGGGGTTAGCCTTGGCCGCCTCGACCATCGAGCGCATCTCTGCAACCTTGGCAGCGCGCTCCTCATTGAGTTTCTTAATCTTCATAGAGAAATATTTAGTTAATGGTTCGACAAATCTGCTCTGCGAGTGCTGCCGACATACCAAGCTCGGCAGTATTAGGGCGTAACGCCTTGCGAATATCGTTGGCGAGGCCTCGCTCATCGATGCCTACCGAGGTCTGCGGGTACTGCCCATTGACTACGATAGAGAGGTCAGCAAGTTTTGCCACCTCCTCGATACGGCGGACATCCATCTGCTTCCCCTCAAAGTCAACATCGTAAAGCCAGCTATCGCGCTTCACCCAGAACGCAAACGAGCACTCCGAGATGTCGCCACGCTCGATAAGCGCAAGCACATCACGACCCTTTGTAGTATCGGGCACAGCAAAGCGGAATTTCACGCCCTGCTCGTCGATGGTGATTGCCAAGGTACCCTGCCCATCCTTTGAACGAGCAAGCACATCGCCAACCTCGCGCGAGTGGTCAACCACCATTACGACATCCGACATATCGGTATTGGCAAATGCACCACGGCTCACAATCTCGCACCACTCGTCCCAGAAGGGCTTTGAATATTGCTCGAAGACCACGGCATAGCCACTCACATAGGTGGCTGTCGTGCCATCTTCTCGCTCTTCACGCTCAACTCTCAGCTCAGGGGCTGAGGTTAGGCGGCGTAATTCAATGTTGTTTAGACTCTTATTCATTTTTGTTTACCGGTTTTAGTTCTGCGCCATTCTCGGCAAGGTTCACAGGCACAAAGTAGCGGTCGCCACCCTCGTAGCGTGGCAGGTCGAGCATCTTGCGTATCTCGTTGGGCGAATATACGCCCATATTGTAGCCAATGCGGAAAGTCTCCATTTGTGCCTTGTTGTCGAGGCGAAGCAACGCCTTTTCGTTGATGTCGATATAGTAGATGCCCTTCTCGCGCTCTAAGAATAGCTTGCGGTTGAGCTCCTCCTCTATCATCTCAAGGATAGGGCGAAGACAATCCGTGCAATATTCGAGGTTGGCCTGCGTATTGTTGCTGTATGTACCTCGTGTCCAGTCGCCAACCTTATGTGGTGGCACTTTGAATATGGCGGCAATCTCATCGATAGTCTGCAACTTCGTCTCGATGAACTGCGCATCGTCGGGTGTGATTGCCAAAGTTGAGACCTTTGTGCCCTCCTCCAGCACAAGGGGCTTGGAGTTTTTGCCGAGGCGCTCCCACGCCTTGGCCAACTGCTCGGTAAGTCGCTCGTAAGCCTCTTTAGAGAGTTTGTTATCGTGTTGGAATACGGCTGTCGAGCGAAGGTCGCGCTTGTAGATGTTTTTCGAGAATCGTGTCATATTGCGTGCGTTCTCGAATGTATCTCGCACACTGGCGATAGGCGAGCGACCGAGGATGCCGTCAGGCGCATCCTTGCGAATGTGGATAATATCACGGCTTGGGATAAGCTCCTTGAAGCCCGCAACAGAGTAGAATAGACCATCCGCCACCGAGATAGGCGTTACCTCGTCGGCGTTGAGAATGTCGAGGCGTGAGGGATAGCCGAGGCTATCTCGCTCCGAGATATGTGCGTAGGCATTACCTCGCAGACAAAGCGAGTAGATTAGGGCGACACGGAAGTTGATGCCACCCATTTGTGGATTTGGCTCGTTGAGTAGGCGAGCGATAGGGTGTGTATAGTCGGTGATGCGCTCCTCGCCCTTGCGATACTTCACCTTGGTGGGTAGTGTGCCAGCATCTTCGGAGATGATGTTGATACACGAATATACGGTGCTAATCTTCGTGGCATTGTCTACGGACACAACCGCCGAGTCGTTGGAGTCAGAGGTGGTTGTTGATAGAAATACTGGAAAGAGTTTCGACCCGAATATGTTGCTGAAAAGACCCATAATCTTGCGTTGCTTTTCCGCAATATTATAGATAAATTCCGCAAAAAGTTGTTAACGACTTTAACAAAATGACTAAGCGAGCAGAAAAAAGCACGAAAATCGTGTACAAATGTGTACGCCAGCCACTCGGCAAAAGTGCTATTTTTTGCGGAAATGTGCCGAATACGCCGAACGGAAGCTCTCGTATGAGGTGTAACGCTTGCGCCCCAGCAGAGCCTCATATTGTCGCTCGGTCTGCTCATACGCCTCACGACACGAAGGGTAGTACCCTCGGTTGCGGAGGTATCGTTGCATAAAGCCTTTTACGCCATTAAGGAAGTCTTTGTCGGCGGCGCTAATAGTCGTCATCGTAGTTGTATCCATTATCGTACTCATCACTTTGGTTGTTGTTGTCTTCTTCATCATCGTAGCCCAGTAGCCCTCGGCCCTCATATACGCTCTCCGTGTCACCCTTATCGGAGAGGTACTGACCGAGCGCCATAATAGCCGCCACGATGCCGTCTATCTTCTCGGCACTCTTCGCCTTGTCAGGTCGCTCGTTGCCGTTAGCATCAGTGCGGATAACCACATTAGAGAGCATCCAGCGAGCCACAGGATTGTCGTAGTGGTCCACGATGCCCTTCAGCACTATGCGACTGAACTCCTTTGTCGGATAGGCGTAGTTGCCGATAGTCTGCGAGAAGGCTTGCATATTTGCGCCACGCTCGGTGAGTTTCGCCGCCACCTGCGCCGAGTTCCAAGGGTCGTAGGCTATTGCCTCAATATCGTAGTCCTCCATATCTCGCGCCACATCGGCAAGGATATAGTCGTAGTCGGTTACATTGCCGGGCGTGATCGTGAGCCACCCTTGTCGCGCCCACGCATCAATATCGGCGTGCTCGCGCTGCATATCGTAACGGTCTTTGAACTTATCCTCCGGAATATAGAACCGCCACAGCATCTGGTATCGCCCTCCCTCGTTAAAGAGCTTCACAAAGCTACAATAGTCGCTCGTGCTCGCAAGGTCGAGCGCCGCATAACACTTACGACCGAGCAACGAATCTTGCGCTATCTCGCTTCGGTTGCTATCCCACTGCTCGGCGGGTATCCACACCGTAGGTGCATCCATCCAAATATTGAAGTTCTTTGTCAGCACTGGGGCAACCTTGCTTGTATCTCGGTGCATCTTCTCCACCTGATCTGCAAGCCACTCCTTATCCACCGACACGCCATAGTTAGGGTTGGCCTTCACCCACATTTCCGGGTCGTTCACCTCATCTTTATCGTCGAGAGTGTATATCATTATGAGCGAGCGGTCAGCAGACAATACGCCATCGAGCACCTGAGTCATCACCTTGTAGTGGCGGAAGCACGGCGAGGATGTCGATGTGCCCGCCGTGGTGATGATAAACAGCAACGGTTGCTCTCGCGCACCCATACCAGTAGCGATGCTATCCAGCACCTCATCGGTCTTGTGCATATGATACTCGTCTACGATGCCACAGGATGGCGATGTACCCTCGATATTACCCGCCTCGCTCGACACTGGGCGATGCGTTGTGCCTAACGCCTCGTAGGTAAAGGCATCGCGCGTAACGACCGAGCGCTTCGAGAGGTCGGAGCGTTCAACCATCTTCTTTGCCATCTCGAAGCAGATGCGGGCTTGGTCTCGCTGTGTTGCTGCATAGTAGGTCTCGGCTCCGAGCTCCTTATCTGCGTAGCCGTGGAGTAGCGAGATAGCTGCCGCAAGTGCCGTCTTTCCGTTCTTTCTCGGAATTTGCACATAGGCCTCGGTAAATCTGCGTTTGCCTGTGGCTGCCATTAGCCACCCCTCCAGCTGCCACACTAAAAACATCTGCCACGGTTCAAGGTGTAGCGGACTGTCCGCCCATTTGCCCTTGGTGTGAGGGAGCTTCTCGACAAATCGGATAGCACGCTCCGCCTTTTGGCGCGAAAATACCCAACCCCTCTCAACGGCATTGTCGAGGTCGTTGTAGTATCTCTCCACGGCTTGGCGGATATACTTACAGGCAGGTATCTTGCCCGACCGCACATCGGCGGCATATTGTTCAGCTGGGTGCATCATAAGTCAAATTCGCTAAAATTATCCTTCTCTTTTTTGGGGTTAGCCATCGCCTTTAGGCGCATTCGTGATAGAGGCGACCACCCGAACTGCTGGCCGATGGCATTTACCGCTGCCATCTTGGTCTGCACCACCTTTACAAGAGGGTTAAGCTTTACGGTTGTGCCGTTCTTTGTCATCTCCTCCACGACATAGTCTTCATCTCTCAGACGCTTCTGCAACTCTATAAGCTCGGCGAGCTCCCACGCATATAGCGAGAGAGCATCGGCATCTATCTCGGCGAGGATGCTATTGGCAAAGCACTGGCGCACCACTCGCTCGTATATCTTCTTCGCCTCACCCTTCAATCGGGCAGGAACTTTCACATCGACCAGCTGCACGGCAGGTGTCTCGATGGTTGGGCGTTGGCGAGACTTCCGAAAAGTGCCTCGCTTCTCCTTTATTGTGTCGGGTAGTAGTGGTCTTCCCATCCTAAAAAACTCAAAATTTTGGCGCGGTGTATAGAAAAGTGGAGGGGCGATTGATAGGCGCAGGTTTATAATTTTCTCAACCCCCTACCCCTATTCGCTTGGTTTTCAGTAGGTTTGCGTACCTCGAAAATTTTTGCTTTTCGCTCCTCATTTCTGTCTACATTCCGCTGGTTTATAAATAAAAAACTTTTACCGAGATAATTATTCAGTCATTCGGTGTGTATTGCGAGACTGAACAACTTTTTCAAGGTGTGGCGCATAGCGAACATCAAAGTAATGAGACTCGATTAGCCACCTATAAAAGTCGTTATCAGAGTACTCAAAATCCGACAGGTCTTTTCGCTCTCCGCTTGTGCAGTAGTCATATACAGCACAGGCGCAATCGTAATGCCTCACAGCCCGATGTATAGCACCATTAGGGTACTTATCTTTTTGTCGGTGATACAAGTCGCCTACTAAGATAGGCAATCCACAAGCCTCACATATCTTTTCGGTTTGCGACACTGTTGTCTTATCAACAAGAACCTTTATCTCTTCCATATCTTAAGATTGTTTTTTACCCAAATTCAACGCCTGTTCCACTCGCTTGGCTGGAGTATTACGCAACAGCAACTCCGACTGCATCTGCCCTACATAAAGTCGGGTGGTGTTGGTTGATGTATGACCTAACATATCGCGCACGGTTTCCATCTCCACACCCTCGGCAAGCATCAGGCAAGCGCAGGTATGGCGTAGCGAGTGTGCCGTTATCTTTGGGTC
>RHMF01000435.1_pt1 | contig 17704 bp, 15 predicted proteins | sample 5365151 | NCBI WGS metagenome assembly RHMF01 (sample SAMN10266501, study PRJNA497801) | feces metagenome | isolation source: feces | host: Bos taurus | place: China: Prairie of Fairy Mountain | collected 2017-08-14 | reverse complement strand
ACTACCAACAATCCAACGGGAATTGACACCCACAAAACCGAAGTGTCGAAATGTCCCGCCGCCGCTATATAAACTCCACTCATCAACAAAGGTCCGAAAATCACACCAATAACCAACTCACCCAAACCTCTGTAAGATAGTTTCAAAGGAGCAGCAGAGTAAAATATGCCAAGGAATAAGGTAAGCAAAATAACAGGGATTACGATATGAGTTCTGAACAAAACAATACTAAGTCCCAAAACAGCAGCCACAGCTAAAAATGAAATGATAGCTTTTTTCAAATCACTCAAACTTGCACTTCCATCGGTCAAATAAGGATATTTTACAAGCCTTGCTCGAAAGCCTTGTCTGACAAGATGTTTTCTACTCTCAGAAGTTCCAACCTTATAGTCAAAATAATCATCGGCAAGATTCATTCCAAGATGTGCCGCAATCACTCCTAACACAGCGGCAACGGCTGCCCAAATACTGAAATCCTCACTGCCAAAAGCCATAACCACAGCAAGAATTGCCGGCATCACACTTTGCATCAAAGAAGTACTCCTTGCATTCTTTATCCAAACTCGTACTTTACTCATAGTAAAACAATAATTTCAAAAACCATCTTCCTTAAAGGATTCAAGCAAACGCCTATCCTTTTTGCTTGGTCTTCCTATTCCTCTATCCCTTTGCTCAAAGGCAAAACTGCGAGCAAGTCTTATGCGTTCGTATTCCTCTTCCGGAGTAAGATCTTTCATATATTTTGAGACATCTTTTGCTCCCACCCTATTTGAAAGCAAACCCACAACCTTAACACTTCGCTTCAATTGGTCTATATTCACCTCATAGACTTCGCCAAGTTTGACTTCCTTAGATGCTTTCACTTTTACACCACAGCAAGACACCTTTCCCAATCGGCAAGCATCAGCAGCAAGACTCCTTGTCTTGTAAAGCCTCACCGCCCACAACCATTTATCGATTCTTACCTCCATTTCGGAATTTTCGAACTTTGTTACTTCTCGCGGAAAAAGATATTCATCGGCACTCCCTCAAAGTCGTACATCTCTCTAAGCCTGTTTTCGACAAATCTCTTGTAAGGATCTTTGACGTATTGCGGCAAATTGCAATAGAAAACGAACTGTGGATAAGCTGTCTTCAACTGCATGATGTATTTTATCTTGACATATTTTCCTTTATAGGCAGGTGGCGGATTTTGTTCCTTAACTATAGGCAACAATCTCTCGTTCAATTCCGATGTACTTATCTTTCGGCTTCTTGAATCGTGAACCTTGCGAGCAGTTTCCAAGACTTTGTAGATTCTTTGCTTGTTTATAACAGAGGTAAACACGATTGGCACATCTTCAAACGGTGCAATCTTACTGCGAATCTGCTGTTCAAACTCCAAATGTGTCTTTCCGTCCTTGTCAATCAAATCCCATTTGTTCACAACGATAACAACGCCTTTATTATTCCTTTGAATAAGCGAGAACAAATTCAAGTCCTGACTTTGCAATCCTTCGGAAGCATCTATCATAAGGATACATACGTCTGCCGTTTCAATAGAACGAATCGAACGCATAACGGAATAGAATTCCACATCTTCCATTTCCTTATTCTTTTTGCGAACTCCGGCTGTGTCAACGATAAGAAAATCGAACCCAAACAGCTTATAGCGTGTGCAAAGCGAGTCTCGTGTCGTTCCAGCAGAGTTATGAACGATGTTTCTCTCTTGTCCGATGATTGCATTTATCAATGAGCTTTTTCCAACGTTAGGTCTGCCCACTACGGCAATCTTTGGAATCCCTGCAAGTTCATCTTCAAAGCTTTCTTCTTCGGTAAAATTCTCCACAATCACGTCTAACAACTCACCTGTTCCCGAACCATTAACGGCAGAAATTGGATAAATATCACCCAAACCAAGAGAATAAAATTCCAAATGGTCATTCGCACGTTGAGTATTGTCGGATTTGTTTGCTGCAATAAAGACTTTCTTGTCTGAACGCCTCAACAAATCTGCCACATCTTCATCACTTGGAGTCAAACCCTCCTTTACGTCCAACATAAACAAGATTACGTCTGCCTCATCAATGGCTAACTTCACTTGTTTGCGGATTTCTCCCTCGAAACTGTCATCACTGCCAATTATATAGCCGCCTGTGTCTATCACAGAGAACTCTTTACCATTCCAAGAGCACTTTCCGTAATGTCTATCTCTTGTTACACCGGCCTCAGAGTGTATAATCGCATCACGAGTCTCGGTAAGACGATTAAAAAGCGTAGATTTCCCAACATTAGGTCTTCCTACTATTGCCAATATATTTCCCATAAATGTATTCTATTGTGAATTGCAAAGATACGAAAACAATCCGAGAGAGTGCAGAATAAGGACTAAAAATCCCGTTTCCTTGCTATGTATAGAGAAAATTCAAGACTTAATTTACACAAAGGGCGTTTGGGTGTGGTTTAAGGTGGAGTGGTTAAGGGTTAAGGAGGAAAGATTACTATAAAACAAAGCTTTCGGGTAAGCAAAAAAGTGTTTCCAATCTGTTTTTTCAAAGGAAACACTTTGTTTCACGAAGAAAAACACTCTGTTTCATCAAGAGAAACACTTTGTTTCTTCAAGGGAAACACTCACGATAACTTACTTTGCGGATTTTATAACCTAACATTTCGGTCTGAAATCTTTGCAAGAGCATCTCTTTGTCGAAAGAAAAAGTTTTCCTATATTTGTAATAAGAAACTAAAACCAAATTAAAAAACATATTTTTTAGCCTATGAAATTCTCAATAGCATATAAGGAAATAGAAGAAAAGCTAAAGGATTTGACAAAGGTAGGTTTGTCGGTAAGTAAAGATAGTGAAAAGACTTTGAAACTTAGGTATTCTGCTGGCATTCCGTTTTTGCCTAATGTGGAAGCGTTGTTGAAGGTAACGAATGTCTATTCTGACAAATTAGAACTTACGTATAGTTGCAAGCCTTTAATGGAAATCGCTATTGAAAAGCTGTTACCAAAACTCACTTCTTCATTACCCGACAATGTTATTGAGATAGAGGATAAGACAATCACAGTTAATCTATACAGCATAGATAAATTGGAGAAAGTTCTTGAGCATTTGGCTCTATCGGATATTGCGATAAACGATGAGGGAATAGAGATAATAGCACGCTTTAAGTAAAGAAAACGAGCGTAAGTCTTGATTTGAATCTGACTAACGCTCGTTTTGGTTTTATAAAACCTCGCTTGGTGAAACTGAAACGAAATTTTAATTTTTTGTTTCTTGGTTTTAATTTTCTGAAACTTGGTTTTATTCTCTTAATCCACTGTTTTGTGGAATTTGAATTTTGGTTCTTCGTGGCGGATTAGTCGTTTGATGTTCTTGCGATGAGTCCATAGGATAAAGACTGCTACTATTATTGCAAAAATTAGCTGCACTGTATTGACGGAATAGTTTAACCAAATGCTGCATGCTGGATAAAAGATTGGGAAACTAATTGCTGCACTCATCGAAGAAACGGATATGTAATGTGTAAGCACGAATACTATTACAAATACTGCCAATACCAATGGTATGATTTTGACAAATAGTCCTATTACTACGCCTAACATTGTTGCAACGCCTTTTCCTCCTTTGAATTTGGCAAATACGGGAAGTGCATGTCCGATTACGGCAAATATTCCTGCGAGTAATTGATAGTAAACTATGTAATCGGGATTTATCTCTAAAAGTGAGCAACCGAATATCTTTGCCATATAGACTGCAAACCAGCCTTTCAATACGTCAATAAATAGTACAAAGATTCCGGGTAAAAGTCCTAATACTCTGATTGTATTGGTTGTTCCTGCGTTTTTGCTGCCTTTCTCTCTTACATCGACGCCATAGAATGACTTTCCTATCCATACGGCTGACGGAATCGAGCCTGAGAGATATGCGGTTATCAATCCGAGTACTAATGCGGTTACTAATGGTAAATCTGCTATCGTCATATTATTCCTCCTCTTCTTCTTGTTGTTCTACTTCTTCGTATTCTTCTCCTAATTCTATATTTTTGATAAAGTTTCTTTTCTCTGCCGGTGTTGCAATACGATATGTATATACTTTTCCGCCGTCTGTCTTAAATTCTCTTTCTTTTCGTGGTGTGTCGTTAATGATTGAGTTGAATGTTTCGTTAGATGATGAAACGCTCATGGCAGCTCCGTTGTAGGTAAAGAAGTACCAGTGATCCGGATTGGCTTCTAAGTATATTCTTACTTCGGTTGTAAGTGCTGTTTTGATGAGTTGTATTCTTGTTTTTATGCTTTTGTTTATTTGATAGTTGCCTACGTAGCCTAATTGTGAGTTTGCAGTTCCTACATAGCTTCTTCTGACTGGGTCCCATGAGAGTTTGATATCAGGGAAGAAAAGTGTGTTTGCTATTTCCTTTGGTATGCTCTTCCATTCTCCTGTTACCAATAGGTCTTCAAACCATTCTGCTCCCTTTTCCTCTCCATATATATATGTAAGGTATTGTTTGTAGGCTGAGTTTTCAAGTTCTATTTGACTTAGGTTTAGGTCTTCGTATAATTCAACGCCCATTAAATCCAATGCTTGTTGAGAGAATGGGAATTGTATCGCCATACTCATTTGTATATTGGCTTCATTGTTGGCATCAACGTTTATTGTACCATAGTTATTCATCTTTACAGCTCCATCGATTGGCAATCCCATTTTGATATTTCCTTGTCCTTTGACTTTACAGTTTGTTTTGCCAAATGTAAGGTAATCTCCGAATGTTGAGAAGTCTTCAAGTTTTTGTTTTGATGCTATGATGTATTGTTTCTTTGCTTTGTCGTAGGTTAGGAATCCTTTGGCTGAAAGCATCAAATTGTCGCCTTCGATGTCTGAGGTTAGGAATGCGATTTTTGGTTCGAGATTATCCGGATTGAAAAGTACAGATGCTGTTATTCTGTTGTTGTCTATATCTACTGGTGCTTCGGATATAGGTATGTAAATGCTTTTTGGATCTATCGATGCGGCGAATTTAATCCATGCTGCTTCGTTTTCGTAGCAGTCTGTGGAGATTTGTACTCCTCCATCGAAGTAATAATTTGTGTCTTGTGCGTTTACTTGTACTTTTCCGAAGAAATTGAATGCCGAACTCAAGGCTAAGGCATTGTCTTTGGTGATTTGTCCTTTTCCTACGGAGTGTCCGCTCAACGGATTAAGCTCTGAAATAAATATTGAGTGTTTTTGTTTGTTTTCATCTACGTAATCTATGTAGCCATTAGCTGAATAGATTTGTGAAGATGCGACATGGATTCGTGCATTGTAGTATTCGTGTAGTTTGTTCTCAACATCGACAAGTATTCTTGCATCTTCCAATGTGTCCATTTGAGCTCCTGGATATATTGTAAGCGTTCCGTCGTCTGGTCTTACGGCAACATCTGCACATCTAAGCATATATACGTCGTTTGCCATTAGCTTATTTTTGCTCAAATCCAAGACTGCATCAGGCGAATTGAAGGATAGTCCTCCTTGATTTGGGTGTGTGGACACGAATTTGGCTCCTGGTTGTTCCAAATCGACAAGTGTGGCAAGCGATTTCGAAGCAAAATCTCCTACTTTCGGACTTTGGGTATCCAATAGTGTCAAAAGCTTACTATCCATATTCCATTCGAATTTATCTACAAAGCATGTGTATTGTAGGAATGGAAGTTCGGTTTTGCTTACTCCTTCGTTTGAGGTAAATTCTCCGGTGTGAGTTGTGAAGCTAACCTTAGCTTTGACATTGTCAGCCTTGAATGCAACACTGTTACCATCCAATGCGTTCAGCACAAAGTTTGATGTGTCTGATGTATAATGGTCTGTTTTGAATTTTGTCTTTTCAGATTGTACTATCATTTCTTCGCTCTTTGTACTTCCTATGCCGAATAAACCGTCAGGACTTACTCTAAGCGTTCCTGTATGATAAGCTTTGCCGTCGTACATATCAAATGGTTCTGTTTTTTGTGTAACTATCATATAGTCTGATTTAGGATACCAGCTTTCTGATGTTACGGTTGCTTTTGCTCTTGCAAAGGCTGCAGAGTTGCCAACGGCTCCTTTTGAGAAACAATCGAACTTATCTGTTGTGCAAAATGCTGAATCAGGGTGGAAAGTGAACATTTTGGAATGGCTTCTTGAGGCAAGATAATCTAAATATCCTGTTCCAAGCAATCCATTACAGCTTAAGTCTATGCTATTATAGTATTGTCCTTTGCCACCATAAGCAGCCAATCCTGTAGAAGGCGTTTCCATCTTAAATCCTAAGGAGTAATCTCTCATCACAACAAGCGGTTGGTGGATTTCTTCGAATATTCCACCTGAGACAAAAACCCCATTGAATATTACGCTATCGGTCTTAAAATTAAATAGATTCTTAACTTGGAATGAGTCTAATTTGTAATAGAAACGTTCACGGTTGTAAACGCCACCTTGTATCTTTGGAGAGTCATAATAAACGTAGCTATTGCCAGAAGAAGACATTATTGGATAGCCTTCAATCTTCTTCAAACTACTTTTATTGTTCGGTTCATCAATCAATAAGTTACAATGAAGTTGTTGTATTGGCGTTTGAAGCATGACTAATTTTGTAGAATCGTCATACATAGGCACGTAAAAGTTAAGGCTATCGATGCTTGGTAAATCTAAAGCGAACTGTTCGTAAGAGAACTTGCAGTCTTTACCTGTCATTTTGAAACGTCCAGCCATCACATCGCCGTCAAACTCGAAGCTTCTATTCTTTTGCATTCGTATGCTGCCGTTTTTCGGTTTTATAGTTACGTTATGCGTGTCGCTAATCGTGAATTTCTCAATACCATTCATTCGTAACTCCATATCCAAAACGTTAAGCACTGCGTTAGGTTCTCCTTTTGTTGCAGAAACAAATCGTAATGCGTCGTAGTCTGCTCGTTTTCGATTTGCTGCTATGTAGTCGTAGAGTTTCGGTTTTACGATTGCAGTTTCTCGATAGCTTTCATAGATTATAAAACCGCTCAATGCCATATTCATCAACATAAGCTTTGTTTGAACAGGATCTAATTTCACAAACTTAGCAAACTGTTTTACCGTGAATTGTTCTTTTCCTGTTGATTTAACATAAGCTTGCACTCTGAACAAAGGGTTTTGCTCGTCAATGCCTTGAAGTTTGTTCCATTTGTCTTCTGAATAGTAGTTATTACTTTCAAATGTTGCGAATGTTTCTCTTGCAGGGCCTTTAACAGCTGTAAATTCTATCTTGTAATCATCAAGATTCGCATATACTGCTTCTGTGTAAATATCTATGCAATGGTAAGAATCCACCCACGGACTTGCAGAAATACCTTCTCTATAGTCGTTAAAGAATAGGTGACGGTTGCTTTTGTTGAAATTTAACTTTGTACTCGGATGGTAAATCGAGTCATTCTGAGTGTATATCGTTACTTGGCAATCCTTAGTTATGATACCATCACGGCTAAATGGGTGTTCAATTGCTTTTGCTCTGATATAAAGTTTACCTTCCTTATAGAAACGAAGTTCAGATGGCATTTTCACATCACCAGTTCCAAGAAACTTTCCTCCTTGTTGAGTAAAGCCACCAACATAATCAACATCTGGATAAAGGTTCTTTATTATCTCTTCTTTCTTATAGGAATAGAATCTCGGATAACTGTCGTCTTTTTTTGCTTTTCCGTCGCTACAAAGGTCCTCAAACCTTCCTACCAATTTGTGAGAAAAGAATTCCTTATTTGTAAACTTTACACTATCGGCAAAAATCGTTGCTCTGTTAAGTGCAACTGTATATTTATCCAATTCAACATAAACATCATCACGCGAAAGTCCTGTTTTCTCCCAATCTACAACTCCTCCAACTCCTTCAAAAGAGTTTTCCATAAGATAGAATCGCCCTTTTGTTGCATGTATAGTGGTCGAATCTGTCTTTGTTCCATAAGTTAGATCTATCTCAGAGTCGATTTCAGCATAGACACCTCTTATAGTATCGTTTCTAAAAACGTATCCACCAGCATCACCCATTGACCAACGGACAGTATTCGAAAGATACAGATGACCACTGTTAAGAAGGTTATAAGTAGAAACAACTGCTGAGTTAAAAATTTTAAGATTGTGCTCAGCAACATAGGCACTCATACCTTTGAGCCATTGATTATAACTCTCAGGACTTTGATTTGATGATTGGAATGCAATTTGCGTTTGAATGAATTCAAAAAAGCCATTTCTCGCTCTTGCATTCTTCTTGAACATGAGTTGAGATAGATTGACTATATCTTTGCGGTGTTGAATGTTGAAGTTATTCCATGCTTGCCCATATTCTTCTAAAAGGACCTCATACTCCTTTTTCTTATCTCCTTTCAAATTAACATCGGAGAAAATCATCTCCTCAAGTTCTGCAATGTAAGTATCAGTACTTCCACTAAAACCTTTGAAACGTTGAGCATTAAGATCAAACACTCCAAACAAAAATACACAAACAAAAAATATACAAACTATCTTTCTCATTTCAGATTATATTGTTTTGATTAAACGCATTGCTGCCCAATTGTCCTTAGTTGCAACTCTGTCAAGCAACAATCCATATTCCTTACATTTGTTTTCAAGTATCGGAACATCGTTTTCGTAAAATCCACTCAAGAATAAGACTCCACCAACATTGATGCTTTGAGCGTAAATAGGCATATTGTCCAACAGAATATTTCTATTGATGTTTGCAATAAAGACATCATATTTCTCATTCGGGTTCAAAACAGATGAATCTCCCAACAAGACCTTTACATCGACATTATTTCTCTCCACATTCTCCTTTGCATTTTCAGCAGCCCAAGTATCATTATCCACAGCCATACAATCGATAGCTCCCATCTTTGCTGCTAAAATTGCCAATACGCCTGTGCCGCAACCCATGTCCATTAAACGCTTACCCTTTACATTTTCTTGTGCAAGGCATTCAATTATCAATGAAGTTGTTTGGTGATGAGCGGTACCAAAAGACATTTTTGGCTCTATCACAATATCGTATTGAACCTCATCTTTCAAAGGATTGAACGGAGGTCGTACTATACAAAATCCTGGAAATAAAACAGAAGGATAGTTCTTTTCCCATTCTGCGTTCCAATCTCTTTGTTCGATTTCCTCAAAGTCAAATTTTGCTTCAAGCAAAGCGACAAATCCCAATTCTTCTTTCAAGATTTCTTCAAGCCTTTCTTGAGAAAACACATCTTGAGGGCAGTATGCTTCAAATCCATCTTCAATATCAACAAAGCTATCGTAACCACAGCCAATTAAAGCGTCCTTGAAAATATCTGAAACCCAAAAATCCTCCTCTGTCCATCTGTTCTCTACTGACAAATGGACGCTTAACTTAATGTAATTCATAAAAACAATTAAAAGCTACGTGCAATCTCTATAAAGTCTGCTGCTTTCAATGCAGCACCACCAATTAAGCCACCATCAACATCAGGTTGTGCGAATAGCTCTCTTGCATTCTTCGCATTACAACTTCCTCCGTACAAAATAGATACTTCTTGTGCTGTATCGTCTGAGTATTTCTCTACAAGGAGTTCTCTTATGAAGGCATGAATCTCTTGAGCTTGTTCCTTAGTTGCAGTTTTGCCTGTGCCAATTGCCCAAACCGGTTCGTATGCTATAATGACTTTTTGAATTTGTTCTTCAGATAAGTGGAACAATCCTTCGCTTACTTGTGTGCGAATGACATCAAAATGTTTTCCTTCTTCACGATCTTCCAACAATTCCCCAACACAAACTATCGGAGTTATATCTACAGCCAACAACTTATTGACTTTCTCTGCCACATCTTCATTTGACTCAAAGAAATACTTACGTCTTTCGCTGTGACCTACGATACAGTAATCCATATTCATAGATTGCAACATCAAAGCAGAGACTTCACCTGTGTAAGCACCATTATCGAACTTTGAAACGTTTTGTGCACCTACAAAAAACTCCACATCTTCAGCTGCATCGCCTATTAGCTCCAAATAAGGAAAAGGAGGACAAACCACAACATCAACATCTGTATTATCAAATTCTCTTAATCCTTCTGCAATATCATTTATCAATTCATCAGCTTCGCTAAACGACATATTAGATTTCCAATTGCCTGCGACAATATTTCTTCTCATAATCCTAAAGTATTATATTAAACATCATATTATTTCTATTTGCGAAATTACAAAGAAATTCCGAATCTCTATGTTAAGCCCTTGCATTATTTTTGGCAAACAAAGCGAACTTGCAAAGCCTTTTGGAATAAATGTCTCAAAGAATTTCAAAATCACATTCTAACTTTGTCCAAAATTTTATTTGATTTCACAAAAATAAGTCTTCGTTTTAATTTTTTCTTTCTTCGTTTTAGAAAATTGAATCTTGATTTTAGAAAACTGAATCTTCGTTTCAGAAAAATATTACTTAACTTTGCTTTTAGAAAACAAGAAAAAGAAATGACTAAAACAAGCATACTAAACATAGGAGATGAACTTTTGATTGGTCAAGTCATCAATACAAATGCTTCAGATATGGCAAAAATGCTGAACAAAGCAGGATTCGATGTATTCAAAACAACTGTCTGTGCAGATAATGCCGAAAGCATTAGAAGTAATCTTCGAAACATGATGAGCGAATCAGATATTGTACTGATAACAGGAGGATTAGGACCAACCAAAGACGATATTACAAAAAAGATATTGGCAGATGAATTTGATTCTACCTTGATAGAAAACGCAGAAGTGCTTGCTCACGTAGAACAATACTTCAAATCAAGACAACTACCCTTTACTTCAACAAACAGAGAACAAGCTCTTGTGCCAAGCAAATGCAAAGTCGTATTCAATGAAGTGGGGACTGCACCGGGTATGTGCTTTGAAAAAGACGGCAAAATCATCATTTCAATGCCAGGAGTACCATTTGAAATGCGCTTTATGATGCCTAAGGTTATCGAAATACTAAAACAGCATTTTGAAACAGAAACAATAGAACATAGAACTTTGCTTTTTAGCGGCATAGGTGAGAGTTTCCTTTCCGATATGTTGGAAGAATATGAGGCAAACTTGCCTTCAAACATCTCACTTGCCTATCTGCCAAAAGGAGGCACCGTAAGATTGAGACTAAGTGTAAGAGGTAAAGATGCGAATGCTATAATTGCTTTAGCAAATGAATATAGCGATAAGCTCCGAAGTTTAACTGAAAAATATTTTATGGGCTTTGACAGTGATAATCTTGCAGAAACACTCGGCAAACAACTGATTGAACGCAACGCAAGTGTAGCAACAGCCGAAAGTTGCACCGGAGGAAATATCGCACACTTAATTACATTAGTCCCAGGCAGCAGTTCGTATTACAAAGGCAGCATTGTAAGTTATGCAAACGAAGTTAAGGAAAATTCCTTGCACGTTTGCAAAGAGGATATTCAAAACTACGGAGCTGTAAGTGAAGAAGTAGTTAAACAAATGGCACAAGGAGCAAGAAAGGTTTTGAATACGGATTATGCAATTGCAACTTCCGGAATAGCAGGACCTGATGGTGGCAGTATTGAAAAGCCTGTTGGAACAGTTTGGATTGCAGTTGCTGATAAACAAAACTGCATTGCAGAAAAATTTTTGTTCAAGACCACAAGAGGAAACTTCATTGAAAGAACCTCCAACCAAGCTATATTGATGTGTTTGCAGCTTCTAAGTCAAAACTCCTGCGAATAATCTATGTAATAATTCATTTCTTTGTTGTATCTTTGTAGTCTGTTAGACTGAATCGGCTATTTGACGTAATATGAAGAGAATTATAAGGTTTTTTCTTCGCAGAATACCAAGGCGTATTTTGCAAAGGTTCGTACGGATTGCAATGTTGTGTTGCAAACCTTTTTATCTGGGTAACAAGAAAGAGTGTTCAGTATGTGGAAAGCACTACAGAAAATTCCTTCCCTATGGTTACGTAATCTCAAGAGAGAATGCCTTATGTCCAAATTGTCTTTCGTTGGAGCGTCATAGGCTTTTGTGGTTATTCTTACAAGAAAGAACACCTTTGTTTTCCGATTCTCTCTCATTCCTTCACATAGCTCCGGAAATTTGTTTCATAGATAAATTTAAGAAACTAAAGAATCTGAACTACAAAACAGCAGATTTGGAAAGTCCTTGGGCGGATATTCATCTTAATGTAGAGAATATGCCTTTGGAAAGCGAGAGTTTCGATGTCATTATGGCAAATCACATTTTGGAACACGTAGAACATCTTGACAAGGCTTTGAGTGAAATTTTCAGAGTTTTGAAAAAAGATGGTTGGGCTGTGTTGTTGTCGCCTATAAATCCTGAAAGAGAGAAAACATACGAGGATTCATCTATCACAGACCCCATAGAAAGAGAGCGACACTTTGGTCAAAAAGACCATCTTCGTGAGTTCGGCAGAGATTATGCGGAAGTGTTAGCTAGTGCCGGCTTTTTGGTAGAACAAATTGACTATGCATCAACTTTAAGCGAAGAGAGAGTAAAACGAATGGCCATAGCAAGCGACGACATCTCCAATATAACAAACCATGTATTCATTGTACGAAAACCATAATTGATGAAAATCGTTTTAATCGGTACAGCATATCCATACAGAGGGGGATTGGCATCTTTTAACGAAAGATTGATGCAGCAGTTCAAAGATGAAGGCGAGAGTGTCGAGATACAAACATTCTCATTGCAATATCCGTCATTCCTTTTTCCCGGAAAAACACAGTTTTGTGAAGAAAAGGCTTCGTATGATTTCAAAATAGAACGCTCAGTCAATTCAATAAATCCATTATCTTGGATAAAAGTAGGACGAAAGCTCAAAAAAGAAAAACCAGACATCGTTATAATAAAGTATTGGTTGCCTTTCATGTCTCCATGCTTTGGAAGCATAGCTCGAATCATTAAATCAAACAAACATACTCGCATTATAGCGATTGCAGACAATATTATACCACACGAAAAGCGCTTTTTCGACAATTGTTTCACCAAATACTTTTCTTCAAGTGTCGATTGCTGGGTGGCAATGAGTAAAAGCGTTCTTCAAGACATTGATTTATTCGACCGAAACAGCCCAAGAGTACTCCATCCTCACCCTTTGTTTGACAATTTTGGCAAAGCAATAGAACGAAACGACGCTTTGATGCAGATGAATCTTGATTCTAACAAGGTGAATCTTCTTTTCTTTGGATTGGTGAGAGAATACAAGGGATTGGATTTATTGTTTGAGGCATTGAGTGACCAAAGGCTTAAATCGCTTCCAATAAATCTTGTCGTAGCAGGAGAATTTTACGACAACTATTCTAAGTATGAGGATATGGTTAAAAAGCTTGGCTTAGATAATATCGTAAGTATGGAAAACAAATTCATAGAAAACAATGATGTTGCGAAGTATTTCTGTGCTTGTGATTTGGTTGTGCTGCCTTATAAGACCGCTACACAAAGCGGAGTTACGCAAATAGCTTACCATTTCTCCAAACCAATGCTTGTAACCAATGTAGGAGGATTGCCAGAGATTGTTTCAGACGGCAAAAGTGGCTATGTATGTGAACCAAATGCGAAAAGCATAGCAGATTGTTTGATTGACTTTTGTCAAAACAAAAGAAACTTTTCAGAGACTTTAGAAATAGAAAAACAGCGTTTTGGTTGGGACAAAATGACTGCCGCAATCAGAGAGTTGAAAATAAAAAAAGACAATTTTAATGATAATAAGAAGTAAAGCACCTTTGCGATTAGGACTTGCAGGTGGAGGGACTGACGTGTCGCCTTTTTCAGATATTTATGGCGGTTGCATACTTAACGCTACTATAAGTTTGTATGCTTATTGTGATATTATCCCTCGAGATGACGATACCATAATTCTTACAACCGAAGACAGAGGAGAGAGATTTGAATCAAAGAGTATGCGTGAACTTCCTTTAGATGGGAATCTTGATCTTTTGAAAGCCATATATAATCGTTTGATTAAAGATTTTGATTTGCCGGCTCAATCTTTCGAACTGCACACTTTCGTTGACGCTCCTGCGGGTAGCGGTCTTGGAACTTCATCTACATTGGTTGTTGCGGTGCTTGGTGCCTTTGTTCAATGGTTACGCTTACCTCTTGCTGAGTATGACATTGCTGCTTTGGCGTATTCAATCGAGCGAGAGGACTTACAGCTCGCCGGAGGCAAACAAGACCAATACGCTGCGACCTTTGGAGGATTTAATTTCATGGAATTCTATGCAGAAAACAAAGTTATCGTAAATCCTCTTCGCATAAAAGAGAAAGTAATGAACGAATTGTCGAGAAACATTGTTTTGTTCTACACTTCCACTTCAAGAAGTTCTGCCGAGATAATAGAGAAACAACAAAAGAATGTTTTGTCTAAAAACACTCAATCCATAGAAGCAATGCACCAATTGAAGAAACAAGCCGTTCTTATGAAGGAAGCATTACTTAAAGATGAGTTAGACAAGATTGGAGACATACTTAATCTTGGCTGGGAGTACAAAAGACAAATGGCAAAAGGCATAAGCACGGATTTATTCGAAGAGGTGTACAAGGCAGCCTTAGATGCAGGTGCTCGAGGTGGTAAAATATCGGGAGCAGGTGGCGGAGGCTATATATTCTTCTACTGTCCTGACTGCGTAAGATATAAAGTTATTGAAGCGTTAAGCCATTTCGGAGGCAAGGTAAGAAGGTTCGAATTCACAAAAGAAGGACTTCAAACATGGCAAATTTAGAAACAATAGACGAAGCCGTTATTCTATGCGGAGGAATGGGCACAAGGCTGAGAGGAGTCATAAGTGATGTTCCCAAACCTTTAGCTCCAATAAATGGAGTACCCTTTTTGTCTGTTTTAATGAGGTATTTGAGTTTGCAAGGTTTGAAAAGGATAATCCTTGCAACAGGTTATATGCACGAGAAAATTGAATCCCTTTATGGCAATTGCTTTGAGGGCATGGAGATTCTTTATTCCGTTGAGCATAGTCCTTTGGGAACAGGTGGTGCAATTGCAAAAGCATTGAGAAAAACACAGAGTGAAAATATCTTGATTTTGAATGGCGACAGCATAATCAAGTTTCAGCTTGACGAAATCAAGAAACAATTTTTTAGTTTCAAGAAACAATTTCCTGAAACGAAGTTTCATAGTCTCTTAGTTTTGAAATCATTAGAAAAGGTTGAAAGATACGGAGCTGTAAGTTTGGAAAACGGAATAGTAACTGCTTTTGAAGAAAAGGCATATCGAGAACAATGTTTGATAAATACAGGTGTCTATGTATTGAATCGCAATGTCTTTTCGGACAAAGTTGAAGATGAGGTATTCTCTTTTGAAAAAGACTTTTTGGAGAAAAAAGTTGGTGAACAAAGTCTTTATGGCGTTGTGTCCGATGGCTTCTTTATAGATATAGGAGTTCCTGAGGATTATGCAATTGCTCAAGAGATTTTGTTGGAACAATTAAACTGAATAATAAAATAACAATACATAATTTATGGATATTAACATAGCAAGCGGAATCTGCGGAAAGCAGGAAATCAAAGTTGATGAAAATAACACAGCTATTGCACTTGGTTCTGGCAATGTTGAAGTCTATGCAACCCCTGCAATGATTGCATTGATGGAAAAGACAGCTAATGAATCTGTAATGGGACTTTTGCCCGACGGATGCGTAAGTGTGGGTATTGAAATCAATGCTAAACATATCAAAGCCTCAAAAATAGGAAGCACAATAACATGTGAAAGTTTCCTAAGCAAAGTTGACGGCAAGAAATTGTCGTTTAACATCATTGCATACGACGAACAAGGAAAGATAGGCGAGGCTACACACAACAGAGTTATTGTTGAGACTGATAAATTCTTAAGTAAACTATAAGGCTTATGGCGATTTTTGAAAATAAAGAGACGAAAAAATTCAACATGATAGCCAAAACGATGTTTGGCTTGGAAGAAGTATTGGCTAAAGAGTTGGAATCATTGGGTGCAAGTAACATAAACGTGTTGTGTAGAGCCGTTAGCTTTGAGGGAGACATGAATTTGCTTTACCGAGCTAACTATTGCCTACGCACAGCCTTGACTATACTACGTCCAATCTCCGTTTTCGAAGCCAATAACGAGCATGAGCTATACCAAAACGTCTTTGCGATAAAGTGGGAGAAGTATATGAATTGCGATGCTAAGATTTACATAGACCATTCTGTGAATAGCAACATATTCAAACACTCTCTCTACGCAGCACAAAAAACAAAGGACGCGATATGTGATAGATTCCGTAAAATGTTTAACCAACGCCCTTTGGTTGATAAGGACAATTACGACATCAAATTGAACCTTCACATATACGAAAACATGGTTACAATCTCTCTTGACTCCTCTGGGGATAGTCTTCACAAGAGAAACTACCGTCAAAACAATGGACAAGCTCCGTTGAACGAGGTTACAGCAGCGGGATTGATACAATTGAGCGGTTGGAAAAAGGATTGCAACTTTTTTGACCCAATGTGCGGAAGCGGAACCTTGCTTATAGAGGCGGCAATGTACGCTTACAATATCCCAGCTCAGTATTATAGAAAACGCTTTGCCTTTAAGAAATGGTCAGACTTCTCAATGCCGGAATGGAAACGCATACAAGAAGAAGAGAATAAGAAGATTTGCGACTTCGATTACGAAATTTGGGGAAGCGACGTTTCTCAAAGTGCAATAAACGAAGCAAGAGAGAACATAAACTTTGCAAAACTTCACAAAGATATAGAGCTATTTAGATGTCCGATAGAGGAGCAATTACCACCTGAGGGTAAAACTATGGTAATCACCAATCCTCCTTATGGAGAAAGAATTGAGGTAGATGACATAATTGCTTTGTACGAAAGAATCGGCAATGCTTTCAAATCAAAATACGAAGGCAATACTGCATGGGTTATTTCTTCGGATTTCTTTGCCTTAAAGAAAATTGGATTAAAGCCAAGCAAGAAGATAACCGTTTACAACTCCAATTTGGAATGTAAATTCTGTAAATTTGATTTGTACCACGGAAGTAAGAAAGCAAGCAAACAAAACATAGATTAAGGGATAAAAAAAATAGGGACTTCTTCAAGTCCCTATTTTTGTTTTTATAGCTTTATTTGCCTATTTGTATTCTTTACATTCGATTTCGTTATTCAAGAACATAGTAGCGTTCATTGCCAAAGCACCCATTTCATCTTCTCCTGGGTAAACAGCAACAGGAGCAATGAATTTAACTCTTTCGATAACTTCATCGTTGAATGGCTTACCTTTAGCAATACCACCTGTCAAAAGGATAGCATCAACTTTTCCATTCAATACAGTAGCAGCTGCTCCGATTTCTTTAGCAACTTGATATGCCATAGCAGATTGAATAAATGCGTGGTCTTTACTTCCTTCTTTTGCTTTTGTTTCAACTTCGTAAGCATCGTTTGTGCCAAGATAAGCAACGTATCCGCCGCCTCCTACAATCATTTTCTTTATTTCAGCCTTTGTATATTCGCCAGAGAAGCAAATATCTACAACTTCATTAACTGGCAAAGAGCCTGTTCTTTCAGGTGAGAAAGGACCTTCACCATCTAAAGCTTGGTTTACATCTATTACCAATCCGTTTTGGTGAACACCAACGCTCACTCCACCACCAAGGTGTACAACAATCAAATTAAGATCTTCGTATTTCTTTCCTTGATCCTTTGCATAACGTCTTGCGATAGCCTTTTGGTTCAACGCAT
>RHMF01000496.1_pt1 | contig 17713 bp, 11 predicted proteins | sample 5365151 | NCBI WGS metagenome assembly RHMF01 (sample SAMN10266501, study PRJNA497801) | feces metagenome | isolation source: feces | host: Bos taurus | place: China: Prairie of Fairy Mountain | collected 2017-08-14 | reverse complement strand
AGGAATTTGCTTCTCTTTCCGATGACATCAATTCGACGGTTGCGACTCTGAAAAACTATATTGACGAAGCAGCAGCCCGTTTTGATAAAGATCTGGAAATTGCAAAAAAAATTCAGCATTCGGCGCTTCCTTCCGTGTTCCCTCCATATCCTAACCGTAAAGATTTCAGTATTTTTGCAAGTATGGATGCGGCGAAAGAAGTTGGCGGCGATTTTTATGATTTTTATCTGCTGGATGAAAATCATCTGGCCTTTTTAGTAGCAGATGTTTCGGGCAAAGGGATTCCTGGGGCCATGTTTATGATGACATCTAAGACTTTAATAAAGAGCCATGCTGAAAGTGGTCTGGCAGTCAATGATGTATTTACGCAGGTAAACGCTCAGCTTTGTGAGAACAATGAAGCCGATATGTTTGTTACCGCCTGGATGGGAATTCTTGATCTGGAAAGCGGATTGGTTCGTTATGCAAATGCAGGTCATAATCCTCCGCTGGTGCGACATAAAGATGGATCTTATGAATACCTGAAAGGCAGAGCAAATTTTGTACTGGCAGGCATGGAAGGTGTACGCTATAAAGAACAGCAGCTTCAGCTTCAGCCGGGCGATGAAATCTATCTGTACACCGATGGTGTTACCGAAGCGCATGATAGTAATAAGCAGCTTTTTGGCGAAGAACGTTTACGTGCCAGTCTGAATGAAACTGCTGGTATGACAGTAGATGAAATTTGCAAAAAAGTTAAAAAAGATGTGGATGTTTTTCAGGGTGAGGCTGAACAGTTTGACGATATTACAATGTTGTGTATCCATTGGAATGAGGTGGAAAACAAAATGCTGTCTATAAATCCCACAATGGAATCGGTTCCTCTCGTAGCGGCTTTTGTAGAGGAACAGATTGAGAAGTTTGAAGTTCCTGCAAAGCTGTCTGCAAAGCTGATGGTGGCAGTCGATGAGATTTACTCTAATATTGTTCGTTACAGTGGCGCATCTGAAGCGCAGATTCGGCTAGTAAAAGAAGGGGAAACTGTAAAGCTCATTTTTAGAGATAATGGTAAGCCGTATAATCCGCTTGATGCGAAAGCGCCTGATGTTACTGCCTCTGCAGAAGATCGTGCTATCGGGGGACTAGGCATTTTTATGGTGCGAAAAATGATGGACAACGTGGAATATGAGTACACGAACGATAGGAATAAATTAACGCTGACAGTTAAACTGACGCAGTAAGCAAAATATGAGATAAAGGAGGTGCAGCATTGAATTATACTGCAGAGTATGCGCTAAGTCTGACTGGCATTAGCGAAAGTCTCTTGTTTATTGAAGAAACATTGAAAAATTTTAAATTAAAACAGCGTGATGTGTTGGAAGCGTTGCTTATATCAGAGGAAACGATGCTGCTCCTCAAAGAACATGCTCCAGAGGATGCAAGTATCAGAGTGGTTATCAGCAGAAAAATGGGTGTGCCGCGTATCCGGCTGGTTGCCCCTGGAACTCCGATGGCACTGGATGAACATGTTGGAACGGTGTCTATAGATCAGTTAGGTGAAGAAACGGAAAACGCGATTCGAAGTGTTATGCTTCGAAGCTATGCGGAGTCTATTAAATATCGACATAGCCGTTCGGAAAACATTCTGACGATTGTGACTGGAATTCCTGAGCGTATTCTGGCAGCTCACACTATAACAGCTATTATTTTGGCAGTAATATCTGTTCTGGTGTTGCGGCAGATTTTTCCTGATACAGCAGTGCAATGGCTGAGTACCAATTTGTTAAGTCCGTTGGAAGGATTATTTATATCTGCGTTGATGTGTATTACAGCACCGGCTGTATTTGTTTCGATTACCTGTTCTATGTTCCGTTTCGAAGGGCTTTCCGAATTAGGACGAAGCGGAAAAATGGTTGTGGCGACTTATCTGCTGACTTCTATTGCAGCAACATTAATCGGGATGTTTATTTTTGGTTTATTACGTCCTGGAAAAATAGGTGTGTTAGCCATGCAGACGGAACCAGGAGCGGTAGAAGGTTTTTCGGTATTAGAAATTTTATCAACACTGATTCCACCTAATATTGTTGAACCTTTTATCAGTGTAAATTCTTTGCAGTTGATGCTGATTGCGATAACCATTGGATCTGCACTAACTATGTGTGGAAAAAGAGTTCGACATTTGAAAGTTCTGCTGGAAGAACTGGATGTGCTTTGCGGAAAAGTTTCCTCTTTGGTTATGCAGATGGTTCCGGCCGTTGTTTACTGCTCCACCGTAAATCTATTGTTGAGTTCACATTTGGATGTACTTACTTCTATTGCAGAGCTTATTCCGGTACTTGTGGCGGGCGTTTCTTCGCTGCTGCTGTTATATTGTCTGATTCTTCTCGTTGTGGTGCGTCTGAACCCGATTCCGTTTTTTCGTAAATATGTACCGAATCTGAAGAATATTTTTCTGAAAGGCTCTGCTGTTGCAGCGATTCCTTTAAATATGCGAATCTGTCGAAGACAGCTTGGTGTTCCTAAAAGTATCTGTTCATTTTCTATTCCGCTAGGAGCTACAATCAATATGGATGGAAACTGCATGTGTCTCACAATCATCAGTCTGTTTTTCGTACGTATTAGTGGTATTGCATTTGGTATGAATGAAATTGTTGTGCTGATGTTACTCGTTGTGATTCTTTCGTTAGGGGCACCTATCGCACCTGGAACACTGATTTTGTGTCTGGTCACGTTAATGAGTCAAATAGGTATCGATATAAGTATGATTTCTATGGTTATTGGCATTAACTTTATTCTGGAGATGCTCTTAGGAATGGTGAATTCCGTCGGTGACGCAATCGTTGCTCTGCTGGTTGCCCGAAGGGAAGAAACACTTGACCTGGATGTTTATAGAAGAATATAAAGTTTGTGTTTTTTGCCATAAAGCTGAAAAAATAGATACTGAAACTGTGAAGACCTCGAAGAGTAAATAAACATTCTCTGCGAGGTCTTTTTTTGACAGTTGCTTTTATTTTGTTTGTACAGCCTTAATCAGCCGGAAAATCTGCGATGCAGTGCGACGGATATTCTGCTGGGCGGTTTGGGGATTCATAGCTTTCTGGAGTGAACATGGAGCATCTAAAACCGGGAAAAAAGCATTGATTCCATAACTGTTGCATAATGCGGCATCTCCGGTTATAGAACCGGCCAGAGCAATAACCGGTACATTGTGTTTTTGTGCAAGGGATGCCACACCTGCCGGGGTTTTACCCATAGCGGATTGTGCATCCAGCCGTCCTTCACCGGTAATTACCCAGTCAGCGGAGCAAATCGTATCTTCAAAATTTATAGTATCCATGATTAAGGAAATCCCCGATTCCAGAGATGCGTTCAGGAAAGCTAGAAAGGCGAAGCCAAGGCCGCCGGCTGCTCCGGTGCCGGGGGTATTTGCATTTATTCCCGGATTAATATTATGTGCGAGCCGTGCATAGTGTTCTAACCACATGTCTATTTCGATAATCTGCTCTGGCGAGGCGCCTTTTTGCGGGCCAAATACAGCACTGCTGCCATTGGTTCCGCAGAGTGGATTAGTGACATCACAGGCAATGCGAAACCGGCATTGTGTCAGCAGCGGTTCAGCCTGAGTGGTTTGAATTTCGGCAAGATTGCGGAGGCCGATGGCTCCGGGTATAACATGACTGCCTTCGGCATCGAGCAAAGAAAAGCCAAGTGCCTGCAGCATGCCCGCGCCACCGTCGTTAGTGGCACTGCCGCCGATTCCGATAATAAAATCCCGGCAGCCTTTTTGAATGGCATCTAAAATCAGCTGGCCGGTTCCGTATGTGGAAGTATAAAACGGATTTCGTTCCTCTTCAGAAAGCAGTGTAAGTCCAGATGCGGCAGCCATTTCGATTACTGCGGTACCGGATGGGAGAATTCCGTAAGAGGCTTGTATCTGGCGTCCTAATGGATCTTTTACCTGCACTGTCTGCAAGCTGCCGCCGGCAGCGGAAAGCACAGCTTCCACGGTGCCCTCGCCGCCGTCAGCGAGGGGAACTATCTGTATAACAGCATCGGGGATGACGTCACGTATGCCTTCTGAGACTGCCGTAGCAGCGTCTAGTGAGGAGAGTGAGCCTTTCCACGAATCCATTGCAATGACAATATTCATAATGTATCATCCATTCTAATAAGATTTAAGAATTAATAGCAATTTAGTTGCGTTCAATGTAGCATAGCGGGGGAAGAATGTCAACAAGGGTAAAAGCGGACTGCAAAACAGAAAAGAAACGTTGACGAGGCCACCATGACAGGTATCGAAAAAATGAAATGATTACCGGTGATTCTGTATTGTATTTCCTGTCAAACTATGCTATATTGCATATATTCGATTCTGCCAATGTGCGAACCACAACGGCTGAGCAATATTATCTGATAAGGGGTGCTGTGGATGAAAAAAGTAGTTGCAGTATTATTAGCAGTTATGCTGCTGTTGACAGGATGCGGAGGGTCTGCCGTCAGTTCAGAGGAGGCCATTGCCAAGTATGGCTCAGATACGCTGAAGGTTTACAATGTAGGGGAATATATCGATACTATGATTATTTCCGACTTTGAACATGAATTCGGTGTAAAAATTGTATATGAAGTATTTGATTCCAACGAGATGATGTATACTAAGCTGCAGAGCGGGGATTCGTACGATATTCTGGTGCCGTCGGATTATATGATTCAGCGGTTAATCGGGGAAGGTGCATTACAGGAACTGGATTTAAGCGTCATCCCGAATATTGAAAATTTAGCGGATGAAGTAAAAAATCTGCCGTTTGATCCGGAACATAAATATTCGGTTCCGTACTTCTGGGGCAGTGTAGGGATTGTGTATAATAAAAATGTAGTAGATCAGGCTGATTTAGAAGCAGGCTGGGAAGTACTGCGCAATCCAAAATATGCCGGTAAAATCTATATGTATGACTCGGAACGTGACGCATTTATGGTTGCGTTTAAAGCGTTGGGCTATTCTATGAATACTCAGAATGAGGCAGAAATTCAGGCTGCTTATAACTGGCTGATGGAACAGCGTCAGACGATGGAACCGGTTTATGTGGCCGATGAAGTAATCGACGGCATGATTAACGGCAACAAGGATATGGCTGTTGTGTACAGTGGTGACGCAGCAACCATTTTAATGGAAAATGAGGAAATGGGATTCTTTATGCCTAAAGAAGGCACCAACATGTGGGTAGACTGCATGGTGATTCCGGCCAATGCGGAAAATCCAAAACTGGCACACGAGTTTATTAATTATCTGCTGGATTATGATATTGCTTACACCAACAGTGAGTGGGTGGGATATACTTCTCCTCATAAAGATGTTCTGACTGACTTAAGCAGCATGGGCGGTTACTTTGAAGGGAATGAAGCCTATGTACCGCGTCAGGGCTACGAAATGGACGAAGTGTTTGAAGATAATCAGGTATTAAAAGAACGTCTGACCCAGTTGTGGATTAAAGTAAAAGCCGGGGCATAAAAATTTAGCAAGTATCATCTCCTGTCTGTGAAAATGGACAGGAGATTTTTTCTTTGTAATCTGTAACCAAATGCCGATATTTTTTTACAGGATTTTTCTGTCGTAAACCGGAATAGGATAAGCAGAAAAGGTAGTATGTTTTTAAGAAAGGAGTGAGATACTATGGCAAAACGATTAGTTGTGGATTTAGAAAAATGTACAGGAGGGCATCGCTGCCCGGCGGTTCTGGTATGCCAGATGGATGCGCTGTATCAGGAGGATATTCATTCGGCTCCGGAAGTGAACCGAAATCTGTGTGTAGGCTGCGGGGCCTGTGTGCGCCGTTGCGTAAAACAGGCACTTCGTGTGATTGAGGGATAGTAGATGGATAGAAAACTGTTTCGCAGTTATATGCTGCTGATAGTGTTTGCGCTCGTACTGGTTCTGGCTGTTATCCGGTTTGATATGCTGCTGCAGGGGGCCTGTGTGGTAATCAGGTTGCTGAAGCCGTTTTTTATAGGTTTTGCCATTGCTTTTGTGCTAAATATTCCGTATATGGCAATTCGAAATAATCTGGATCGTTATAATACCAGAATGCCGAAGCTGAATAAACCACTGGCCATTGCTGGAGCTTATCTGCTGTGTTTTGGCATTATTGGCGGTGTAATTGCGATTGTGATTCCGGAGCTGGTGCAGAGTGTAAACCGGTTAATCAGCAATAGTGAAACATATAAGCAGAATTTCCAGAATGCCCTTGTGTGGCTTTCTGGTTTTGATGTTTCTCCTCTGGCCGGGCTGGACTGGGATCAGATGTTTTCTTCCCTGGAGCGGGAACTGCAGCTGCTTTTAGAGCAGACAATGGATTTATTGCGAGTGCTGTTTCCGCAGATTTACGATAAAGCCAGCGGCTTTATCCATGGGGTTGTTAATGTGTTTGTCGGTCTTGTGGTATCGGTGTATCTTTTAAACGGTAAGGAGACACTGTGCCGTCAGGCAAAACGGCTTATATATGCTTTTTTGCCGAAACGACTGGCAGAGGAATGCATAGATGTGAGCAATCTGATGAATCAGTGTTTCAGTAATTTTATCAGTGGACAGCTGATGGAGGCTTGTATTTTAGGGCTACTGTGCTTTATTGGAATGAATATTTTCGGCTTTGAATATGCCTTTTTAATCAGCCTGATGATTGGAGTCACAGCCATTGTACCTGTTGTGGGGGCGTTTATTGGCACAATTCCGGCAGTGTTTCTGCTGTTTTTAGTTGAACCGATGCAGGCTGTGTGGTTTCTGGTATTTATTCTGGTTTTGCAGCAGCTGGAAGGTCATGTAATCTATCCAAGAGTAGTTGGAGAATCGGTGGGACTTCCGGCTCTCTGGGTATTGCTGGGAATTATGACTGGTGGCGGTCTGGGAGGAGTGCCAGGGATGCTTCTGGGGGTGCCGCTGCTTACAATAGGTTATAAATTACTGAGCCGAACGATTCAAAGACGCTTAGATGCAAAAAAGATTTCAGTCTGATCGTGTTATATCGACTGATAAATTGTATACATGGCGAAAGGGCTGTTTTACGGTTGACATAAGTAATTCTTTTGTCTATAATATTTTTCAAGCTTCATATAGAAAAAACGAGGAACGGGAAGAGTAGTCTGCGGGAAGCGCACAGAGAGCTGCCGGATGGTGCGAGGCAGAGGCAGAATGCGGATGAACTGGCCCGGGAGTTGTCTGCCTGAATGAACGGTAAATAGTAGGGCTGACCGGTGTTCCGCCGTTACAGGAATAAAGTGGTCATGAAACAGCTTGCAATAGCAGTTTGTAGAATGTCAAATAGAGTGGTACCGCGGAATAAGTCCTTTTTCGTCTCTGAATACAGAGAGAAAAAGGACTTTTTTATTGCAACTGTTATCGATTATACGAAAAAGAATCAGACAAAAGGAAACAGGAGGAGTATATCGACATGGAAGGATATCAGAAATACGAAAGATCTTACTTTATGCCGCCAGAGGCATGTAATGACTGGGTAAAAAAAGAATATATCGATAAAGCACCAATCTGGTGCAGTGTGGATTTGCGTGATGGTAATCAGGCGTTAATTGAACCAATGAGTCTGGAGGAAAAACTGGAATTTTTCCAGCTGTTATTGGATGTAGGATTTAAAGAAATTGAAGTAGGTTTTCCAGCTGCGTCGGAAACCGAATATCAGTTCCTGCGTACTTTAATCGATAAAAACATGATTCCGGACGATGTTACCATTCAGGTATTAACACAGGCTCGCGAGCATATTATTCGCAAAACGTTTGAAGCAATTGATGGTGCGCCGCATGCTGTGGTACACATGTACAATTCCACTTCGGTGAATCAGCGTGAACAGGTTTTCCGTAAATCTAAAGAAGAAATCAAACAGATTGCGATTAATGGCGCTACATTGTTAAACGAACTGGCAAAAGAGGTAAAAGGCGATGTAACCTTTGAATACAGTCCGGAAAGTTTTACTGGTACCGAAGTGGATTATGCGCTGGATGTGTGCAATGCGGTACTGGACATCTGGCAGCCTCGTCCAGACCGTAAAATTATTATCAACCTGCCTGCTACCATTGAGACATCGCTGCCTCACGTGTACGCAAGCCAGGTGGAATATATGCACAAAAATCTGAAATATCGTGAAAATGTTATCATCTCGCTGCATCCGCATAACGACCGCGGCTGTGGTGTAGCCGATGCAGAACTGGGTCTGTTGGCGGGTGCCGACCGCATTGAAGGAACACTGTTCGGAAATGGTGAACGAACTGGTAATGTAGACATTATTACATTAGGGATGAATATGTTTGCCCATGGTGTAGATCCTGTACTGAATTTCCGTGATATGAAACGTATTACCGAAATTTACGAACGGGTAACCCGTATGCAGGTTCACCCACGTCAGCCATATGGCGGTGCACTGGTATTCAGTGCGTTTTCCGGTTCGCATCAGGATGCCATTGCAAAAGGTATGGCATATCGGCAGGAAAAACAGCTGGAAACCTGGTCGGTGCCATATCTGCCAATCGATCCGGAAGATGTGGGACGTACTTACGATTCGGATGTTATTCGTATTAACAGCCAGTCCGGGAAAGGCGGCGTAAGCTATATTCTGAAACAGAGTTTCGGCATTGCACTGCCGGATAAGATGAAAGAAGAATTCGGTTATCTGGTAAAAGACGTATCCGACAAAGAACACAAAGAACTGACACCGGAATGGATTTACTCTATTCTGGAATACAATTATGTGGATGTACAGGAACACTTCACTATTGATGAGTTCCACTTTATGCAGAAACATGCAGATGGCGGTATTCTGGGTATTGTAACCATGACTTTCCATGGCCAGACACAAACTATCACGGCTGAAGGGAATGGTCGTTTAGACGCAGTCAGCAAAGCACTGAAAAAAGGCCTGGGCTTCTCGTATGAACTGACTGATTATAAAGAACATGCATTGTCAAAAGGTTCCTCCTCCAAAGCGATGTCCTATGTGGCAATTACCCACATGGGCAGACTGACCTGGGGGATCGGCATTGATGATGACATTATTGAATCGTCGATTGAGGCACTGTGTGCGGCAATTAACCGTTTACCGGTATGGAGTAAATAATATCAGAAAAACCCCTTTTCGGAACAGAAATGATTCTGCTTCCGGAAAGGGGTTTCGTGTTTATAAACGTTTTATAATCGGGTTGCTGGAATAACCAAGCATGGTTTTAAATAAGTCAGGATGGATGATACGCTGTGCAACGGATGCAATGGTTTCAAACGGAATATTTTCGGTGTACCATTTTAAGCCTAGTGCCAGAATTCCGGAGATACACGCTTCATAAGTTAAAAGAGCATCCAGACTGCTATCAGGAATTTTCAGCACAGCAAACATTTTTTTTCGCAGAGTATCTTTGATTTTCTGCTGAAAGGATGGGTCACCATTTGGTCCGAGGAGCACTGCAATCTGGCTGCCATGTCTATCTTTAAAATCAGATGCCCATGGAGCCAGTTCTACAAAAGCACCACGCAGCAGAATATCTTTGTGGTCGCTGAAAATATCTGAAATAAGCTGTTCCCAGTCGAGTAGAATAGTTTCTTCGATATATTCCAGAATAGCATAGACATCGGGGAAATAATAATATAAAGTGCTGCGATAAACACCGGTAGCGTCGGTAATTTCTTTTACTGAGATTTTTTCAATTGGTTTCAGTAAATAAAGTTCCCAGAAGGCATCGACAAGGGCGGCTTTGGTCTGGGCGGCTTTTTCTTCCTGTTTATTCATAACAAATCTCCTTGGCTTTTGCGACAGTTTACGGTAATTTGTCTGTTGATAGCGTGACAAAAAATAGGATATGATATATTATACGACATTGTGTCGTATAATACAAGGAAAGATTCCGCAAAGCCTGTTACAGAGCGGCTTTGCTGCTAAGATTCTGTTAAGAAAAGAAAGCTTTTTTAACAGAAATATGGTGTGACATCGGGTTTTTATGCCCGTATAATAGACATCAGTTGAAGGAATGAGAGGACTGATTTTGATGATGCAGAAAAAGACGCAGAGTACAAAAATGGATGGACAGAAACATGCACTGCGCCTTGGGATTGATGTAGGGTCTACAACCGTTAAAACAATTGTAATGAAGATCCCGGAACAGGAAGTACTGTTTACACGCTATGAACGTCATCATGCGGAACAGGGAAAAACAGTACAGCGTCTTTTGCGTGAAGTGGCAGAAGCTTTTCCGGAAGAAACCTTCCGTGTCGCTATCTGCGGTTCCGGCGGGAAACCGGTGGCAGAACGTATCGGTGCTTATTATATTCAGGAAGTAGTTGCCAATGCGGCGGCGGTGCGAGCGTTATATCCGCAGACAAGAACAGCTATCGAGCTTGGCGGACAGGATGCGAAAATTATTTTCTTTACTTATGATGAAAATGAAGGCCGCCTGGTAACATCAGATATGCGTATGAATGGCAGCTGTGCCGGTGGTACTGGTGCTTTTATTGATGAAATCGCTGCTATTCTAAAAACACCGGCGGAGGAATTTGAGTCGGTTGCGTCTCAGGGAAAGACTGTGCATAGTATTTCAGGACGATGCGGCGTATTTGCAAAAACCGACATTCAGACAATTCTGAATGCTGGCGGCAGCCGTGAGGATATTGCGCTCTCAGCTTTTCATGCTATTGCAAAACAGACAATTGGCGGTCTGGCACAGGGGCTGGAATTAAAAGCGCCTGTGATTTTTGAAGGCGGTCCGCTGACATTCAATCCGACACTAATCAAAGTGTTTGCGGAAAGACTGAATTTAAAAGAAGATGAAATTATCCGTCCGGAGCATTCGGATACAATTGTAGCCCACGGGGCTGCTATTGCGGTGGATGAATTATTCCCGGATGATTTAGAAGAACCTTTTTCTCTGGAAAAAGCGATTGCTATGTTGGATGCACCGATTCAGACTGAGGAATATCATGCGCAGACAAAACGCTATTTCGAATCGGATGCCGAATGCAGCCAGTGGCGTAAAGAACATGCTCTGCCGGAAGTTACTCAGCTTTTATTAAAAGCTGGTGATGTGCTGCCGGTTTATATTGGTGTGGATGCTGGAAGTACTACATCTAAACTGGTGCTGATGGATGAGAAAGAACAGGTTATTGATCGTTTTTATGCCAATAACCAGGGGGATCCGATTTATGTTGTAAAACAGGGGCTTCTGGAACTATACAAAAAATATCACGATGCAGGTGTGACACTTCAGGTGCTGGGTATGGGCACCACTGGTTACGGTGAACTGCTGTTAAATGCTGCTTTTGGCGGTGACTATCATACAGTAGAAACAGTAGCGCATGCTGCTGCTGCATGTCATTATGAACCTGATGTATCGTTTATTTTAGATATTGGCGGTCAGGATATGAAAGCAATCTGGGTGGCCGATGGTGTAGTTACTAATATTATGTTAAATGAAGCATGTTCTTCGGGCTGCGGTTCCTTTTTAGAAAAATTTGCAGATTCTTTGCATATTCCAGTGACAGAAATTGCTGATGCGGCTTTTCGTGCAAAACGTCCAGCAAGTCTTGGAAGCCGTTGTACAGTATTTATGAACAGTAACATTATTACGGAACAGAAAAACGGATGCAGTGCGGATGATATTATGGCAGGGTTATGCCGGTCCATTATTGAAAACGTATTCACCAAAGTTGTACGCATTAGCAATACTGCGGTACTGGGCGAAAAAATTATGGTACAGGGCGGTACCTTTAAAAATGATGCAGTGCTGCGTGCTCTGGAACAGTATATTGGAAATGGGAATGTTATTCGCGCTCCATATTCCGGTGAGATGGGAGCTATTGGTGCGGCGCTGTTAACAAAACAGAAACGGGAGCAGGATGGATATACGGAAAGCAGTTTTATTGGCTTTGACGCGCTGCAGCAGTTCACATACGAACAGAAAAGCGACATGCCTTGTCCATTTTGTGTGAATCATTGCAGCCGTACTGTTGTACAGTTTTCGAACGGCGGCAGTTTTGTAACCGGAAATCGCTGTGAACGTGGAGAAATTGTGGGCAATCCGCAGGATGAGGATGTACGAAGCCGTGTAAAACAGGTGAAACGGACAAAAGATTCTGTGGCTAATTTATATGATATTCGTCAGGAACTGTTGTTTCAGGAGTATGCATATCCACAGCTCTGTTTAAAACGTAATATTACCATCGGGCTTCCCCGTGTACTCTTTAACTGGGAGTATATGCCGTACTGGAAAACATTCTGGCAGGCGCTGGGCTTTGATGTTGTTCTGTCTGATTACAGCAACCGCACCATGTATGAGGAGGGTTTGAGTGCTGTATCGTCTGATACAGTCTGTTTCCCGGCCAAACTGGTACACGGCCATTTGCGTAATCTGGCGGAAAAGCATGTGGATCGTATCTTTATGCCGTCCATTACAACAATACCGTCGGAAAATACCGAGAAAACCAGTGAATCTATGTGTGCAGTGGTAAAAGGTTATCCGATTGTAATTCGGAACTCGGATAATCCGGAAGACAATTGGGGGATTCCATTTGATGCACCGCTGTTTCACTGGCATGAATATGCTGACCGTGACCGGCAGCTGACTCGCTTTATGCACGATACTTTTGGTATTTCAGCCGATTTGACAAGAGCTGCAGTAAAAGCGGGGGATGTAGCCCAGAATTTATTTATTACCCAATTGAAAGAGGAAGGACAGAAAGTTCTGGATGAAGTGGAGCGCACCGGCCGTTATGCGGTGGTGCTGGCAAGCCGTCCGTATCAGAATGATGCGATTGTTAATCATAATCTGCCGGAAATGTTCACCAGTATGGGAATTCCGGTATTAACAGCTGATGCACTGCCGGAAGTGAACCAGGTGGATTTACGCATGAGCCGGCTGGATATCGTAAATAATTTCCATGCCCGTATGCTGTCGTCGGCTATTTTAGCTGCGCGAAGTCCGCATCTGGAATATGCCCAGGTAGTAAGCTTCGGCTGTGGTCATGATGCATATCTGTCTGATGAAATTATCCGGTTGATGAACCATATTTCCGGGAAAAATCCGCTGATTCTGAAACTGGATGAAAGTGAGGCAGCAGGTCCGCTGAGAATCCGTGTACGATCTTTTGTAGAAACAGCTGAACAGCGCCATCAGCACAGAGATATGTACGATGTACAGGCATTATCGGATCCGTATCCGGTGAAATTTACAAAAGAGATTTTTAATAAAAAAATTGTACTGGTGCCAAACACCTCCCATGCATTCTGCCGTATTATGTCGGCGGCGATGTCTAAGCAGGGGCTTCGCGCGGTTCCGCTGGAAATCGGCCGCGAAGAGGCGATTCGTTTAGGGAAACAGTATGTGCATAATGATATCTGCTTCCCGGCACAGATTGTTATCGGGGAAGCACTGGCGGCCCTTAGAAGCGGTAAATATAATGTGGATGAAGTAGCTATTGGCATGGGCAAATATATTGGTGACTGCCGCCTGACCCATTATGGTGCACTTTTGAGAAAAGCACTGGATGATGCCGGTTATCCGCAGGTACCGATTCTGACCAATGATGATCAGGATTCCCATGATCTGCATCCAGGCTTTAAAATGAGCCTGCCAACTGCAATTAATATTGCATTTGCGATGCCGGTGATTGATATTCTGGAAGAACTGCTTCGCAAGATTCGTCCATATGAAGTTGTTGCGGGCAGTATCCAGGCTGCCTTTGACCGTGCAATGGATGCGGTGGTGGAAGGGCTTGAAAAAGGCGGTATTTCTGGAATGAAAAAAGCCTTTAGCAAAGCGATTGACTGGATGTGCGAAGTAAAATACGATCGCACAAATCTTCGCCCTACTGTATTAATTGTAGGGGAGTATCTGCTGAACTTTCATCCAGGTGCAAATCATGACATTGAAGATTATCTGGAAGCCAACGGGTTTGAGATTATCGAGGCGCGTATGGCTGATGTTATCCGGAAAAGCTATTATTATCTGGATATGCAGATTAAAGACTATCAGATAAAAAAATCGTGGAAAGACAAACTATGGCTGTTTACCTCAGATAATATTTTCAATGTGGCACATAATATGGCTGATAAAATTGCGAGAAAACATCCGCTGTATAAACCGGCTGCCCGTATTCAGGATCTGGCAAAAGGAAGCAATGATATTCTGCATCATACCTTTGATGCAGGGGAAGGGATTCTGATTCCGGGGGAAATTCTGCACCATGCGGCGCATGGCTGCCGGAACATGATTGTACTGCAGCCATTTGGCTGTCTGCCGAACCATGTAGTAGGCAGAGGGCTGATTAAAAAAATGAAAGAACTGTATCCACATATTCAGATTCTGCCGCTGGATTACGATCCGGATGTAAGCTTTGCTAACGTGGAAAACCGTTTGCAGATGATGATTATGAATGAAAAAAGTCGCAGTGTATCGGCGAAATAAAAAATAAAAATGCTGACTGGAAAAGTATCCTGTCAGCATTTTTTGATGTTCGTGTATTTGCGGTGAAATGTTAAGACATGTTTGGATTTTTCTGCTGTCTCTTTTTATTTTTTTGCGGCTGTGTTAAAATGTTCCTGTAAAACAGAGTGGAGGTGAATTGCGATGAATTTACAGACGAAGCTGGAGAATCTTCCTACAAACCCTGGTGTATATCTGATGAAAAATGACCAGGGAGAGATTATTTATGTGGGAAAGGCTGTTAATCTCCGAAATCGTGTGCGTTCTTATTTCCGGGAATTGAAGCCGGATCAGGCCAAAACAAAAGCCTTAGTAAAACATATTGTCGATCTGGAATATATTATAGCGGATAACGAGCTGGAGGCTTTGGTGCTGGAATGTAATCTGATTAAAAAATATCGCCCGAAGTATAATATAAACTTAAAAGACGATAAAACCTATCCGTTTTTGAAGATTACAAACGAGGATTATCCGCAGGTTCTGGTAACGCGCAAGGTATTAAAAGATGGCGCTCGTTACTTTGGTCCATATCCAAGTGTAAACGAACTTCGCAATTCTCTGGAAATGATACGAAAAATATTTCCATTTCGAAGTTGCAAGCAAAAAGTGTTTACTAATGATCGTCCTTGTCTGAACGCTCATATTCAGATGTGTTATGCGCCATGTGTTGGCCGTATCAGCAAAGAAGAATATAATGAAATGATTGAAGAAATTGCATTGTTTTTTGAAGGGAAACAGGATGGTCTGGTAAAACGTTTGCGTAAAGAAATGGAAGAGGCAGCTGAAAATCTGGACTTTGAACAGGCCGCCCGTCTACGGGATCAGCTGCAGGGCGTGGAGCAAATTATGACGCAGCAGAAAGCGGTATTAGGCGGTGATGATGACCAGGACGTAATTGCTATGGCTCGGGGCATTAATCAGTGCTGTGTACAGATTTTCTTTGTACGAGGCGGTAAAATTGTCGGTCGTGAAAATTACTTTCTGCGAGGTACCGACGACAGCAGTCGTGGTGAGGTTATAGCTTCGTTTATGAAGCAGTTCTATCTTACGAGCCAGTTTGTACCCCGTCATATTCTGCTGGAAACCGAACTAGAGGAGCAGAACATTCTGGAACAGTGGCTCACGGAGAAGAGAGAAAGTCGAGTATATTTAAAGGTGCCAAAACGTGGGCAGGCAAAAGAACTGGTGGACCTGGTAGGGCGCAATGCATCAGAGGCACTTGCCCGGCAGGAACAGGAGGAAACTTATCAGGAACGACGTACTGCCGGTGTTCTGGAACAGTTACAGAACGCGCTTGGGTTAGAAAATCTTCCGCATCGTATGGAGTGCTATGACATTTCCAATACACAAGGAACAGAAAGTGTAGCTTCTATGGTTGTGTTTGTGGATGGAAAGCCAAAGAAAGACCAGTATCGGCGGTTTAAAATCAGAACGGTGGATGGTGCTAATGATTATGCCAGCCTGAAAGAAGTGCTGACTCGCCGTTTTAAACATGGGCTGGCGGAACAGGTGGAAGGTGAGAAGGGAAAGTTCAGTGTATTTCCTGATGTGATTATGATGGATGGCGGCCGCGGCCAGGTAAACATTGCATTAGAAGTACTGAAAGAACTGGAGCTGTCTATTCCTGTGTGCGGTATGGTGAAAGACAATCACCATCGTACACGGGGGCTTTACTATAATAATATAGAAGTTCCTATGGATAATCATTCAGAACTGTTCTTGCTGATTACCCGTATGCAGGATGAAGCGCATCGTTTTGCGATTACGTATCATCGCAGTCTGCGTGGCAAACGAAATCTGGCCAGTGTACTGGATGATATTCCTGGTGTGGGTGAAAAACGTAAAAAGAATTTACTGAAACATTTTGGTTCTTTTACGAAAATAAGAGAGGCATCGATAGAAGAACTTCTGGAAGTGGAAGGAATTAACCGCACAGTAGCAGAAGAGATATATAGCTATCTGAAGACACATCAGGATTTACAGGCAAGATTGAATAGAAATAAATAAAGAAGGTGTTATTTAATGAAACATTTAATTGTAAAAATTTTAATCAACGCTGCGGCGCTGATGTTTACATCCAATATGATAGATGGTATTTATGTAGACGGCTGGGGTGCCGTGATTGTTGCTGCTATTATTTTGGGGATTGTGAACGCAGTACTGCGTCCAGTACTGCTGCTGTTTACCCTGCCATTTAATATGCTGACATTTGGCCTTTTAACCTTTGTAATTAATGGTTTAATGCTGAAACTGGTTTCCACTGTAGTTGGTGGTTTTGAAATTGTTGGGCTGTGGCCTGCAATTGTAGGATCGATTATTCTTTCAGTGGTAAGTACAGTAATGAGCTGGCTGTAGATGGCATATAAACTAATTGCAGCTGCTCTGGATCGTACATTGCTTCGCAATGATGGAACGGTATTGGATTTCACAAAAGAAACAATTCGCACATGTATAGATGCCGGTTTTGGAGTTACATTTGCTCCCGGAGGGATGTATTGTTCGGCTTTGCCGATTGCACGCCGTCTGGAACTGGAACTTCCGCTGATTACGTATCAGGGCGCATTGTTAAAATGTTTAAATGGTGATGTTATGCATGCTTTGCACCTGCCGGATGAAATTGCAGGGGAACTGGAAGAGATTCTGCGTAAAAGCGGTATGCACTATAACATTTATTCAGATGAAAAACTCTATTTTTCTACATTTGCTGAGAATGTAATGAATTATGCCCGCCATATTGGGGTGGAACCGCTGGCAGCACCGAAAGGATTGGGGGATATCCAGGTAACACAGTATGGTGTCTTTGATGAACCAGAGCGAATCAATGACTTGAAACAGATGATTGACCAGCGATTTGGCCGGATGGTGCACACCGTTACCAGTGGTGGACGGTTTCTGGAAATCTGTCATCCACTGGCGCAGAAAAGCTATGGGCTGGCGCAGCTGGCAGAACATTTGGGAATTCGACAGGATGAAATTATAGCGGTAGGGGATAATAACAACGATTTAGATATGCTGCGTTATGCAGGGCTTGGAGTTGCGGTAGATAATGCAGTCCCGGCGGCTAAAGAAGCAGCGGATCGATTAACGGCTTCTAATAATGATGATGGAGTGGCTCGTCTGATTCAGGAGGTTATACTGTAAAGTCTTATATTTCATATCGATATGATTTGTAAATAAGAAAAGAAAAAGCTCGGTAAACATTGTTTACCGAGCTTTTTGATGCGGACGACGGGACTTGAACCCGTATGAGATACCTCACACGCACCTCAAGCGT
>RHMF01000434.1_pt1 | contig 17716 bp, 13 predicted proteins | sample 5365151 | NCBI WGS metagenome assembly RHMF01 (sample SAMN10266501, study PRJNA497801) | feces metagenome | isolation source: feces | host: Bos taurus | place: China: Prairie of Fairy Mountain | collected 2017-08-14 | reverse complement strand
CCGTCTTTGCCGTTCTGGCCGTTGATACCGTTGGTACCATCCTTGCCAAGGGCATAGTAATCGGTCTTAGTTCCATCTTTGTACCAATAACCGTCTTCGCCGATTGTCCAAAGAACAGCATCGGTGCCGTTGGTCACTGTGTACGAAGAACCATTGCTCAAAGTAACCTTGATACCGCCGTTGATGTTCTCAACATTGGTAATCACGCTACCGCTCGAGATCAGACTGTTGATCTGATCAATCAGCTTTGAGTTCTGGTCAATCTGTGCCTGCAGGTTGGCGATATCATCGTCATAATCCTTGCAAGATGTGAACATGCTGGAGGTTCCCACAAGTATGGCAACCATCAGCAGTGCATTGAAGATTTTTTTACACATAACTTAAATTTAAGAAATTAATAAAATAAAAATATAATGTTTGCTTTAGCTCTACATTCCTTAAAAAAGTCACATCTACCTATGTAACTCCGGCGCGGAGTTACAATATGAGTGTGCAAATGTATATAGAAATTTGAAAACGGACAAATTTTTTTTACTTTTTTTTACTTTTCATCGGTATTTATCGTCATTTACGAACATTAACACCCGCTTCCGGCCGATGAAAAGGGCTGAAAACGCCTGCCATCATACCGCCCGCGCCCTGTTTATTAGGCTCAGCCTGGAGAGGGTGCGGTGGCTCTTGCCGAAAGGCGGCGGAGAAAAACAGGTTCCGATGCGCTTCAGCAGCGAATCGGAACCCTAAAAACAAATTAACTATGGAAAATTGTACTTCGTAAATTTCTAAGTCATGGCCCGGCAGGGTCACATCAGGTCGTCGGTCAGCGCCATGGAGGTGGCATCGTCGCCGTGGTTGATGAGACCGGCCAGTTCCAAATCGTCCTTGTGGCCCACCTGCAGCGTTTGGTACTCTCGCAGGCCGGTGCCGGCAGGAATCAGGTGACCGCAAATCACGTTCTCCTTCATGCCCTCCAACTTGTCCACCTTGCCGCGGATGGCTGCTTCGTTGAGCACCTTGGTCGTCTCCTGGAAGGAAGCGGCCGACATGAAGCTCGACGTTTGCAGGGCGGCACGGGTGATACCTTGCAGAATCTGCTCGCTGGTGGCGGGCACGGCGTCGCGCACGTTGATGGGCTTGTGGTCACGGCGCTTGAGGGTGGAGTTGATGTCACGCAGCCTGCGGGCCGTGATGATTTGGCCGGGCTGCACACCTGCCATGGCGTAACTCTCCTTCAACTCCTCGCGATCCTTGGCCGACAGTTTCAGCTCGTGGATGGGGTCGTTGGGGTCTTGCTCGGGTTTGAGCACCACCTTCTTGCCCCAGATGCGGTCGTTTTCTTCCATAAACTCACGCTTGTCCACCACCTGCTGCTCGAGGAAGCGGGTGTCGCCGGGCTCCAGGATGTTGACTTTGCGCATCATTTGACGCACAATCACCTCAAAGTGCTTGTCGTTGATTTTCACACCCTGCAGGCGGTACACGTCCTGCACCTCGTTGACGATATAATCCTGTACGGCCGTGGGGCCCTTGATGCGCAGGATGTCGGCGGGCGTGATGGCGCCGTCGCTCAACGGCGTGCCGGCACGCACGTAGTCGTTCTCCTGCACCAGGATTTGCTTCGACAGCGGCACCAGGTATTTCTTCTCCTCGTCAAGGCGGCGGTTGGTCACCGTGATTTCACGGTTACCGCGCTTAATGCGGCCAAAGGTCACCTCACCGTCGATTTCACTCACGATGGCGGGGTTAGACGGGTTGCGGGCCTCGAACAACTCGGTGACACGCGGCAGACCGCCGGTGATGTCGCCGGCACCGCCCGATGACTTGCGCGGAATCTTCACGAACACCTCGCCGGCCGATATTTCCTCGTTGTCCTTCTTCATCAGGTGTGAGCCCACGGGCAGGGTGTAGGTTTTCACCTCGTTGCCGTCTACGTCCACCACCACAGCCTCGGGAACGAGGGTGTTGATCTTCGACTCGTGGCCCTTGACTTCGGTGATAAAGATTTCGCTCTTGCCCGATTTCTCGTCCACCTCTTCGCGGTAGGTCACGCCCTCCACCATGTTCTGCAGTTTGAGAGTACCGGAAACTTCACTCACAATCACAGCGTTGAAGGGGTCCCATTCGCAAATCACATCGCCCTCTTTCACCATATCGCCCGACTTAAAGAACAGGCGGGAGCCGTAGCCGATGTTACCCGAGGTGAGCATCATCTTGGTGTTGGGGTCGAGAATCTGCATTTCGGTCATGCGGCCTATCACCACATCCACACCGTCCTTGTCCTTAACGGTGCGAAGTTCTTCCAGTTCCAGACGTCCATCGTATTTAGAAACGAGTTTCGACACGGCAGCCACGTTGCTGGCCACACCACCCACGTGGAAGGTGCGCAGCGTGAGCTGGGTGCCGGGCTCGCCGATTGACTGTGCGGCAATCACACCCACGGCCTCGCCCTTCTGCACCATGCGGTGCGTGGCCAGGTTGCGGCCGTAGCACTTGGCACACACGCCGTGCTTGGCCTCGCAGGTGAGCACCGAACGGATTTCCACGCTCTCGATGGGAGAGGCGTTGATGCGCTCGGCGGCGGCATCATCTATCTCCTCACCGGCCTGCACAATCACGTTGCCGGTGGTGGGGTCAACCACATCGTGCACCGACACGCGGCCCACAATGCGCTCGCCCAGAGTGGCCACCACATCGTCGTTGTTCTTCACCTCGCGGCACACCAGTCCGCGCAGGGTGCCGCAGTCCTCCTCGGTCACGATTACATCGTGGGCCACGTCCACCAGACGGCGGGTCAGATAACCGGCGTCGGCGGTCTTGAGGGCGGTATCGGCAAGACCCTTGCGGGCACCGTGGGTAGAGATGAAGTATTCCAGCACCGAGAGGCCTTCCTTGAAGTTGGCAAGAATGGGGTTCTCGATGGTTTGGCGGCCGCCTTCAGTACCCGACTTCTGCGGCTTGGCCATCAGACCACGCATACCCGAGAGCTGACGGATCTGGTCCTTCGAGCCACGGGCGCCCGAGTCGAGCATCATATACACTGAATTGAATCCCTGCTGGTCGGCCGAGATTTGCTCCATCAGCGTCTTGGTGAGTTTGGTGTTCACGTTGGTCCAGATGTCAATCACCTGGTTGTAACGCTCGTTGTCGGTGATGGCACCCATGTTGTAGTCCATCACCACCTGCTCCACCTGCGCGTCGCCGGCGGCGATGATTTTGGCTTTTTCGGCCGGCACGAGCACGTCGTCGAGATTGAACGACAGACCGCCCTTGAAGGCCATGTAGTAGCCCATGTTCTTCACATCGTCGAGGAACTTGGCCGAGCGGGGCACACCGCAGTGACGAATCACCGTGGTGATGATATCCTTGAGCGACTTCTTGGAAATCAGTTCATTGATAAATCCGAGCTCTTCGGGCACACTCTCGTTGAAGATGATACGGCCCACCGAGGTGTCGGTCACGAGCTTGTGCTCGCGGGTGCCGTCCTCGGCCACCACATCGGCCATCACCGAAATGATGGCGTGCATGTCCACCTTGCCCTCGTTGTAGGCAATCAGAGCCTCTTCGGGGCCGTAGAACCGCAGGCCCTCGCCCTTGGCGCCCTTGCGCAGCTTGGTGATGTAATAAAGACCCAGCACCATGTCCTGCGAAGGCACCGTGATGGGGGTGCCGTTGGCGGGGTTGAGGATGTTGTGGGGCTCGAGCATCAGCAGCTGTGCCTCCACCACGGCCTCATTGCCCAGCGGCAGGTGAACGGCCATCTGGTCACCGTCGAAGTCGGCGTTGAACGCCGTACATGCCAACGGGTGCAGCTGGATGGCCTTGCCCTCAATCATTTTGGGCTGGAAAGCCTGGATACCCAGACGGTGCAGTGTGGGGGCGCGGTTGAGCAGCACGGGGTGTCCCTTCATCACGTTCTCCAGGATGTCCCACACCACGGGTTCCTTGCGGTCCACAATCTTCTTGGCGCTCTTCACCGTCTTGACGATGCCGCGCTCAATGAGCTTGCGTATCACGAAAGGTTTGTAGAGCTCGGCGGCCATGTCCTTGGGAATGCCACACTCGCCCATCTTGAGTTCGGGACCCACCACGATAACCGAGCGGGCCGAATAGTCCACACGTTTACCGAGCAGGTTCTGACGGAAGCGGCCCTGCTTGCCCTTGAGGCTGTCGCTGAGCGACTTGAGGGGGCGGTTGGCATCGCTCTTGACGGCACTCGACTTGCGTGAGTTGTCAAGCAGCGAGTCAACGGCTTCCTGCAGCATGCGCTTTTCATTGCGCAGAATCACCTCGGGAGCCTTGATTTCGATGAGGCGTTTCAGGCGGTTGTTACGTATAATCACGCGGCGATACAAGTCGTTGACGTCGCTCGTGGCGAAACGGCCGCCATCCAGCGGGATGAGCGGGCGCAGCTCGGGCGGTATCACGGGTATCACGCGCAGTATCATCCATTCGGGCTTGTTCATCTCCTTCGACGAACGGAAAGCCTCCACCACCTGCAGACGCTTCAGGTCTTCGGTCTTGCGTTGCTGCGAGCCTTCCACGCTGGCATCGGCGCGCAGTTTATAAGCCAGTGAGTCGAGGTCGAGTTCCGTCAGCAGGTCGAGCACCGCTTCGGCACCCATCTTGGCGATGAACTTGTTGGGGTCGTCGTTGGGCAGGCTCTGGTTGCCGGGTTCCAGACGGTTCTCAAGGATATCAAGGTATTCCTCCTCGGTGAGAAGCATCATCTTCTCGGCGCCCAGCACGGGTTTAGCCTTGGTTTTCTTCACCTTAGCCTGGTCCACCTCGCCGTTCTTGTCAAGCATATTGATTTCCTCTTTGGTCTCCTCGTTGTAGTAGAGGCCCTTGAGAGGACCGGGGTTGATAACGACGTATTTCTCGTAATAAATTACCGAGTCAAGTTTCTTGGTGGGCAGACCCAGCAGATAACCGATTTTATTGGGCAGTGAGCGGAAATACCAGATGTGGGCCACCGGCACCACGAGCTCGATGTGGCCACAACGCTCGCGGCGCACTTTCTTTTCGGTCACCTCCACTCCGCAGTGGTCGCACACGATACCCTTGTAGCGGATACGCTTGTACTTACCGCAGTGGCACTCGTAGTCTTTCACCGGGCCGAAAATCCGCTCGCAGAACAAGCCGTCGCGTTCGGGCTTGTAGGTGCGGTAGTTGATGGTTTCGGGTTTCAGTACCTCTCCGTAAGAATTCCCCTTGATGACTTCGGGCGACGCCAGGCTGATGGAAATCTTAGCGAAGTTACTCTTTACTTTATTGTCTTTTCTGAAAGCCATATCTTAAGTGTTATAAGAGTGAGTGTGGTCATTATTCAAGTTTCACGTCAAGGCACAGGCCGCGCAACTCATGCAGCAGCACGTTGAGTGACTCGGGAATACCGGGAGTGGGCATGGAATCGCCCTTCACAATGGCCTCGTAGGCCTTGCTGCGGCCCGTCACGTCGTCGCTCTTGACGGTGAGGATTTCCTGCAGCACATGCGAGGCGCCGAAGGCCTCGATAGCCCACACCTCCATCTCACCGAAGCGCTGTCCACCGAACTGGGCCTTACCGCCGAGCGGCTGCTGGGTGATGAGTGAGTACGGGCCTATGGAGCGAGCGTGCATCTTGTCCTCCACCATGTGGCCGAGTTTCAAGAAGTAGGTCACACCCACCGTGGCTTTCTGGTCAAAAGGTTCACCGGTGGCACCGTCATAGAGCTGGGTGCGGCCGCCGCGCGGCAGTCCGGCCTTGTCGGTCCACTCGTTGAGGTCGTCGAGCGATGCGCCGTCGAAGATGGGCGTGGCGAATTTCACACCCAGTTCCTTGCCGGCCCAACCGAGCACGGCCTCGAAAATCTGACCCAGGTTCATACGCGAGGGCACACCCAGCGGGTTGAGCACCAGGTCCACCGGCGTGCCATCGGCCAGGAAAGGCATATCCTCCTGACGCACCACGCGCGAAACGATGCCCTTGTTGCCGTGACGGCCGGCCATCTTGTCGCCCACGCCGATTTTGCGTTTCTTGGCCACATACACCTTGGCCTGTTTCATGATGCCTGAGGGCAGTTCGTCGCCTATCTGCAGGTTCAGGTTCTGGCGGTTGCGCTCGCTTTCTATGGTTTTGCTCTTGCGCAGATAATTCATCACGCACATGCGTATCAGGTCGTTGCGCTGGGCGTCGGCGGTCCACTTGCTCAGACCTATGGAGTCGAAGTTCTCGATTTTCTCGAGGGCTTCGGCTGTGAATTTCACACCCTTGGGGATGATATCGGTTTCGAGGAAATCTTTCACACCCTGCGAGGTCTTGCCCTCGGTGAGTTTCACGAGTTTCTCGATGAGCACCTTGCGCAGGTCGGCCTGACGCTGGGCGAATTCCTCGTCAATCTTCTCCTGCTCGGGGTCTTTGCCACGGCGCTTGGGCTTGGTGGCGCGCTCAAACAGGCGGGTGCCTATCACCACACCCTTGAGCGACGGGTTGGCCTTGAGCGAGGCATCCTTCACATCGCCGGCCTTGTCGCCGAAGATGGCGCGCAGCAGTTTCTCTTCGGGAGTGGGGTCGCTCTCGCCCTTGGGGGTGATTTTACCTATCAGGATGTCACCGGGGATGACATGGGCGCCCACACGGATAATGCCGCGCTCGTCGAGGTCGCGGGTGGCTTCCTCGCTCACGTTGGGGATATCGTTGGTGAGTTCCTCCATGCCGCGCTTGGTCTCGCGCACCTCCAGGGTGTACTCATCCACATGCACCGACGTGAGGATATCGTCACGCACCATGCGCTCGTTAATCACAATGGCGTCCTCATAATTGTAGCCCTTCCAGGGCATGTAAGCCACCTTGAGGTTGCGGCCCAGGGCCAGTTCACCTCCCTCGGTGGAATAGCCTTCGGTGAGAATCTGGCCCTTCTCCACACGTTCTCCGCGGTCACACACCGGACGCAGGTCGATGGTGGTGCTCTGGTTGGTCTTGCGGAACTTGGGCAGGTGGTACTCCTTCACCGGCTCGTCAAAACTCACAAACTGCTCATCCTCAGAGCGGTCGTAACGAATGCGGATTACATCGGCGTCGACATACTCCACCACGCCCGGGCCTTCGGCCTGGATTTGCGTACGGCTGTCGTAAGCCAGACGCTCCTCGATGCCGGTGCCCACAATCGGGGCCTCGTTACGCAGCAGCGGCACGGCCTGGCGCATCATGTTGGCGCCCATCAGCGCGCGGTTGGCGTCATCGTGCTCCAGGAAGGGAATCAACGCGGCCGCAATCGAAGCGATTTGCTGCGGCGACACGTCCATGAGTTTCACCTCTTCGGGAGGAACCACGGGGAAGTCGGCGTCAAGACGCGACTTCACGCGCTGGTTGGCAAAGGTGCCGTCCTCGTTGAGCGGGGCGTTACCCTGCGCAATGATGGTGTTTTCCTCTTCCTCGGCCGAGAGGTAGGTTATATTGTTGTTGTCGAGGTCCACCTTGCCATCCTCCACCTTGCGGTAGGGCGTCTCGATGAATCCCAACTTATTGATTTTAGCATAGACACACAACGACGAAATCAGGCCGATGTTGGGACCTTCGGGGGTCTCGATGGGGCACAGACGTCCATAGTGTGTGTAGTGCACGTCGCGCACCTCAAAGCCCGCACGCTCACGCGACAGACCGCCGGGGCCCAGGGCCGACATACGGCGCTTGTGGGTGATTTCGGCCAGCGGGTTGGTCTGGTCCATGAACTGCGACAGGGCATTGGTGCCGAAAAACGTGTTGATGACGCTTGAAATGGTCTTGGCGTTAATCAGATCGATGGGGGTGAACACCTCGTTGTCACGCACATTCATGCGCTCGCGGATGGTGCGCGACATACGGGCCAGACCCACGCCGAACTGGTTATAAAGCTGTTCGCCCACCGTGCGCACACGGCGGTTGCTCAGGTGGTCGATGTCGTCAACATCGGCCTTTTTGTTAATCAAGCCTATCAAGTATTTGATAATCTCGATGATGTCACGATTGGTGAGCACTCGCACATCGGCAGGCGTGTCGAGATTGAGCTTGCGGTTGATGCGGAAACGGCCCACGTCACCCAGGTCATAGCGCTTCTCGCTGAAGAAGAGGTTGTTGATAACCTCCTTGGCGCTGGCCTGGTCGGGCGGATCTGCGTTACGCAGCTGTTTATAGATGAAGTCGATGGCCTCATGCTCACTCTTGGTGGTGTCTTTCTTCAGGGTTTCAAAAATCACCTGATAGTCGCTGGCGTTCACCTCTTCGCGGTGCAGCAGCACGGTGGCCACACCCGATTCAAGTATCTTGTCGATAACCGACTTGCCGTTCTCATCGGGTTCGTCACTTATCACGGTGTCGCGCTCCACAACCACTTCGTTACGTTCCACCGAAACCACCTCGCCGGTGTCCTCGTCGGCGCGCAAATCCTCGGTCCAGGTGCGCATCACACGGGCGACCACACTACGGCCGATGGCCTTTTTCAGATTGGTCTTGGTAACCTTCACTTCCTCGCCTAAGCCGAAGGTCTTGATGATATCGTTGTCGGTTTCCATGCCGATGGCACGCAGCAACGTGGTCACAGGAAGTTTCTTCTTGCGGTCGATGTAGGCATACATCACGTTACTGATGTCGGTGGCAAACTCAATCCAAGAGCCGCGGAAAGGAATGATGCGGGCCGAGTAGAGCTTCGTGCCGTTGGCGTGGATGCTCTGGCCGAAGAACACACCGGGAGAGCGGTGCAGCTGCGAAACCACCACACGCTCGGCACCGTTGATGACAAAGGTGCCCTTATCGGTCATGTAGGGAATGGCACCCAGATACACGTCCTGTATCTCGGTGGCAAAGTCCTCGTGGTCGGGGTCGGTGCAGTAGAGTTTGAGCTTGGCTTTCAGCGGAACACTGTAGGTGAGGCCTCGGTCCAGACACTCGTCAATCGAGTAACGGGGCGGGTCGATGAAGTAATCAAGGAACTCGAGCACGAAATTGTTGCGCGTGTCGGCGATGGGGAAATTCTCGCTGAATACCTTGTACAAGCCTTCGTTTTTTCGTTTTTCCGAGGGTGTGTCGATTTGCAGAAAGTCTCTGAACGATTGAATTTGCACATCCAGAAAATCAGGATAGGGATAGGGATTTCTTACCCGTGCAAAATTTACTCTTGGTTGATTTGAAACTGACATTTAGAAATGTATTTGGTGAACTCAAATAATGAAACTAACAGTAAGGTGGAGAGGGGCGAAATGCCATGCGTGGGATTCACACAGGCACTTAACACCCGCTGGGGAGTCGGCTCTCGTCACCCCGCCGCCACATCCGGCCCCGCCCTAAAGGGAGCCGGACGACTGGCGGCTGCGATGACTCGTCAAAGATTTGATGCAAAAAGGTTAAGAATCGACAATTTGTGGGGATTCTTAACCTATACACCTGATATACAGGCGATTAGTTTTATTTAAGTTCAACTTCTGCTCCGAGAGCTTCCAGTTCGTTCTTCAGACCTTCGGCCTCAGCCTTGGGCATGCCTTCCTTGATGTTGCCGGGAGCCTTGTCAACGAGTTCCTTGGCTTCCTTCAGACCCAGACCGGTGAGTTCTTTCACCTTCTTGATCACTTGGAGCTTCTGGGCACCAGCGGCCTTGAGCACAACGTCAAACGAAGTCTTCTCCTCCTCGGCGGCGGCGGCGCCACCAGCGGCGGGACCAGCGGCAACTGCCACAGCGGCAGCGGCGGGTTCGATACCATATTCGTCTTTCAGAATCTGAGCAAGCTCGTTAACTTCCTTCACTGAAAGGTTCACTAATTGTTCTGCAAAAGCTTTTAAATCTGCCATTTTTGTATGATTTAAATTGTGTTTGTTTAATTATTTTTCTTCTTTGTTTGATAATGTTTCCAGAATTCCGTGGAGCTTGTTACCACCCGACTGCAGGCCAGAGATAACGTTCTTGACGGGCGACTGCAGCAATGCCACAACGTCGGCAATCAGCTCGTTCTTGCTCTTGATGTGAGCCAGGGTCTCGAGGTTCTCCTCGCCCACATAAACGGTCTCCTCTACATAGGCGGCCTTCAGGGCGGGAATCGTCTCTTTCTTCTTGCGGAAATTCTTGATAAGTTTAGCCGGGGCGTTACCCGTGTTGCAAAGCATCAACGTGGTAGGGCCGGCCAGCGAGCCGTAAAGCCCTGAGTAGTCAACGTCGGACTGCTCCATGGCTTTTTTAAGCAACGTGTTCTTAACGACCATCAACTTGATGCCGTCCTTGAAAGCGGCACGGCGCAAATCAACGGTGCGTTCAGCGTTGAGCGAAGTGGTCTCGGTGAGATAAATCACGCTGTAGTTGGCCAGCGTTTCTTTTATCTTCTCAATCAATATGCCTTTATCTTCCTTCTTCATTTTAATTCTTCATTTTTAAAAAGTTAAGCGTCAATCGACTTGGGATCCACCTTGATACCCTTGCTCATGGTGCTCGAAAGATAAATGCTCTTGATGTACGTACCCTTGGAAGCTGCCGGTTTCATCTTGATCAGCGTGTTGACAAATGCAGTGGCATTGTCCTTAATCTGCTCAGGAGTGAACGACATCTTGCCAATCGAGGTGTGTACAATACCACCCTTATCGACGCGGAAGTCGATTTTACCTTGTTTCACTTCTTTCACAGCCTTTGCAACGTCGGGCGTAACAGTGCCGCTCTTGGGGTTCGGCATCAGGCCACGGGGACCCAGCACACGGCCCAGAGGACCCACTTTGCCCATCGTTTGAGGCTGAGTGATAATCACGTCAACGTCGGTCCAGCCACCTTTGATTTTCTCGATGTACTCATCCAGACCTACGTAGTCAGCTCCGGCTTCTTTGGCAGCAGCTTCGGCGTCGGCGGTGCAAAGCACCAGCACGCGCACCTGCTTTCCGGTTCCGTGAGGCAACGATACGGTGCCACGGACCATTTGGTTAGCTTTTCGCGGATCAACACCAAGACGTACGTCGATATCAGCTGAGGCGTCGAACTTGGTGAAAGTGATCTCTTTCAGCAACGCTGCAGCTTCCTCAAGGGTGTAAGTCTTCCCGGCTTCAATCTTCGCATTAGCCAACTTCTGATTCTTTGTAAGTTTACTCATTGTTAATTGAAGTTTAAATGTTTTCAGGGAATTGACCCTTTACAGTGATACCCATACTTCTTGCTGTTCCGGCTACCATTCTCATAGCCGAGGCTACGGTAAAACAGTTCAAATCAGCCATTTTGTCCTCTGCAATCGCCTTCACCTGGTCCCAGGTCACCGAAGCCACCTTGTTACGGTTGGGCTCGCCTGAGCCACTCTTCACCTTGGCGGCCTCGAGCAGCTGCACGGCAGCGGGCGAGGTCTTCACCACGAAGTCAAACGACTTGTCGGCGTAGTAGGTGATAACCACCGGCAGCACCTTGCCGCTGCTGGCCTGAGTGCGGGCGTTGAATTGCTTGCAAAAGTCCATAATGTTAATACCCTTAGAACCCAGGGCGGGTCCTACTGGCGGTGAAGGATTTGCGGCTCCACCCTTGATCTGCAACTTGATCTGTCCAGCAATTTCTTTAGCCATTTTGTTTTGAAATTTTTTGTTAGTTAAATAACAATACGCTTTGACACTCGCGCCAACTCCTGCGTAACATCAGGCGCGCGGCGTCATCATTCGCGCTCCACTTGCGAATTATCCAACATCAATGGAGTCTCTCTGCCAAACACTTTCACCATGACCGTCAGCTCACGCTTCTCTTGGTTGACCTCTCGGACTTCACCAATCAAACCGCTAAACGGACCATAGTTCACCTTCACCTTGTCGCCCTCGCTGAAGACGTAAGCGTCGTCGGCACCGGGTTTCTGGGCTTCGGCATAACCCATCATGGCAAGAATCTGCGTTTCCGGAATCACTTCCGGGCGCTTGCCACCCTCCCTGCTGCGCAGGAAATTGATGACATTCGACGTGTTCTGCAGAAAATTCTCCACTTCGCCCTGCAGCTCGGCCTTGACGTAAACATAGCCCGAAAAAAGGATGTGGTCTTTGACCGTCCTTTTCCCGTTGCGGGTCACATACACCTTTTCGGTAGGCACCAACACCTGTTCAACACACTCTTTGAGCAAGGGAACATTATTCCGTGCTGCCTCCAGCATTTCCTTAACCTTCATTTCCTTGCCCGAGATGGTACGCAACGCATACCAGTGTTTCTTTTCTTCAGCCATCGGTCCCTACTTAGCTACAGTTTTGAATGAATAATAAATTGACGGCACTCTGTGCGATTGCCGGCATGACTTACATCACACCGTAAATCAAGTGCATCACTTGATTAATCACGAAGTCAACCAGCCAGATAAGCAGTGCCAGTATGATGGAAGCAACCATGACTACCACTGTGCTGTTGGCCAGTTCACTTTTCGTTGGCCAGGAAACCTTATGAACGAGCTCGTTATAAGACTCCTCGATATCCGTAAGTATCTTATATTTTTTCATTTTCTCAATATCAATTGCACGGGAAGTAAGGCTCGAACTCACGACCTACGGTTTTGGAGACCGTCGCTCTACCGACTGAGCTATTCCCGTATAGACAAAAAACCGGCCGTGGCTGCATCAGTCACAGCCGGTTATTATTCAATAGGCTTTAGTCTTCGATGATCTTGGTGATCTGGCCCGAACCTACGGTGCGGCCACCTTCACGGATAGCGAAGCGCAGACCCTCGCTGCATGCCACCGGAGTGAGCAGCTTGACGTCGATCTCCACGTTATCACCGGGCATCACCATCTCAACGCCCTCGGGGAGCATAATCTCACCGGTCACATCCAGCGTGCGGATGTAGAACTGGGGACGATAGTGGTTGTGGAACGGGGTGTGACGGCCACCTTCCTCTTTCTTGAGGACATAGATGGAAGCCTTGAAGTGATCGTGAGGTTTCACGCAACCCGGATGGCAAATCACCATACCGCGCTTGATGGTCTTGTAGTCGATACCGCGCAGCAGCAGACCTACGTTGTCACCAGCTTCACCCTCATCGAGGATTTTGCGGAACATTTCCACACCGGTAACCACCGATTTCATCTCGGCGCCCAGACCCATGATCTGAACCTCATCACCCATCTTCACAACGCCAGTCTCGATACGACCGGTGGCTACGGTGCCACGGCCGGTGATTGAGAACACGTCCTCAACGGGCATCAGGAAGGGCTTGTCGCGGTCACGCGGAGGCAGAGGAATCCACTCGTCAACAGCGTCCATCAGCTCCAGAACGGTCTTCTCCCACTTCTCGTCGCCTTGCAGGGCGCCCAGGGCCGAACCCTTGATGATGGGGGTGTTGTCGCCGTCGAACTCATACTCGCTCAGAAGGTCGCGAACGTCCATCTCAACCAGTTCGATCATCTCATCATCCACATCGGGAGAGTCGCACTTGTTCAGGAAGATAACCAGACGAGGCACGTTCACCTGACGGGCGAGCAGGATGTGCTCGCGAGTCTGCGGCATAACGCCGTCGGTAGCAGCCACCACCACGATGGCACCGTCCATCTGGGCAGCACCGGTAACCATGTTCTTCACATAGTCGGCGTGGCCCGGGCAGTCAACGTGTGCATAGTGACGATTCTTGGTCTCATACTCCACGTGAGCGGTGTTGATAGTGATACCACGCTCCTTTTCCTCGGGAGCGTTGTCGATCGAGTCAAACGAGCGGACGCTGGCAGCGTCGATGTCGCCCTGCTTGGCCAGAACGGTCGTGATAGCGGCCGTCAAGGTAGTTTTACCGTGGTCAACGTGACCAATCGTACCGATGTTAACATGCGGTTTCGTTCTTTCGAAATGCTCTTTTGCCATAACTTTGTTTTATTTGTTAATTGGTTGATATTTTCGTTATCTCGTTATTATGCATACTACACTTCGCCTTCAACGAAAACTATTACCCGCATCATTGAAAGACGAAGCTTTTGGTATGTTCTTGAGCCGAAGGCGGGAATTGAACCCGCGACCTCTTCCTTACCAAGGAAGCGCTCTACCCCTGAGCTACTTTGGCGATATTTCTTCTTTGAGCGGAAGACGGGACTCAAACCCGCGGCCCTCAGCTTGGAAGGCTGATGCTCTATCAACTGAGCTACTTCCGCAACAACTTGTGGGTAGAGATGGATTCGAACCACCGAAGCTAGAAAGCAGCAGATTTACAGTCTGCCCCATTTGGCCACTCTGGAATCTACCCATTATGTCATTAGAGCCTCTTGTCGGATTCGAACCAACGACCCCGAGATTACAAATCACGTGCTCTGGCCAACTGAGCTAAAGAGGCATCTTCGCTTTGCATGGAGAACCGGGGATGTTCTCACAAGCGGGTGCAAAGTTAGGCATATTTTTTAAACTGGCAAACAAACTTCGGTTTTTTTTCAAAAAAAATTGCGATTTTTTGATTTTTTGCCTGTTTTCGGCCGTCGGCGGGCCCATTTTCGGCCGGATTTCGGCCGGTTTCCCCGCCAGGGCCATACACAACGGATGCCCTCACACCCACCGGGCGGGGCATCCGCTTTCACATTAATATTATATAAGGTGTGTCGTTTTCAGCCAGAGGTTACTTTTCCTTATAGAGTTTCTCGAGTTGGCGCTTCAAGGCGTCCACACACAAATCCACAGCCTCCTCAAAGGTGTCGGCCACCTTGCTGGCAAACAGGTCGTCGCGGTTGGGTATCTGCAGCTTCACCGAAGCCTCTTTGTTCATCGCCGTCTCGGGTTTCACCACCTTCAGGTTGATTTCGGCCTGTGCTATCTCTTCATGGTGTTTACACAACTTGTCAATCTTCTTGTTGATGAACTCGTGCAACTTCTCGGTAGCATCGAAGTGAATGGCTTTGATTTTAATTTCCATATTTACCTCCTTTTTTAAGTGCCCTGGGATGGGCAAGTTGATAATTATTTTTTAGTTCTCGGAACGAGACGTGTGTATACACTTGTGTGGCGGCCAGCGACTCATGCCCCAGCAGTTCCTTCACGCTGTTGAGTTCGGCGCCGTGGTTGAGCATGGCGCTGGCGAAACTGTGACGCAGCACGTGGGGACTCAGCTTGCCGCTGGCGCCGGCCTCGGCCAGCGAGTCGTGCACCACGTGATACACCAACGAGGGGTACAACGGGCGGCCGCTGGCGGTGACCAGCAGATTGCCGCACTCAGGGTGCAGCGCGGCGCGTAGTGAGCGGTAGCGCTCTATCCAGCAGCGCAGTTCCTCGCCGAATGGCACGATGCGGTCCTTGTCGCGCTTGCCGTGCACTTTGAGCTGGCACTGCACGGTGTCCACGCGCTCGTCGAGCAGGTCAATCAACTCGGCGCGCCGCAGCCCGGTGGTGTAGAGCATGAGCAGCATCAGATGGTTGCGCACGGCTGTGAAATCGCCGGTATCCACCTCGGCGTCGAGCAGTGCGTCGAGTTGTTTCTCGCGCACGAAATGCGGCAGCCTGCGCGGCAATTTGGCCAATTCCACCTCAGCGGCGGGGTTTTGCGACACCTCGCCCTGGCGCATCAGGTATCGGTAGAGCGACCGCAGTGCCTGCAGCTTGTGGCGCAACGTGCCGGCACAGTCACCCTGCCGGCTGCGGCTGGCAAGCCAGGCACGCACATCGCCGCCGGTGACCGACGCCGCATCGAGCGCCGCAACATCCCCTCCGGTGGCCCATTCCGCCCACTGCCGCAGGTCGGTGCCGTAGCATCCCACTGTGCGGGGCGAAAGATTAAGCTCATATCGCAGGTATTGCAAAAATCGGTCTATAACGGGTATAGTCATAAGCTGCGCGGTAGCGAGACCTTTGTTTCTCGGTCACGAATATAGTGATTTCTGACGGGAAATCCAAATTTTCTTACGGATTTTTCACTTTTTTCTCCTCTTTTGACCCTTTAATCGTCCTTTTTGAGCAGAGGAAGGGCCGTTTTTTACTTCCGCCACCGGACGCCCGCACTGAAGCGCGCTTGAGCCGTTGTTTACGCAGCTGGTTGGGCTCTCCCAGCACAAACTCGCAATAGTAGCTGATGATGAGTGTGGTGAGCGGCAGGGCGATAATCAGGCCCACGAATCCCAGCACATAGGCCCACAGGCTCAGCGACAGGAATATCACCGCCGGATTGAGCCCCATCTGCTGCTTCATGATGGCGGGTATGAGGATGAGGTCTTGAATGACCTGGCACAGCAAATAGGCACCTATGGTGAGCGCGAAGAGCGTCCAGAAGCCCAGCGTGGTGCCGCCCGACACCGACTGCACCAGACACAGGAAGGCCGCGACGGGGATGCTGAGAAGCTGCAGATAGGGTACCATATTGAGCACACCCACAAACAAGCCGAACACGATGGCCATGGGCAAACCGATGATATAGAACTCGATGGCGAATATCACCCCGACGAAAAACGATACCAGCGCCTGACCGCGGAAGTAACGGCTCATGGTCTCCTCTACATCGTCCATCACACGGAAGGCGATGCGACGGTATTTCTTGGGCACGGCCGACTTAAAGCCGCGGGCGATTTTGTCCAGGTCGAGCATGATGAAGAACATATAGAGCAGCACGATGAGCCACGAAACCACGCTCACGATGACATTCATGGTGCCGTCGACAAACGTCCACGTGCCGCTGGCCACTTTCTTGACAAGGTCCATCCACTGGTCTTTGCTCAGGAAATTCGCAATTTGATTAAAGTCCACGTTGGCGCGTAGCCACTCCTGCACCGCATCCGGCACAAAGGGAATATCATGGAACGACTGCTTGGCATAATTGGCCAGCAGTTTGCCCATCTGGGAGAATTCTTCGGCCAGATAAGGGAACAACAGCCAGCAGGCTCCCGTTATGAGCCCTATCACCAGCACCAGCGTGATAACCACCGCCACGGCACGGTTGCAGATGTGGGTGAAACGCATCACGCCGCGCACCACGGGGTCGAGGATGTAGGCCAGCAAAAAGCCTATCAGGAAGGGCAACAGAATGGGAGAAAGATAGTCCACCAGATAGATGGTCAGAAGCACTCCCGCCACTGTGAGCACCAGCCGCACCACGCGGTCGAGGTCGTATTTTTTCACTGCTTCAGTCTCCGCCATAGTTCGTCTTGTTGGTTTGTTAGTGCAAATTTACCACCACGGCAGGGATTTCTGTATTAAATTATGTTAATAAATGCGGTGCTCACAACCAACGGCGGTAAATTTGCATCCATGCACGGCAAAACACTCATCGTCATCACCGGTCCCACCGCCGCGGGCAAGACGGCCGCCGCCATCGCCGTGGCGCGGCGGCTGGGCTGCCACATCGTGTGCGCCGACTCGCGGCAAATCTACCGCGGCATCCCCGTGTGCACCGCCGCGCCCACGCCCGCCGAGCGTGCCGCCGCGCCGCACCATCTGGTGGAGTTTCTCAACCTGGACCAGCCCTACAGCGCTTCGCAATACGAGAGCGATGTGATGGCGTTGCTGCCGCAGTTGTGGCGGCAGAGCGACTACGCCGTGCTCTGCGGCGGCTCGATGCTATATGTGGACGCCGTGTGCCGCGGTATCGACCCCATGCCCGACATCAGCCCTGAGGTGCGCCAGGCTGTGATTGCCGACCGCGGGCGCATGGGGCTCGACGGCCTGCTGGAGGAGCTGCGGAGGCTCGACCCTGCCTATTTCGCCCAGGTGGACACTCGCAACCCGCGCCGCGTAATGCACGCCGTGGAGGTGTGCCGACAAACGGGGCTGCCCTACTCCACCCTGCGCACCGGCCGCGCCAAGCCACGCGACTTCGCCATCGTGCGGGT
>RHMF01000432.1_pt1 | contig 17725 bp, 17 predicted proteins | sample 5365151 | NCBI WGS metagenome assembly RHMF01 (sample SAMN10266501, study PRJNA497801) | feces metagenome | isolation source: feces | host: Bos taurus | place: China: Prairie of Fairy Mountain | collected 2017-08-14 | reverse complement strand
CCTGTGTTAGAAAAATGCAATTCCAAATCCATCACTCCTTATTCCGGTTGGCTATTGCAGTCTATTCTTTTGGGGACAAGGTTATGACCTAAAAATCAAAAAACCTGCTCCACCAAGGCCTAAACCGAAACAGTAGCAGATGAAACCGCCGGCCATCCATGTACCTAAAAGAATTCCGACTCCCAAAGCAATCAGCACAAGTCCCCAAAGCTGGTTGTATCGGCACATAAAAACACCCCCTGCACAAATATATGCAGGGGGTATTCCTTATTAGACTTTTAGTCGCCCAGATAGGCCTTCCGCACTTCATCACTGGAAGCCAGTTCTGCACCGGTGCCTTCCAAAGTAATGTTGCCGGTTTCCAGCACATAGGCCCTGTCAGCAATTTCCAGGGCTCTGCTTGCATTCTGCTCCACAAGCAAAATGGTTGTACCAGCATCGTGCAGATCCTTGATAATTGAAAAGATCTGATCCACCAAAATAGGGGCTAAGCCCATAGAAGGCTCGTCCAGCATCATCAGTTTCGGCTTGCTCATCAGCGCACGACTCATAGCCAGCATCTGCTGCTCACCACCGGAAAGTGTACCTGCCACCTGTTTACGCCGCTCCAAAAGGCGGGGAAACAGTGTGTATACCTTCTCCAATTCGTAAGGGTCTACGCTCTTTTGGGAAAATGCGCCCATTTCCAGATTTTCTTGCACTGTCATTTGCAGAAAAATGCGTCTACCCTCCGGCACGTGTGCCAAGCCGTGTTTTACCAGTTCATGTCCTTCCGTGTGGGTAATATCCTTATTCAAAAAAGTAATTTTACCGGACTTGGGGTGCATCAAACCGGAAACGGTTTTCAAAATAGTACTCTTACCGGCGCCGTTTGCACCGATCAGGGCAACGATCTCCCCGGGCTTAACATGAAAGGATACGCCCTTGATAGCATGGATCGCTCCATAATATACCTGAATATTCTCTACTTCCAGCATATATGCGCTCCTTTCATCCCAAATAAGCTTCAATAACGTCAGGATTGTTCTTGATCTGCTCCGGCGTTCCCTTGGCGATCACCCGCCCGTAATTCACCACCACGATGCCTTCACAAACGTTCATAACCAGATTCATATCGTGCTCGATCAGGAAGATAGCAATTTGGAAGGTGTCACGGATGCGGCGGATCTGATGCATTAGTTCTGTTGTTTCACTGGGGTTCATACCGGCTGCTGGCTCATCCAGCAAAATGATGGCAGGATTGCTTGCCAAAGCTCTTGCAATCTCCAGCCGACGCTGCACGCCGTAGGGAAGGCTGCCTGCCTTTACATTGGCGATGTCAGCAAGACCCATAAACTCCAAAAGTTCCATTGCCTTTTCGTTGGCCTTTTTCTCTGCCTTATAATAGCCGGGCAAGTGTAAAAGAGAAGACACAAAGGAACACTTGATGCTGTTGTGCATACCCACTTTCACATTTTCAAGAGCGGTCATTTCCGTAAACAAGCGGATATTCTGGAAAGTACGGGCTACACCCAGTTTGTTGACCTTAGCTGTGTTCATTCCTTTGGTATTGATGCCGTTGACAAGGATACTGCCACGGGTTGGCTGATACACGCCGGTCAAAAGGTTAAAGATCGTGGTCTTACCGGCGCCGTTAGGTCCGATCAAGCCGGATATTTCCGTGGGGCCAATGGTCATATTGAAGCCATCCACTGCGGTCAGTCCACCAAAGTCAATACCTAAGTTCCGCACGTCCAGCACAGGCTGCTTATCTTTGTCCTGCTCACGGATCAGGTTGGTAGTGGTGACCTCAATCATATCTCTCGGGTAAACATCATGCATCTTTCTCCACCTCCCTCTTTCTACTGCTGCCTGCGGTGAGGGAAGCAAGTTTCGCCTTCACCTTGGGAGACCAAGTGCAAATCATCAAAATAATCAGAATTGCCGCGTACAGCAGCATCCGATATTTTTCAATAAACGCTGCCACACCGGCCATGGCTCCATTGCCCTTTGTAGCCATATCCTTCATGATTTCCGGCAGGACATAAAGAACTGTTGCGGAAATAACGGAACCGGGAATATTTCCCAGGCCACCAAGCACCACGAACACCAAAAGGTTGATGGATTCCGAGTAGCCCAGCTTTGTGGGAGATACATTGGTCATATCCAGGCCGTACATAGCGCCGGCCATACCTGCCAGAGCCGCAGAAACTACAAACGCTTTCATCCGGAAAGCAGTCACATTGATACCAACAGATTCCGCAGCGATCCGATTGTCGCGAACAGCCTTGATAGCCCGGCCTTCCTTAGAGTTGATGATATTGAACACCACAAACAAAGTAAACAATACCAGTAAGAAACTCATCAGGAAGGTGGCTATTTTATTATCTAAGGGAATGTTGGTGCCCACAGCACCTTTGATGATATTGGCCTTCCATTCAGGCGGCTCATCAGAAAAAGCGAAGCGAACCACGCCATCTGCATTACCAACATAAAGATTCTGCAGAATATTTCGCAAAATTTCGCCGAAAGCCAGAGTCACGATAGCCAGATAGTCGCCCCGCAAACGCAATGCGGGAATGCCCACCAGGAAACCGATCGCACCGGCAGCAACGCCGCCGCACAGCACGCTTGCAATTAAGCGAATGGTAGGATCCGGCAAAATATCTTTCAGTAGGGATGCAGCAATCACACCGGCATAGACGCCCACGCCCATAAAGGCTGCATGTCCCAAGCTTAGTTCGCCGCAAACGCCCACCAAAAGGTTCAGGGAAACTGCCAAACAGATGTACACACAAATACGGACAAGCTGGCCGCTCATAAAGCGGGAAAGCATACCGTTCTCTGACATAAAATACAAAACGCCGAAAGCCAGGGTGACCGCCAGGAAGGTAAACCACTTTTGGGTAAAGTCACGGTTTTTCATCAATTTCTTCATAGCCGTCACCTCAAACCTTCTCTTGGATTTTCTTGCCCATAATGCCTGTGGGCTTCACCAACAAGATGATAATCAGGACAGAAAATACGATGGCATCGGAGAATTGGGTAGAAATATAAGCCTTGCTGTAGGTTTCAATCAAACCCAGTATTACGCCGCCGATCATAGCACCGGGCATAGAACCGATACCGCCCAAGACTGCCGCTGTGAAGGCCTTGATACCAGGCATAGCACCAAAGGTCGTACCCAAGGTGGTTGTCTTATGCCACAGAAGAATACCCGCAATTGCTGCCAAACCAGAGCCAATAGCAAAGGTAGTTGCAATTGTTGTATTCACATTGATGCCCATAAGGGCTGCTGCATCCCGATCCTCAGAAACCGCACGCATAGCCTTGCCCATTCTGGTCTTGGATGTATAGAATGTCAGAGCCAGCATGATCACCACTGTAACAGCAATGGTTAAAGGTACATCCCAGCTGATATTCAGGCTGCCGCCGAACAAGCTGATGGCACCGATCTGACCGGAATAGCTTTTGGGGTCTGCTCCCCAAATCTGTTGTGCTGCATTCTGTAAAAAAATGCTGACACCGATCGCAGTGATCAGTACTGCAAGGCTGGGTGCGCCACGCAAAGGCCGATAGGCCAGAGCCTCCACCGTAATGCCCAACGCAATGCAGGCAAGCATAGCAATCAAAATTGCCGCCCACTCAGGAACTGGCAATTCGCTCATAACGGCATAAACAACATAGGTGCCGATCATAATCACATCACCGTGGGCAAAATTCAGCATTTTGGCAATGCCGTAAACCATGGTATAGCCCAGGGCGATAAGGGCGTAAATGGCGCCTAAGCTGATACCATTTACTGTATTTTGCAGAAAAAACATTTTTCTGTCCTCCTTTTCTCTTCAGCGGTCTGTGAAAGCCGTCCTTCCAGGCAGTTTTCACAGACTGCGGAAGAAAGCACAGTGAGGATGGGAGGTTTTCCTCCCATCCCCTACTTGCAATTAATTCATTGCTGCGTATGCGCCATTTACGACCTTAACAGCGGCGGGATCCTTGGATACCAAGCCTTCAGCAGACCAGGTCAGACCGCTGCCGGTCAGGCCATCGAAGGTATTGGTGGTCAGGTAGCCGGCCACAGCAGCACATGCGTCGGATGCAGAAGTGGAACCGTTAACACCGGTAGCCACGCAGGCGTTGTAGATGGCGTAAATAACGTCATAGCCGTCAGCAGCAAACTGGTTGGGTTCAACGCCGCCCATCATAGCCTTGTACTTAGCGACGAAGTCCACAGTAGCAGCATCGGTGTTGGATGCAGAGAAGGGAGTCAGCAGGATCAGGCCTTCTGCAACAGCAGGGTTGAAGCCTTCCACAGTCAGCAGACCGTCCATACCGTCGCAACCAACAAAGGTGGGAGCATAGCTAACGCTGTTGGCATAGTTGAGGATCTGTGCTGCCTGCTCGTAGTAGAAGGGCATAAACACCAGGTCACAGCCGGCAGCCTTACACTGCTCCACCTGGGTGGACAGGTCAGCCTTGGTGCTTGCGCTGAAAGAAGTAGTAACCGCCACATTCAGGCCCAGTTCTGCAGCCTTATTGGCAAAGCCGTCCTTCAAACCGATAGAGTAGTCATCGGAGGAATCGTAGATCACGCCGATCTTAGCGTTGGAGTAGTACTTTTGAATCACTTCAGCAGCGCTGGCGCCCTGGTTGGGATCGGTGAAGCACATCTGGAAAACATTGCTGCCTGCCTTAGGCACATCCACAGAAGAAGCAGAGGGTGTCAGCATAAGCACGTTATCCTGTGCAGCGTAGGGAGCAACTGCCAGAGCAGGACCGGTAGTAACGGTGCCAGCAAAGAACTGCATACCCCAGTCCATCAAAGAGTTGTAACCGGTCACAGCCTTTGCGCCGTCGTGCTCGTCGTCATAGGACTTAAACTCGATCTTCAAGCCATCTTCACCGGCTGCGGCATTGATCTCTTCCACAGCGATCTTCATGCCTGCTTCTACGGCAGTACCGTAGATGGCAGCTTCGCCGGTCAGAGGACCGGTCATACCGATCTTAATGGTGTTGGAGGCACCGGAAGTTTCTCCGCAACCTGCAAACAGGGCGGCCACCATGAGTACACTCATCATAACAGCTAATACTTTTTTCATAATCTTTTCTCCTTTTCCTTTCCTCTCAGAGGAACTAAATACTATATAAAAAAGCGGCCGATTGGTATCAGCCGCTTCTCCATACAAAGTTGCGGCGCGCTAACACAAAATTCGCAGACCAAGCAGGCCAACAAGCAAAATGGACACTGCAATACATACAGTGTCCATAATGTGAACTAAATGGGCATGAGAAGTAGCCACGGCGCAAGAGCTACCGCAGTTGGAAGAATGGCTATTAGAGCAATGCATGCCAGTCATAGTTGCTACCTCCCGGTTGATTTGTCCCTATTGTACATCGTACGCGTACATTTGTCAACCACCGAAAGTACACAAATACAAGGAAGCCATTCTTCTATTTTTGTGCAAACCATACAATAACTTTTCAATTATCCAGCAGATTCTTGCAGGCGGCAAGGACTTTTGCCGCAATTGGCAGGGCAACCGTAATGCCATATCCGGCATCTTGCACACATACCACAAAGGCCAATGGGTACTCTTCGTCCATAACAAATCCCGCCAGCATCGCATTGTGGTTACTACCCTCCACTTCTGCCGTACCGGTCTTTGCGCAGACATTCATTCCGGGGAAATAACTGTCAGAATATTTGCTTGCCACATTGTTGCGCATATACTCCTGCAAAGTGGCTGCCGTTTCTTCACTCATCACCCGCTGGCGGCTCTGGGGCTCTGCCTGGTAAGTTGTTTCACCCTCTATAGTGATATTTTCCACCACATAAGGCGTAATACCCTCTCCTCCATTCGCCACTGCCCCCACAAAGGTTAGAAAAGCGCAGGGATTGATAAGGTCTGTATACTGGCCGATGGCGCCCCAGGCAAGGTTCACCGGAGAACTATCTGCCTGGAACTTTCCCGTCGCTGTAGTAATTCCATCGAAGGAAACGCTATCCACCACGCCGCAGCTATCCACATAACTCTGCAAGTTCTCTCTTCCCAATTTCTCAGAAATTTGGGCAAACGCGCAATTGCAGGAATTGCGGAAAGCCTGCTTGGTATTCTGTGTGCCATGGACTTCTCCGCCGCAGGTAACCACGTCTACACCCATTTGGTAGCTCCCGGTGCAAACAAAGGTTTCTTCCAACAGCTCAGGAGCTTTTTCCAGCACAGCCGCCATTGTCACAATTTTAAAGATAGAGCCGGGGATAAAAGTAGACTGGGTAAATCGGTTTAAATACATACCGTCCTGCGTCTGCGGCACATTATCCGGGTCATAAGTGGGTGTAGTAACAGAGCAGAGCAGCTGTCCGGTCTTATAGTTATACACCGCGATCGTACCCTTTTTGTTTCCCAAAGCAGCCAGTGCAACCTTCTGCACCGATGCAGAAAGCGTCAGTGTCTGAACTGCTCCGTAGCCGCCGTAACTGTACAGACCATTCATAAGATCAAAGCCTGCACTTTCAGAAAGATGGCTGGGAAGTGCCGGAGCAGAAATCATTCCGTATCGGTCTCCCACCCAATGGATTGTGGATTTTCGCAGTTCCAGGTCTTCCGTATAGGTGCGACCCTCATTCAAATCCAAAATCAGGTAACCGTCCCGATCCACTACCACACCGCAGCCAATATTACCGCCACTATACACATGGGGGGAGCGGGAAAAAACAACCCATTTATCCGCGTTGGCACAAAATTCTCCCACGAAGAAGGCAATTCCACCCAAAAGAATGGCAGCCAGAAGGATCAGGGACTTAGCCCGTTTCGCAATTCTATTCATCCGGCAGTCCCCCTTTCCGGGGCATAGGCACTGCAAAGCTGGCATTTTGCCGGGTGTCTGCCGCCTTTACAAAGGCCAAGAGTCCCCAGGAGCAAAGCATACTGGAACCGCCATTGGATACAAAGGGGAAGGTCACGCCGGTCAAAGGCAGTACATCCACTGTTCCCAGCGCATTCAGGATCACCTGGGCCAAAAAGATACTTGCAGCAGTGCAAGAACCGATCGTATAGAAGGCACTGCGGCTGACATTGGCAGAGCGGACTGCAAAGAAAGCAAAAGACGCCACACCCGCTACCAGCATCAGGATCATAATAAGGCCCCACTCCTCCGACAGTGTAGCAACCACAATATCGGAATCGGATGCAAAAATATAACGGGCCTTTCCATTACCGGGACCCATTCCCAAAAAGCCACCGGCAGCCATACACATAATAGCCTGGGTCTGCTGTTGATAGCTGGGATCCTCCCAAATATGCCGCCAGGTAGAAAACCGCCGCATTGCGTGGGGCATCAGCTGAGTAACCATCACACCCGCATAAGCAACGCTGCTGCAGGCTAGGGTAATGGTGCCGATACTGCCGCTTCGCATATAGGCGCCCACCAAAAATGCAACAAAGAAGATCAGGGCTGTGCCAAAATCGTTCATAATGGCAAGGCATACACAAATCAGTGCCGAATACACAACAAAAACAATCAGGTTTCGCCTTGTGACGATCACATCCATAGTAGATGCCGCCACAAAGACAAAGCAGATTTTGCTGAATTCTGAGGGCTGCACAGATAAGCCGCCTAACATCAGCCAGTTTTTGGCACCATTGTAATTTGTACCAAAAAGAAGTGTGACGACCAAAAAGCCCACGCCTGCAAATACTGCAATCGCCCGAACCAGTTTTGCCCGGTCCAGATCCCGCAGGCACCAGCCCACGCATAGGAAAATGACCATACCCAAAATCATTGCCAGTAATTGCTTTATTGCTTCCCATGGCACTACCACTGCAATAGCCGTCATACCCATTGTGCAAAGGAAAAACGCGATGGTTTCCACCTCAAATGAGGTTCTGTGAATCAGCAGATAAAAGGCAAACAGGAGCCACTGACATGCAGCAATGCCACCAAATCCAATCAGAATTTCCTTGCCGTACCCGGTCCTGCCATTCATTAGGTAGGCAAGACAAATCAGCAGCTGCACCGTCGTCAGGCACAGCAGGTTGAAACAGCCGGCCTTAGGCGTGGCTGCTTTGGTTCGAAGGGTGCCTAAATGAGCCTCCTGCTTCTCCGAGATGGGGAAAAACTGCATGGAAACTTCCCCTACAGTAATCTCATCCTCAGGGTTCAATGCCTGCATTGTAACCTCTTCCCCGTTGACCAAAACATCCCCACGATGAGCACTGCGGATGCTCCAACTCCCATCGTCATACCGCGTTAAAACAGCGTGCGTCGTTTGCACCTTCGGATTACGGATTGCAATGTCACTGCGTTTGGATCTTCCAATTGTATTTTCCCAATGGGTCACCGGCAGTCGTTCCCCGTTGGAAAAACGAATCCAAGCCCAAATTTCCGGCTCTTTTCGGAAAGATACCAGAGGCTTAATGCAGCGGAAAAGCAAAACAAGCGCCAGTGCCGGCACCAAGTAGCGTAAAATGGCAATATACACGTTCACAACTGTTCCATCTATGTTTTCAAACCAAGCAAACATCGGTGCCGTCACCTCCTTTTATTATGTTTCCAGTTTCCGTAAAATTTCTATCTCACGGGCGTATCCGGGTAGATCGTTGGGGGTTTCCAAAATCATAGGTTTCCCCTTCAGGGCTTCGCAATTTACAATGTTTTCAAATGTTTGGATTCCCAAGCTTCCCTGCCCCAGTAATTCGTGCCGATCCTTATGGCTTTCAAAGGGGTTTTTGGAATCATTCAAGTGCAACGCATACAACTTGTTCAGTCCCACCACCCGGTCAAATTCCTGCAGAACACCGGGAAGGTCATTGACAATATCGTATCCCCCATCGTAAACATGGCAGGTATCCAGGCAGACACCCACCTGATCGCTGCCCACAGCGTCGATAATGGCTTTCAGTTCTTCAAACCGTCCGCCAATTTCGCTGCCTTTTCCCGCCATGGTCTCCAGCAGCACCGTCACCGGGTAACCAGGGGCCAGTGCCTTTTTCAAGGCATCAGCAATCTGGCTGATACCGGTATCCACCCCTTGTCCCACATGGCAGCCCGGGTGGAAATTATAGTAGTTTCCAGGTAATGATGCCATGCGGCGCAGATCATCCGCCAACACGCCGGCGGCAAACTCTCTGGCTTCTTTATCCGCAGTGCATATATTCATTGTATAGGCACCGTGGGCAACCAAAGGCCCAAAAGAGGCTTCTTTCAGCATCTTGATTGCCAATTCGCAGTCACGGGGGTCTTCCGGCTTTGCCTTACTTCCCCGGGGATTTCTTGTAAAAAAAGCAAAGGTGTTGGCACCGATCGACTGGGCCGTTTTCACCATTTCCACATTTCCGCCGCTGGCAGAAAGATGGCATCCAACATACAGCATTTTTATCACTTCCTTAGCAAACAGTATACCATATCCTACAAGAAAAAGCAAACAAAGTACTTTTCAAATCTTTTAAAATATAGTATCCTAAAGGTAGCACAGATTTACTTTGCATCCCATAAACTGATAACGAGGTGAGTGGGATGGTTCTTTACATTATAATAGGTACTTTAGCCGCTTTCGGACTCACTTGTTTGGGAAGTCTTTTGTGGCTTTGGTTCTCCAGGAGAAAACCAGGTTTGGCCTTTCTCTGCCTTTCCAAATCTCCACGGCAAGAGCTGTGGGCCATTGGCAAATATCGGTGTCTGCTGGGCTTAGGCATTCTCAAATGCCCCCTTTGGGTAGTGGACAGTCATCTATCCCCTGCTACGCAGATCCAACTGGAAGAAACATACCCGGATATACATTTTTTCACAAAAGAGGAGTTTTCACTTTATGACTCAACCGGAACTTGAAATATTACAAGGCACTATTGGAGCCGTTGTTTTTCAAAATTATGACAACGGCTACGCAGTTTTGCGCCTTGCCTGCGATAATGGGCAGACCGTTACGGTTGTAGGTACTATTCCCATGCCCAATGTGGGCGAAAAGCTGATGGTCACCGGCAAGTGGAGCTCCCATCCCGGCTACGGAAAACAATTTGAAGCAGAATTTTTGGAGCGACTGATGCCCCAAACCACCGCCGATATTCTTACATATCTGTCCAGCCGCGCCGTCAAGGGAATCGGTCCTAAAATTGCTGCCCGGATTGTGCATATGTTCGGCGATAAAACCCTGCAGGTGATGGAAAGAGAGCCGGAACGGCTGGCACTGGTCAGCGGCATTTCCGAGGCCCGCGCCATGCAGATTGGCGAAACCTTCCGCTTGCAGGTGGGAATGCGGCAATTGCTGGAATTTTTTGCGCTTCATCAGCTGCCTGCGGAGTTAGCCGTCCGCACATATAAAAAATATGGCCAATCTGCCATGGATCTTCTGTACGATGACCCCTACATTTTGGCAGACGAAGAAATGGACAACCTCTTTGGTGCCATCGATCGTTTTGCCATTGACTTGGGTGTGAGCGCTGATGATCCCCGCCGTATAGAAGCAGGTATTCTGTTTGAACTTCGCTATAACTTAACTGCAGGTCACACCTTCCTGCCCCAGGACAAGCTCATTGGTGCCACCGCCCAATTGCTGAATCTGGAGTCTTCTGATGTTGGCTCTGCTTTGGAAAATTTGCGTGTGCAAAAAACGGTTATCGGCTGCAACATGGCCGGCATTCCCGTGTGCTACCTTCCCCAGCTCTATGAGGCAGAATGCTTCTGTGCAAAAAAGTTACTGTCCCTGGCAAGCGAAGTGCATGCACCCCCATCTCACTTTGAAAAACTTTTATCTTCTGCCGCCCGTGCAAGCCACGTGGAGTATTCCGACCAGCAGAAAGAAGCCATCGCAAAGGCTTGCACCACCGGTCTTCTCATCATTACCGGTGGACCCGGCACCGGTAAAACCACCTTGTTAAACGGTGTTTTGCGTCTTTTCCAAGAGTTGGGGCTTTCCTGCGCATTGGCTGCTCCCACCGGACGGGCCGCCAAGCGGCTGTCGGAAGTGACCGGCGAGGAAGCCTCCACAATCCATAGACTTCTGGAAACCGCAATCGACCCCAATACGGGCGAACTGTTCTTCAAGCGGGACAGCCAAAATCCCCTGAATGCGAAGGTTGTCATTGTGGATGAAATGTCCATGGTGGATGTACGCCTTCTGTATTATCTTCTGACCGCGCTTCCGGAGGGTTGTCGGCTGATTATGGTAGGCGACTCTGATCAGTTGCCTCCCGTGGGCCCCGGATTCCCTTTGCAGGATATGCTCCGCAGTAAGGCTTTGCCCGTCGTGCGGTTGACAGAGATTTTCCGGCAAGCCCAGGAAAGCCTGATTGTTATGAATGCCCACCGGGTCAATCACGGTCAAATGCCGGAACTGCGAAATGTCAAATCCGACTTTTTCTTCCTTCCCGTTCGTTCGGAGGGGGAACTTGCAAAGACCGTTGTAGGCCTTTGCAATACCCGGTTGCCGCAAAAGCTGGGGATTGCACCGGAGCAAATTCAAGTTCTCTCCCCCACAAAAAAGGGCGGCGCAGGAACCGGGAATTTAAATATGCTTTTGCAGGATAGCCTAAATCCCCCTGCCACCGGCAAAAAAGAGCGCCGTTTTGGCAGTTTCCTATTCCGGGAAGGGGATCGCGTTATGCAGATCCGGAACAACTATGATATTCTGTGGAAAGCAGAGGACGGCACCGTAGGTGCAGGTATGTTCAACGGTGACATCGGTACTGTAACTTCCATCGACAATGATATGCAGACCCTCACAGTCCTTTTTGACGACAAAGAAGTAGAGTATGAATTCACCCAGCTAAACGAGCTGGAGCCTGCTTTTGCCATGACAGTCCACAAAAGCCAGGGCAGCGAATACCGGGCAGTAGTGCTGTGCGCCTGGAACGGGTCTCCCTACCTGCTCAGCCGCAGCATACTTTACACTGCCATCACCCGGGCAAAAGAAATCCTGATTATTGTTGGGCAGGAGCAAACCATTGGGGCTATGGTGGAAAATGCGAAGGTCAGTCGCCGCTACACGGGACTGAAACTTCGCCTGGAAGGGAAAAACGGAAAATGATACAATTATTATTTCCGCGAAAATGCCTTTTGTGCGAGAAAATCCTCAGTAAGAAGGAATTGGATCTGTGCGAATCCTGCCGTGAGGACACAGAATCTTTCCCGGAAGTAAAAAATTCTTTTTCTTTTCTTGCAGGTTGGTGCGCAATATGGTATTATAAAGATAATGTGCGAAAAGGCATCCTGAACTACAAGTTTTATGGCAGGCGGAATCGGGGCAAAAACTTCGGCAGACTCCTTGCTATGAAACTTCTGCAAAGCGGTCATACGGATTTTGACATTCTCACCTGGGTCCCCCTCTCTGCTGCAAAATTTCGGAAGCGGGGATATGATCAGGTAAAGGAAATTGCAAAGTCTGTTGCACAAGAATTAGGCGTTCCTCTGACACCTACATTGAAAAAGGTGCGGGACACGAATACCCAGTCCACCCTGGAAACCCTGGATGCCCGCCGGGCCAATGTGATGGGCGCCTATGTTACGATCGCACCGGAGCAAATCAAGAATAAGCGAATTCTGCTCTTGGACGATGTGATCACCACCGGCTCTACAGCCTCTGAGTGTGCAAAGACCCTGCTCCTGAGCGGAGCAAAAGAAGTATACTGTGCTGCACTGGCAGCAATTCATCCAGATAAAAAACAGAACAACAGGTGATTATATGCAATTATTTTCCAATGATTTAGGCATTTCTCTGGGTACATCCAATATTATGATCTACGTTGACGGAAAGGGCATTATGGTGCGGGAACCCTCCGTTGTAGCCCTGGACAGAAACAATGGCAAAGTGCTGCAGGTTGGCGCTGCCGCCCATAACATGCTGGGTCGGACTCCCGGTAACGTGGTAGCTATGCATCCCATCAAGGGTGGTGTGGTAGCCGATCACAGCACCACCGTTAAGCTGCTGCAGATTCTTTTCAGCAAGCTGTCTCCCCGGTCTTTCCTCTCCCCCAAGCCCCGTGTCATTATCAGTGTTCCCAGCGGCATCACGGAAGTGGAAGAACGGACGATCATCAATGCCGCCATTGAAGCAGGTGCCCGCCGTGTGTACCTGATGGAAGCACCTCTGGCTGCTGCGCTGGGTGCCAACCTGGATATCAAAGGCCCTAACGGCCATATGATCGTGGACATTGGCGGTGGCACAACGGATATCGCTGTGCTTTCCATGAGTGGCGTTGCCAACGCCTCCTCTTTGAAAGTTGCCGGTAACAAAATGAATGACGCGATCATCAGCTATGTTCGCCGGGTTTACAATATGGTGATTGGCCCCACTGTAGCAGAAGAAGCAAAGATTCAGATCGGTGCCGTTTATTCCCGTCCTGATGATGTGACCTACACGATCCGTGGCAGAGATTTGACCTCCAGCGCTCCCAAGAGTGTAGAACTCCACGCCAATGAAATCGTCACTGCTCTGGAAACCCCCGTCCAAAACATTTTGGATGAGATTCTCAATGTGCTGGAAAGCACCTCTCCTGAACTTGTGGCTGATATCGCCGAAAACGGCATCACCCTCACCGGCGGTGGCAGCCAGATTTGGGGTATGGATATGCTGATCACAAGCAGAACCGGCATCCCCTGTCACATTGCAGACGACCCCGATGCCTGCTGCGTGCTGGGCTGCGGCAAGAGCCTATCCTGGATGAACCACATGAAGGAAGGCCCCATCAATATTGCAATGAACCGCCTGCTCAAAAAAAGACAGTAATTCCTGAAAACAAACCCGCCCGAGGAAATCCTCGGGCGGTTTTTTCTTATATGGTAGTATATCCGTTTTCTTCTTTGCGTGGGCAGTCACAGCCCGTAGGCACAAAGCGCTCAGCCGGGAAAGGTATGCGGCTGAACATTTCACAAGGGTCTTCCGCGCAGCCGGGACTATCGCAGCATTCCTTGGTGGGAAGGCTGTAGTTCAGCACCGGCAGTACCAGCTGGGCATCCCGCTCCAGGCGAATCAGGGAGAACTGTCCCAGGGTTACCAACAAGCGGCGGCTTTCTCCGCTGAGCACCAGTTCATCATCAAAGCAAGTACGGATTGCTGCCGGGATCTGCACCACATTTTGATCGCCGCAGGTGCACTGGCACACATCCACCACTTTGGAACTGAGAACCATAGGCTCCAGTACTTCCACAATGGCCGTAGGCAGATTGGCGCTGTGCAGGGTCGCCCCATCCAGTTCTCCCATACGGGTGTTGCTGGTAAAGATATGGGCCTTACTCTCTTCCCCGCACAAAACGGCCCGCTTAGAAAAGACCGCCAGACCGTAAAGGCTCACCGGGCGGTTGGTGCCAACTGTGGCATCTGCCAGAATTCTATAGAAGAAGGTAACATCAATACAGTAATGATTTCGATCGAACGCCACCGGCTCCACATCAATATAGGTATAAAGCAGGTCTGCGCAACGCACCTTTGCGCAGGCGCAGGAATCCAAAACGCTCTGGCTCCCCTGGGTCAAATAGACCCGTAAATCCTCTATGCAATCCTTATCCCGACAACTATCGGTAATCTTTCGGGTGTGCACGGACAAGGCCTGCCGCAAATCATTGGGATTACAGGCAATGCCGTCCTGACAGCAATCCGCCATAGAAATACCTCCTAATGGTTTTTAAAGCACAAAAGTGCTTACAGGACAGTTTATGCATACTTTCCTTCCGGGTGCAAAGATTTGTAGAATTTGTGCAACTGCGACGGAAAACTTTGTGCAATTCGACCTTTTTTGCAAAACCACTCTATTTTGTGATTTTTGCACTTGCTAAGACACAACATATAGTGTATAATGCTTTTTGCTCGCGAAATTTTGAAGTACGAAAGAGGAGGTTACATAGATGAGAATTATCAAGAGAAACGGCGCTGAAGAAAATTTCGACATTCAGAAAATCGAGATGGCCATCACAAAGGCCAACGAAACCGTTGATGAAAGCGCTCGTATGACTCCCCTGCAGATCAAGCGCATTGCAGACAGTGTGCGCATCAGTTGTGAAGAAATGAACCGCAGTGCTGCGGTGGAAGAAATTCAGGACCTGGTGGAAAAAGCCATTATGGCTCACGGCGCTTTTGAAGTGGCAAAGGCCTATATCACCTACCGTTATGTGCGGAGTCTGCTGCGGCAGTCCAATACCACTGATGATCGGATTCTTTCCCTCATCGAGTGCAACAACGAAGAAGTAAAGCAGGAAAATGCCAATAAGAATCCCACTATCAATGCTGTACAGCGGGACTATATGGCAGGCGAAGTGTCCAAGGATATCACCAGCCGCATCCTGCTGCCCAAGGAGATCGTGGATGCCCATGAGGCAGGCATCATCCACTTCCACGATGCGGACTACTATGCCCAGCATATGCACAACTGCGATCTGGTGAATCTGGAAGATATGCTGCAAAACGGCACCGTTATCTCCGGCACGCTGATTGAAAAGCCCCACTCCTTCTCCACCGCCTGTAACATTGCCACCCAGATCATTGCCCAGGTGGCCTCCAACCAGTATGGTGGTCAGTCCATCAGCCTGACCCACCTTGCCCCCTTTGTGCAGGTCAGCCGGGAGCGGATTCGGAAGATCGTGGAAAAAGAGATCCAGGCTTTGGGGATAGAGGCCACCGAAGAAGTCATCTGCAAGTTGGTGGAAGACCGGCTCCGTGACGAAGTCAGCCGCGGCGTGCAAACCATTCAGTATCAGGTCGTTACCTTAATGACCACCAACGGTCAGGCCCCCTTCATTACCGTGTTTATGTACCTGAACGAAGCACGGAACGAGCAGGAAAAGAAAGATCTGGCTATGATCATTGAAGAAATGCTCCGTCAGCGTTACCAGGGTGTCAAGAACGAAAAAGGCGTTTGGATTACCCCCGCCTTCCCCAAGCTTATTTATGTGCTGGAGCCAGACAATGTGACCGAGGACAGCCCCTACTGGTATCTGACCCGCCTTGCTGCCCAGTGTACCGCCAAGCGCATGGTGCCGGACTACATTAGCGAGAAGAAAATGCTGGAATTCAAGGGTGACACCTATGTTTGCATGGGTTGCCGCTCCTTCCTGACCCCCGACCGGTTCACTGAAGCCGGCGTGGGCAACATTGCCAATGCCGGCAACTACGAGCCCGGAAAGCACAAGTACTACGGCCGTTTCAACCAGGGTGTTGTGACCATTAACCTGGTAGACGTAGCCCTCTCCTCCGGTCGGGATATGGATAAGTTCTGGCAGATCTTTGACGAGCGGCTGGAGCTCTGCTATCGGGGACTTCTGTGCCGCCACAATCGGCTGAAGGGCACCCTTTCCGACGCCGCCCCCATTCTGTGGCAATACGGTGCATTGGCCCGTCTTGAAAAGGGTGAGCCCATCGACAAGCTGCTTTACGGCGGTTACTCCACTATTTCCCTTGGCTATGCCGGTCTTTACGAGTGCGTCAAATACATGACCGGTCGTTCCCACACCGATCCGGAAGCCAAGCCCTTTGCCCTGCAGGTTATGCAGCACATGAATGATGCCTGCAAGAGTTGGAAGGAAAAGCACAACATCGACTTTTCCCTCTACGGCACACCTCTGGAATCCACAACCTATAAGTTTGCCAAGTGTCTGCAGAACCGGTTTGGTATGATCCCCGGCATTACAGACAAGAGTTATATCACCAACTCCTATCACGTCCATGTGTCCGAAGAGATCGACGCCTTCACCAAGCTGCGGTTTGAATCCGAATTCCAGCAGCTCTCCCCCGGCGGTGCTATCAGCTATGTGGAAGTTCCCAATATGCAGCAAAATATTGATGCTGTTCTGCAGGTCATGCAGTTTATCTACGATAACATTATGTATGCAGAGCTGAACACCAAGAGTGACTACTGCCAGGAATGTGGCTTTGACGGGGAAATTGAAGTAAGAGAAGTGGATGGCAAACTGATTTGGGTCTGCCCTCAATGCGGCAACACCGACCAGAGCAAAATGAACGTAGCCCGCCGCACCTGCGGCTACATCGGCACCCAGTATTGGAACCAGGGCCGCACCCAGGAAATCAAAGACAGAGTTTTGCATCTATAAGAACAAAAGCCGGAGGCAATGTCTCCGGCTTTCATTTTTTGTAAAAAAGAAATCCCTTGAAGCCAAATAGCTTCAAGGGATTTTGTTGACTATTAGTCAGCAACGTAGGGCAGCAGCGCAATGTGACGGGCGCGCTTGATAGCGGTAGTCAGGTCACGCTGGTGGGCTGCACAAGTGCCGGTGGTACGGCGGGGCAGAATCTTGCCACGCTCGGACAGGAAACGGCGGAGCTTTGCAGTATCCTTGTAATCGATGCTGGTTACTTTGTCCACGCAGAAAGCGCACACCTTCTTGCGCTTGCGGGGACGAACACGCTGTTCGTTAGCCATGGGAGTACCTCCTTCGTAACATTGTAGAAAAGTTCATAATGAAGTTCGCTGGAAATTAGAAAGGCAGCTGTGCGTCGTCATCATCCAACATTGCAAAGTCGGATGCAGAAGACTGGCCGGGGGCGCTGTAGCCACCGAAGCCTGCAGAAGCGCCATAAGCGCTGCCGCTTTCACCGTCCCGCTTGCTATCGCCGAAGTAGACATTGTCTGCTACGATTTCTGCGGTGCGGCGCTTGTTGCCGTCCTTATCGGTCCAGGCGCGAATCTGGAGCCGACCGGATACCACTGCCATACGGCCCTTGGTGAAATACTTGGAGACAAATTCTCCGGTCTGACGCCAAGCGACACAGTCAATGAAATCCGTTTCCTTTTCGCCGCCATCC
>RHMF01000554.1_pt1 | contig 17753 bp, 19 predicted proteins | sample 5365151 | NCBI WGS metagenome assembly RHMF01 (sample SAMN10266501, study PRJNA497801) | feces metagenome | isolation source: feces | host: Bos taurus | place: China: Prairie of Fairy Mountain | collected 2017-08-14 | reverse complement strand
AGTATATCACATATTGTTCTTCTTGTTCTACCCAGTGATGAATATTCTCTTTCTACATCAAGAACTTGTTTCCAGCAATTGATCTCTATGCAAATTTGGGGAATCCAATCATTTGGATCCAATTGTTTATATTCTAAAATGATTTCTCCAAATTTGTTTTTATAGCATTTTCTTCTACCCGTTGCAGAGTCGTAATAATACTCAAAACCATAATCTATTAAAAACTCTAAGGCTGATTGAAAATCTTTGCATTTCATCTAACTATCGCCTCCGTCAATTTCGAGTTTTGCGAACAGTTCGCCTGCCAAAATTATATACCGATAGTACTGAGAAATCAAGCGGTTCTGTCTACACATTTCCTCCGCCCCTCCTTTTCTGGTTTTTGAACTATGATAGAGGTGGCGGACTTTCTATAGGTAAATGCTCTGCCCCTCAAAAGCCGTTTTTTCGTTATCTACTTTAGGTGCGAAACACTGCCGTCGGATCGTGAGAGCGATTCATGAATGGCCCTTGCGAGTTGCAATGTGGTTGTTTATGTGCTATAATAGTCCCAAGAAAGCGAGGGTTTTCCTATGAAAAAGATACTTTTTTTGTGCCATGGCACCACTCTAATTAGCCTCGAAATACCCCCTAAAACCACGAAAAACGGCCATTTTTGACCCCTATACTACAAAATTACTACATTTTTGAGTTCCGATATGATTTTTACTACATAAAAAACAGTCCCGTTGGAGGCAAATTCCGCCTCTTCCGGGACTGCTTTTTGTTTGTCTGCCATTTCGTCCAAAACCTGTTTTCACGGCAGACGAACATAATTAATGACGGCGTTGGTTTTTCTACCTATGTTAGCGCATGCAGGGGAGCACCACACTTTTTGTGCAGATGGTGTAATGATTAGCCACGCAGGCCGCTATCAAGGGCTAATTCCTTAGATTTCGGTTACGAATCAATCAAAAATCCCACCTGCCTCGGCAGGTGGGATTTTTTCATGTTGGCAGCAGAGCCGCAACTCATAAATGCGCTATGCATAGCTCACTGCTAGCTATCTTGAAGTATAAACCCTATTATATTAAGAGAAATGTAAGCATTATGTGTATTTTTGCTATTCGCAGAACAAATTATTTCATTCTATACCCCATTTTATCCTATAACGGAAATAATGCGTACATATTTTATTTTGTCCTAGCATTTTCAAAGTTTGAAGATCACAGGGCCAGTCTGGTTTTGACTTCTTCGTCATCCTTAGGGATCAGAATATTCAGCAGGAATACCACCAAGAAGGATACCATCAGCGAGCTACCCAGGATATTCTGTGCCAGCTTAGGCAGGAACTGCAGAATTTCGGGTTTGGCCTCAATGCCAACACCAATAGCCAGCGCAACACCCACGATCATCTTGTTGCGGTAAGTCATCTTCTGTTCGTTCAGCAGTTCAATACCGGACATGGTGATTGCAGCGAAAACTGTCAGAGTTGCACCGCCCAAAACACTCTGAGGGATGGTTGCCATCAGGGCACTAAACTTGGGGCAAATGCCAGCCAGCAGCATAACAGCACCAACCAGTGCGAATACACGACGGGAAACAACCTTGGTGGTGCAGATCAGACCAACATTCTGGCTGTAGGGGTCAGTGGGCAGGCCACCGATGCAAGCACCGATCATACCGCACAGGCCCTGGCCCTTGATGGCACCGCCCAGCTCAGCATCGGTGCACTCACGGCCAAAGCCGCCCATGGTAGTAGAGGAAACATCACCAATGGTCTGAACAGCCTGCACCACATACATCAGGATCATCATAATGATCGCATCTGCATGGAACTCCAGGCCGAAGTAGAAAGGAACAGGCAGAGAGAACCAACCTGCAGAACTAAAATCCTTGAAACTCACCAGGCCGCCGCCCATGATCAGCGCAAGGATATAGCCAACGCCGATACCGATCAGCATGCCGGATACCTTGATCAGCTTCTTGCCGAAGAAATTGCAGACCAGGGTAACCACCAGGGTAACAATGGCCAGGATCCAGAACTGAGGAGCGCCAAAAGTACCCGCTGCAGAGGCGCCAGCACCGCCACCGATGTAGTTGATCGCAGTCTTGTACAGGGACAAACCAATACACAGAACAACCGTACCGCAAACGATGGGCGGGAAGAATTTACGGATCTTACCGATAAACATACCAATAAATATGGACGCAAAACCAGCCACAAGCTGCGCACCAAAGATAGCCGCAATGCCATACTGCTGACCGATGACCGTCAGAATAGGCATATAGGCAAACGCAACACCCATAACATTGGGAAGTTTCATGCCAAAGCCGAAGATGGGGAACAACTGCAGCAGAGTGGTAATACCACCGATGATCATAGCCGCCTGCGTCAGCATAATTTTCTCCTCGGGGGACAGACCGCAGATGCCTGCAATCAACATAGGAGGCGTGATGTTGCCGATCAGCATTGCCAGAACATGCTGCATTGCCTGAGGGAATGCAATGCCCCAAGAGGGCTTGCCGTCGAACTTCATGAGTTCAGAATTTGTTTGGACGGACTTGCTCACAGAAATTACCTCTTTCTTTATATATTTGACAGTTACCATTGTAACATTACCTCGCGAATAAGTAAATTGCTAAATATGTTAAAATTTCACTTTATTTTTACAATTTTACTGACAAATCGTATTGAATATGCTATAATAACCACATTCTTTAGGAGGTGCGCACAATGAACTTTTTGGAAGAGAGAATTATGAAGGATGGCATTGTCAAACCCGGCAATGTGCTGAAGGTAGACAGCTTTCTGAATCACCAGATGGATACCAAGCTGATGGAAGAAATCGGCAAAGAATTCAAACGTCGTTTTGCACACAAACCGATCACCAAGGTGCTGACCATCGAGGCCTCCGGTATTGCAGTGGCCATTTTTGTGGCGCACCAGCTGGGCGTGCCTATGGTTTTCGCCAAAAAATCCCAGTCCATCAACCTTGATGGCGATATGTATGTGGCAGAGGTAGAATCCTTTACCCACAAGCGGACGAATCAGGTAATCGTTTCCAAAAAGTACATTCAGGAAGGCGAACACATTCTAATTGTTGACGATTTTCTGGCCAACGGCTGTGCGCTGCAGGGTCTGATTTCCATCGTGGAAAAAGCCGGCGCTACCGTTGCCGGTTGCGGCATCGTCGTGGAAAAGGGTTTCCAAATCGGCGGTCAGGTCATTCGCAATCTGGGTTATCACCTGGAATCCCTGGCCATTGTGGATGCTATGGATGCCGAAACCGGCACCATCACCTTCCGCGCTCAGTAATATAAACAAATATCCCCGGTGGATCGCTCCACCGGGGAATTTTTTAGTCTTTGATGGACATAGCCACCATTTCGGGGGTAATGGGCAGTTCTCTATGCCAAACACCGGTTGCACGATAAATGGCATGGGCAATTGAGGGTGCAGGCGTATTGATAACAATTTCGCCGATGGACTTTGCGCCAAAAGGACCGGTAGGTTCGTAGCTATGCTCGAATTCTACCTTCAGATTGCCCATATCCAAACGGGTGGGCACCTTATACTGCATAAAAGAAGATTCAATCGGCTTACCAAACTTGTCGTAGGTTACATTTTCAAACAGCGTGTGGCCGATACCCTGAACAATGCCACCCTCGGTCTGAATTCTTGCCAGCGCCGGATTGATGGGGATGCCGCAATCCACAACTGCCATGTAGTCCAAAATGGTTACTTCGCCGGTCAACTTATCCAGCTCGATCTCCACCATGCCCACCATGTAGGGAGGAGGAGAAACCGGAGAAGAATGGGTCTGTGTGGCTTCCGCAGGGGTGGTATTGTTCACCTGCGCTTTATAAGCGATATCCGTCAAGGCTACGGTTTGATCTGTACCGGTGCGGCGGACACAGTTGCTTGCAAATTCCACTTCGTTCTCTTCGCACTTCATCATTCCGGCAGCGATGGAACAGATCCGTTTCTTCAGCTCGTTGCAGGCCTTCACCACAGCCTGGCCGGTAATGTAAGTGGTGGAAGATGCATAAGAGCCGGAGTCATAGGGAGATACGTCTGTATCCGCGCCAAAGACGGCCACATCATCCACATGGCAGTCCATCAGTTCTGCCACCATCTGAGCCAGAATGGTGTCACAGCCGGTACCCATATCGGCAGCGCCAATGATCAGATTATACGTACCATCCTCGCTGAGTTTCAGCGTTGCAGAGCCAACGTCCACATTGGAGATACAGCTGCCCTGCATGCCCATGGCAACACCGGCAGTTCTGACTTTGCCGTTGCCCATGTCACGGATCTTGGAACGTTCTTCCCAGTTGAACATCTGGCGGCAGTGTTCCATGCAGCGATCCAGCGCACAGGCATTGGCGATTTCGTTGTAATAGGCGGGCATGACCATGCCTTCCTTGATCATATTCATGTCACGGATTTCCGTTGCGTCCATACCCAGCTTTTCTGCCAACTCACTGACGATAGATTCCACAGCGAAAATGCCCTGGGTCGCACCATAGCCACGGTAAGCGCCTGCAGCCTGATGATTGGTATAGACTACATCATAGTGGAAACGGAATGCCTCCAAAGAGCCGGTGTACAACGGCAGGGCCTTGTGGCCGGAAAGACCAACGGTGGTGGGGCCGTGTTCGCCGTAAGCGCCGGTATTGGACAGGGTGTACAGATCCATCACGCGGATCTTGCCTTCCTTGGTGGCGCCCAGTTTTAGTGTGATCTCCATCTCATGGCGGGGAGAACCGGCGATCTGGGATTCCTCGCGGGTGTAAACAATCCGTGCGGGACGACCGGTCTTCATGGCAACAAAGGCCGGATACACATCACAGACGGCCGTCTGCTTCGCACCAAAACCACCGCCGATCCGAGGCTTCTCTACACGGATCTTGCTTTTGGGAATACCCAGCGCACGAGAAAGAATACGGCGAGTGTGGAAAACGATTTGGGTGGAAGAAATCAGATGCAGACGACCATATCGGTCAAAATTCGCATAGGAAGTGAACGGCTCCATCATAGCCTGGTTGAACGCTCTGGTATGATATGTACGCTCCAGCACGATATCACATTCTGCCAGAATTCCTTCCACATCACCATGGATCTCGTCGGCGCTGGCAACCATGTTCCGCTTAGGATCGCCGCCAACCTGGCAGGGCGGGAACCAATCTTCCTCCGGATGCACCAAAACAGGATTGTCCTTGGCGGTGCGGAAGTCCAACACAGCCTCCAGCACCTCATACTTGACCTTAATGAGCTTCATGGCCTTCAGGGCAGCCTTTTCGGTCTCAGCTGCAATGATGGCAACCGCATCACCCGCAAAACGCACATGGCGATCCAGGATCAGGCGATCATAGGGAGAAGGCTCCGGAAAGGTCTGACCGGCAATGGCAAAACGTGTCTTGGGGACATCTTCCCAAGTGTAAATGTCCACCACACCGGGCACTTTCTTAGCGGCAACCGTGTTAATAGATTCCACAATGGCGTTGGCGTGAGGAGAACGCAGGATCTTGACTACCAAGGCATCCTTAGGGGTCACATCATCGGTATATACAGGCTTTCCCAACAGAAGCTGCATGGCATCCTTCTTGCGAACGGATTTATTTATGGATTTATATTCTTTATGTTCCATAGCTGCCTCCTTACTGCTTACGGCTATCCAGGTAGCTGCGGATGCCCCGGAGCTGACCTTCATAACCGGAGCAGCGGCACAAATTACCCGCCAGGAATGCCCGGATCTCATCATCGGTCGGATCGGGATTTTCCCGCAGCAGAGCGATGGTATTCATCACAAAACCCGGATTGCAGAAACCGCACTGGTCCGCACCCTGGTCCGCAATAAAACCAACAAAATCAGACGCTTCTTCCTGCAGGCCTTCCAGGGTGTAGATCTCATGGCCGTCGGCACGGACAGCCAGGGTAGAGCACGACAATATGGGCTTGCCATCCATCAGCACTGTGCAAAGACCGCAGTTGGAGGTATCGCAGCCCCGCTTTACAGAAAGGCAGCCCTTTTCACGGAGAAAGTCCAGCAGGACTGTATCGGCTTCCACAGACGCCAGGATGGCTCTGCCGTTGAGTTTCAGTTTGATCTCCATATCACATTCCTCCCAGTTCATTCATAGCGCGCGCCACCAGCACCTTGATCAAATGGGTGCGATAAGCAGCACTGCCACGCACATTGCCCTCGGTAGGAGCATTTTCAGCGACGAAAGCAGCAAAACCTTCATCCTTCTCACTGCAAATCAGCATTGCACGGGAAGGACGCGCGCCGATGGAGGCACGGTACTCTCCATTCACGCAGGAAACAGCACAAGCCAGCACCGGGAAATCCGTGCGCTGGTTGCGGACGGAAGCGTAAACGATTTTGCAGGAAGTCTTTTTCACGATCAGACGAACGAGAATGTCGTTGTCCTTTTTCATCTTGGCGAACTGCTCCAAGGGCACAATACCGCCTTTGTACAGCTCTACATAGCTATCCAAGGCCAAAAACACTGTCAGTACATCAGAAAAACCAAACCGGCCCCAAATGCTGCCACCGACAGTTGCCATATTGCGAAACTGAACACCTACGATATCCTTCACCGCATTGGCGATGGCACCCTTGGTAAAGGCGTTCAGGCCAGCATGCTGCTCCAGATCCCGGAGCGTCGCCATAGCGCCGATGGAGAAGGTTTCCTCCGTTTCCTCGATGGTATTCAGGCCAAGATCGCACAGGTCAATGGCGGTATTCACCGTGCCCTTTCCCAGGCGCAGCCACAGCATACCACCCAAAATACGGTTTCGTTTATTCTGATTTAACTGCCATGCTTCTTCCAGGCTTTGTGCCCGGACATATTTTTGTATGGTGATCATAAGCAAAGGCTCCTTTTCGGTGTATTTGCACACTATTCTAATGATATTATAGCATCGCTGGTTGATTTTGGGAAGAGAATTTGTTACAATAGCGTTATACTTTCGAAACGATAACGACAGGAGCAAACCTATGAAAAAGATCCTTTCCCTGCTACTTGTAGTAGCGATGACGCTCTCCTTCGCCGCCTGCGCCCATACGGATGGAGCATCCACGCCCATCAGCAACCAAGGTAGCGATCCTCCCGGTCACTATCCGCTCACTGTCACCGACCAGGCCGGTCGCACGATCACCATTGAAAAAGAACCCCAGCGGCTGATCACCGCTTACTATATCACCACCAGCTTGCTGATCGCACTGGATCTGGAAGACCGGATCGTGGGCATTGAGAAAAATCCGGAAAAGCGTGCGATCTATCACCTGAGCGCGCCGGAGCTGCTTGCCCTACCCCAGGTCGGCACCGCCAAGGAGCTGGATATGGAGGCTGTTGTGGCATTGAAGACGGATCTGCTGATCCTGCCCATGAAGCTAAAAAACGCAGTACCCACCTTGGAAAAATTGGGACTTACCGTACTGTTGGTAGACCCCGAAGATCAGCAGCGCCTGAACGGGATGATAAAGCTGGTGGGTCAGGCAACCAATCGGAGTGACCTGGCTGCCAGCCTTTTGGATTGGATCGCCCAGCAGCAGAAATTCCTTGCTGATACCTTGACCGATATCCACACGCCCACGGTGTACCTGGCCGGCAACTCCAGCATGCTAAAAACCGCAGGCGATGCCATGTATCAGGCAGACATGATCCGTTTGGCCGGCGGCAAAAATGTGGCTGGACAGATTCCCGACACCTACTGGGCCGAAATCGACTATGAGCAGCTGCTGGCGTGGGATCCCGACTATATCATCCTGGCTGCGGAAGCTACCTATACTGTCGAAGATGTTCTCGCCGACCCCAATCTCGCAAATTGTAAAGCAGTTGTCAACGGCAATGTATACCGTTTGCCCAACCAAGTGGAAGCCTGGGATAGTCCTGTGCCAGGCAGTATGTTAGGCGCACTTTGGCTTGCCAACATTCTCCATCCGGATAAACTCAGCGATGCGGAAAGCACCGCCCGTATGAACGAATTTTATGAAACTTTCTACCATTTCGCCTACAGCAAAAACTAAATATCTATGCTTACTGGGGGCGGTGGTGCTGATGGCACTGGGCTGTGCAAGCCTGTTTATTGGTAAGTACCCCCTCTCTTTGGATAAGCTCTTAGCTGGCGATCCGCTCCAGCTGCGAGTCTTTCTGACGCTCCGTGTCAGCCGTACCTTGGTAGGCATCCTTGGGGGCATTGCTTTTGGAATTGCAGGTTTTGTTTATCAGACGGTATTTCGCAATCCGTTGGCATCCCCGGATATCATTGGTGTCTCCTCCGGTGCCAGCGCAGGTGCCGCAGCCGGTATTCTGTTCCTTTCCGGGGCAACCGCAGTAACAATATCCGCTTTTGCAGGCGCGCTGTTGGCAGTGATCCTGTCCTTGGCCCTTTCCAGCCTGGATAGCAGCGGCAAAAACAGTACAATTGTGCTTGCCGGTATCGCAGTTCATTCCATTGCCCAAACTGTTTTGATGGCATTAAAACTGACCGCCGACCCAGAGAAAGAGTTGGCCTCCATTGAGTATTGGATCATGGGCAGTCTGAATGCCATCAGCGCCTATTCCATCGGCGGCAATCTGATTCTTTGCGTAATTTGTATTCTTGCGCTGCTGATCCTGCATCGCCAGGTGATCTTGCTGTCCGCAGAAGAAGGGGAAGCCCGGATGCTGGGTGTGAATGTCACGGTTTTGCGAGTGATTATTCTGGTTACAGCCACTCTGTCTGTAGCATCTGTGGTCAGTTTAACGGGTTTGGTCAGCTTCGTGGGGCTTTTGGCACCTCATGGTGCAAGACTTCTGACGAAGAACAATCGCTTAGGAACCTTGGTGCTCAGTGGCTTGATAGGGGGAATTCTTTTGTGCGGCGCAGATATTCTGGCACGATCTGTTGCAGCAACGGAATTGCCAGTCAGTATCTTTACCAGCTTATTGGGCGCTCCGTTTCTGATCTTCCTGATCGTTCGCGGAAGGAGGCAAGTATGAGTTTCTTTTCGGCCAGTCGCCTTACGGCCGGTTATGGAAACGGCCATGTGATCAAAGATATCTCTTTTGAACTAAACAGCGGATGTTTGATGGGTGTTTTGGGCGCCAACGGAAGTGGCAAAACCACCATGCTCAAAGCCATCTGCGGCATTTTACCCCACGAGGGAAAATGCCTTCTGGAGAACACCCAGCTGGAGCACATATCCATTCGCCAACGGGCAAAGATTTGCAGCTACATCCCCCAGCGCAGTGGTATTTCCATTGACATTTCTGTGCAGGATGTGGTGCTCATGGGTTTTAATCCGCAACTGGGCATTTGGGAGCATCCCACCAAAACCATGCGAGAGACCGCTGTGGCAACACTTTCCCAAGTTGGACTTGCAGAAGAAGCACACAGAAACTACTTGCATTTAAGCGAGGGGCAGAAGCAACTTTGCATCATAGCCCGAACTTTCGTGGCTGGCAGCAAGCTACTTTTACTAGACGAGCCTGAAAGTGCTTTGGATTTTCACCATCGATATAAAACCTTATCGCTTCTTCGCAACTGGGTGAAACATTCCCAAAGCAGTGCCATTATAACCCTCCACGATCCTGTTCTGGCGCTGAATTACTGTGAAAGCTTACTGTTACTTATGGATGGGAAAGTATTGGGTATGATCCATCCCCAGTCGGACTCTCTGGAAACCATGGAGCAGATGCTCTGCAAAATTTACGGTGATATCAGTTTGCAGTATATCAACACAAAAAACGGCCACCGGCAAATGATCATGATCAATGAGGGGGCACTATGAAAGTTGTTACCAGAATCACCTTTTGGGATCAAAATGGTGAGAAGTTTTTTGGAGAAGGACCCGCCCGTCTTTTGAAGGGCATTGAAGAGCATGGTTCTCTGCGCGCTGCTGCCATATCCATGGATATGGCTTATAGCAAGGCACTAAGGCTTATGAAACATGCGGAAGCTGCTTTGGGATTCCCACTTACTACACGGACTACCGGAGGCAAGGACGGAGGCGGCAGCATCTTGACCCCCAAAGGAAAAGCGTGGCTTGATCGGTACACAGCTTATACAAAAGCCTGCGAAGACGCCAATCTGCGGTTGTTCCGCCGGTTTTACCCGAAGGTTGGATGTGTGATCATGGCATCTGGTTTAGGCAAGCGCTTCGGTAGCAATAAACTGATGGCGGATTTCAACGGAAAACCCATGATCCTGTGGGCATTGCAAGCCAGTGAACACTTGAAAGAAAATCGTGTTGTGGTAACCCGGCATACCGATGTGGCTGCACTGTGCCAGCAGATGGGCGTGCAGGTCGTGCTGCACGATCTTCCCCATCGCAGTGATACGATCCGTCTGGGACTGGACGCCTTGGGGGATGTGGATGCCTGTCTGTTTTTGCCCGGAGATCAGCCACTGCTGCGCTCGGAAACGGTGGATTTTTTGGTTAACCGATGGGAATCGGATCAGGAGAAGATCCTGCGGCCTTTCCACAAGGAAACTCCCGGCGCTCCTGTGATTTTCCCCAGCTGGACATTTGCGCAGCTGCGCCATCTGCCGGAAGGGAAAGGCGGCGGCTGGATCATGAAAAATCACCCCGAAAAAGTTGTGGCAATTGAAATTGCAGATCCTTACGAATTGATGGATGCAGATACACCGGAAACCTTACAGATCCTGCAGCAACACAGCAAGGGAAAGTGAGGAAGAATGGAGCTATGGTTAAAAAGACCGAAAAATTGGTGATCACCTTTTTCACCACCACCGATGCTATGGCCATGGAGCGGATCTGCAAGCAGGAAAAAGCGGATGGGCGGATCATCCCGGTTCCCGGCAATATTTCTGCCGACTGCGGCCTGGCCTGGTGCGCATCCCCCGACAGCCAGGATTCTCTGCGCCTGCTGATGGAACGAAGCGGACTTCGCTTTCAGGGCATTTATATCTGCATGGTATGAGGAATGGAATATGATCTATTTTGACAATGCAGCCACCACACAGCGCAAACCCGACTGCGTCATCGAAGCAGTCACTTCTGCCCTTTCCAGTATGGGCAATCCCGGACGCAGTATCCACGAGGGAGCAATGAGCGCATCGAGAATCGTGTTTGATGCCCGCCTTGCGTTGGCACAGATGTTCGGTGCGGAAGGCCCGGACCGCATCGCCTTTACTGCCAATTCTACGGAAAGCTTGAATATGGCTATTAAGGGCATTCTGAATCCCGGTGACCATGTCATTACCACCGTTTTAGAGCACAATTCCGTTCTTCGGCCTCTGTATGAGATGGAGGAACGGGGGGTGGAACTGACGATCCTGGAGGCAGATCCGATGGGTCGGTTGTGCTACGAAGCCCTGGAACCTGCCATCCAAGAAAACACAAAAGCCATTATTTGCACCCATGGTTCCAATCTGACCGGCAATCTGGTAGATATCGAAGCCATAGGAAATCTTGCTCATAAGCACGGCATTCTCTTTGTAGTGGATGCCTCCCAGACTGCCGGTGTGTTTCCTATTGATGTGCAACGGTTGCACATTGACATTCTGTGCTTTACCGGTCATAAAGGACTTCTTGGTCCGCAAGGTACCGGCGGCATTTATGTCCGCAACGGGGTCAATGTTCGCCCTCTGCTTAGCGGCGGCAGTGGTGTGCAAACCTATCTGCGAAGGCATCCGCCTCAGATGCCCACGGCACTGGAAGCCGGTACACTGAACGCCCACTCAATAGCCGGTCTGCTGGCTGCAGTGAGATACATTCAAGAAAAAGGAATGGACACCATTCGGGAAGTGGAGCAGGCCCTGATGTGGAGCTTTTATCAGCAAGTCAGCCGCATCCCGGGAATTACCGTTTACGGCGATTTTTCCGTTGCAAACCGCTGCCCCATAGTAACGCTGAATGTCCGCAGCTATGATTCGGGCCAGATTAGCGATATTTTATCGGAAGATTATGCAATTGCTACCCGTCCGGGCGCACACTGCGCTCCGCTGATGCATCAAGCATTGGGAACGGTGGAGCAGGGCGCTGTCCGCTTCAGCTTTTCCCATTTTAATACCATCGAAGAAATCAATATTGCCGTTTCTGCATTAAAAGAACTGGCGCAGGAGGAATAAATTATGAAAAAAATCATTGATTGCCGAGGAATGGCTTGCCCGCTGCCTGTTGTGAACGCTAAGAAAGCCGTAGAAGATCTGTCCGCCGGGGATATTCTGACCGTTTTGGTCGATAACGAAATCGCTGTGCAGAATCTTTCCCGTTTTGCCGAGCATAAGGGATACAGCGTTTCTGCCGAGAAGAAGAGCGAGCAGGAATATGCGGTCATCATGACCATTGCCGGCGCAGTGGCAGAAGAAACCAATGCAGGAGAGATTACCTGCGTTATGGATTCCCGCCGAAAGGGTATGCTGGTGGTTCTGTCTGCCAATACCATGGGCGCCGGCGATGTAAAGCTGGGAACTTCCCTCATGAAGGCCTTTATCTTTGCACTGACTAAGCAGGATCAGTTGCCCGATACCATCCTGTGTTACAACACCGGCGCATATCTGACCTGCGAAGGCGCTGATACGCTGGAGGATCTGAAGTTGCTGGAGTCTGAGGGCGTTACCATCCTCACCTGCGGCACTTGTCTGGATTTCTACGGCCTGAAGGAAAAGTTGGCTGTAGGCGGCGTCACCAATATGTATGACATTGTGGAGCGGATGGAAAATGCCGCCCAGATTATCAAACCCTAATCGCTATGGAAACAGAAGTTAAACTGACAAAGCTGGCGAATTGCGCCGGCTGTGGCGCAAAAATGGGCGCCGGCACGCTGACAAAAATGTTGGAAGGCTTCAAATCCCATTCAGATCCCCGGCTGATCGTTGGCTATGACAAAAGCGACGATGCCAGTGTCTATGTATTGGACGAAAGAACAGCCCTGATCCAGACAACGGACTTCTTCCCGCCCATTGTAGATGACCCCTATCTGTATGGCAGAATCGCCGCCACCAACGCCCTCAGCGATGTATATGCCATGGGTGGCGAGCCGAAACTGGCGCTGAACATTCTGTGTGCGGCGGAAGGGATGGCCGACGAAACCATCCGGGAGATTCTCCGGGGCGGTTATGATGCTGCCTACGAGGCAGGCGCGATCATTACCGGTGGACATACCATCAAGGGTGCAGAACCCATCTATGGTTTGGCAGTGTCCGGGTTTGTGCATCCTCAGAAGGTGCTGACCAATTCCAATGCAAAACCCGGCGATGTACTGATTCTTACAAAGCCCTTGGGCGTGGGTGTGATCACCACCGGTGCCAAAGCGGATATGGTGGAAAAATCCGTTATGGATCGAATCTACCGTCAGATGGCCACGCTGAACAAAACTGCCCGGGATATTATGGTGCAGTACGATGTGCATAGCTGTACGGATGTGACCGGTTTCGGTCTTTTGGGGCATGGCTTTGAAATGGCGCAGGGCAGTAACTGCACCATCCACATCCAGACGCAGAATGTGCCTTATCACGAAGAGGCGCTGGAGCTGGCCGCAATGGGCCTCATTCCTGCAGGTGCCTATCGGAACCGGCAATTTGCGGAAGCTGGTGTAAAGGTATGTGGAAACATTCCCCTAGCGATCCAAGATATTCTCTACGATCCGCAGACCAGCGGCGGCTTACTGATCGCCCTGCGTGCAGATGCGGCAGAAGACTGCCTGGAAAAGCTAAAGGAACAGATCCCTCACGCAGCCATCATTGGCTATGTAACTGAGAAAGAAGAAGCCTATCTGAAACTGGAGTAAGTGTATGAAGGACTTGATTATTGTCCGTGGCGGTGGAGATCTCGCCACAGGTACAATTTATAAACTGCATAAGTGCGGCTTTCCGATTTTGATTTTGGAAGTAGCAAAACCATCTGCCATCCGCCGGAATGTGGCCTTTTCCGAGGCCGTTTATCAGGGCACACAGACCGTAGAAGATGTAACTTGCCACTATGCAGATTCTATTACCCAAGCAGAAACGCTCTTGCGCCAAGGAAAACTGGCAGTTCTTGTAGATCCCCTGGGTGATTCGATCGATACACTCAAGCCCTTGGCTGTGGTAGATGCGATCCTCGCCAAACGGAATCTGGGTACCCACCGTGCCATGGCACCCATTACGGTGGCCCTTGGCCCCGGTTTTACCGCAGGTAAAGATGTGGATGCCGTCATTGAAACCAAACGAGGCCACCACTTAGGCCGGGTCCTATGGCAGGGATGTGCCGCCCCAAACACCGGCATCCCGGGCCTCATTGGTGGGTACGGAAAGGAACGGGTGATCCACTCCCCTGCCGATGGAATTCTGCGAAATGTCTGTAAGATCACAGATACCGTAAAACAAGGTGATGTCATTGCGGTTGTGGAAACGGACCATGGCGAAGTTGCCGTTACTGCAACATTGGATGGATTACTCCGCGGCCTGATTCGGGACGGTTATCCCGTGACCAAAGGCTTTAAGATCGCAGACATTGACCCAAGGACGGAAGAATATCAAAATTGCTTCACCATTTCCGATAAGGCCCGCTGCATTGCAGGCGGTGTGGTGGAAGCTATTCTTCAGTTGAAAGGAGCGCGAGGCCTATGATCCAGGCCATTGTTGGTTCCGGGGGAAAAACCACACTGCTCAAAAAACTGGCAGCGCAATACCGCAGTGAGGGAAAAACCGTTTTCGTCACCACCACGACCCATATGTTCATTGAAGCGGATACCCTTCTTACGGACGATGCAGATACGATTATTGCCGCCTTGAAAAAAAATGGATACGCAATGGCCGGTATCCCGGAAGGTGCCAAGATCAAAGCCTTGTCGGCAGAAACCTATGCCGCAGTTTGCGCCCTTGCCGATGTGGTGCTGGTGGAGGCAGATGGATCGAAGCATATGCCGCTGAAATTCCCCAACAGCACAGAGCCTGTTATTCCGGACAATGCCGACGAAATCATCGTTGTATGCGGTTTGCATGGCTTGGACAAGTCTGCCAAGGATACTTGTCATCGTTTGGAGCTGGTAAAGCAGCATCTTCACATCTCTGATGATACACAGATCACACCGCACCACGTCTACCAAATGGTTATGGATGGGTATGTGATCCCGCTGCGCGAGAAATTTCCGCATAAGGAAATCACCGTGATGCCCAGTCACGATGGCACGCTCTATCAGCGTGCCATTGCCGCCATGCTGATGGCCCAGCAGGATCCCTGCGTAATCTGCAAAGAGTGGTTCTGTCCGCAGCCCTGGCTTGTGATCTGTGGTGGCGGACATGTGGCCCGGGAAGTGGCTGCGATGGCGGCACATCTGGATTTCCGTGTCCGTGTCATCGATGATCGGCCCGAAATTATGACACCGGAGCGGTTTCCCACCACAGCAGAGGTGATCTGTGATCACTATGACAATATCGAAAAATATCTTGAACCCGGGGCCTGTTATGTAGTGGTTACTCCTGACCACAAGGCTGATTACCAGTGTATTTCAACGATACTGGGCACGGATTACCGATATTTGGGTATGATCGGTAGCCGACGTAAAGTAGCTGCCGCAACGGAAAAACTTCGGGAAGATGGCTTTACAGAAGAACAGATTGCCAGCATATTTGCACCCATTGGTCTTTCTATCAACGCCGTGACGCCCGCCGAGATTGCAGTCAGCATTTTGGCACAGATCATCCAGGAGAAAAACAAAACCCATGCCGCTTCCGCAGATCGTCAGCTTTTGGAACTGCAAGAAAGCGGTACTCTTTGCTTGATCATCGAAAAGCATGGTTCCACACCAAGAGGTGTGGGCAGTATGATGTTCGTGGGCAAGGATAAGGTTTTCGGTAGCATCGGCGGTGGAGAAGCGGAATATCTTGCCATTTCCCATGCGGCAGAAACCGTTTCTGTAATTAGCCGGGAATATCGGCTGAATAATAAGCATGCGGATGGATTGGATATGGTCTGCGGCGGAAGCATCCTTGTGCTGTTCTTGCCAATATAATATCCACATGCTACACCTGATATTTTGATAATCCAGTTTTGGTCTTGTGGTGCATAGGTTCTCATGCCGTACATAGGAGCGCCACAGGCCGCTATCAAGGATGGCAGGAATTAAGTGATTACCAGCTGTTTGGAAGCTTCGTGACGATTGAGGACGCAAAAGAGTACTTGTACTCCATCTCCAAAACCCGTCGTGTCCACCGCTTCCAAAACTTTAAGGTAAATCTCTATGGTCGCCCTGCACTGGGAGCATTACTTTAAGCATATCCTGCAAAAATACAACAGCATTTACAAGGTGCAGCTTCCCAAGATCACACCCCATGTCTGCCGCCATACCTTCTGTTCCAATATGGCGCGCAGCGGCATGAACCCCAAAACCTTGCAGTATATCATGGGTCATGCGGATATCAGCATCACGCTGGACACCTATACCCATGTCAAATTTGACGATGCAAAGGCGGAGTTTGATCGGGTCGCTGAGGGCTAAAAAAGCACCTGAAAAAGTGTTTGTCTGCCGTTTGTAGTAAAGCCAGTAGTACGGGGTGTCGATTTACTACAAAATTTACTACAAATTCGTGAAACAATATGCCACGATAAGCCACATAAAAGGACGATTCGGAAAAACACCCAAAAGCCGAAAAGTCCTTGTGGCTCTAGGCAAATCGTGGTTTTTCGAGGAGGTTCGTATCAATGAAAAAGATACTGTTCGTCTGCCATGGCAATATTTGTCGCAGCGCAATGGCTGAGTTTGTAATGAAGGACTTGGTGGCGAAGGCTGGGCGAAACGGAGAATTTCAAATTGCGTCAGCGGCGGTGAGTCGGGAGGAGATCGGCAATCCCGTTTATCCGCCGGCCCGGCGGGAGCTGCAAAAGCACGGCATCCGCTGCGAAGGTCACGCTGCCCATCAGATCACCCGCGCCGAGCTTGACGGATATGATAAGATATACTATATGGATGCGTCCAATGCTCGATACTTGCATCGCCTGTTTGGAGATGCCGCGGCAAAATGTCAGCCGCTGCTTGCGCGGGATGTGGCAGATCCCTGGTATACTGGGGATTTTAGCGCCACCTGGAACGATGTCTTGGAAGGCTGCCAGCGAATTTTGGAGGAAAACCTATGAATTACGATGCTATTGAGGCAGAGCTTTCCCAGCTGCCTTTATACAGCTACTACTTTTTTGATCCGGCGCAGCTGGATTTTTCTCAGCGCATTCGCTGGATCTGTGAGCACGAGTGCCCTATGTACAATCAAAGCTGGGCTTGTCCGCCGGCCGTGGGAGCAGTGGAGCAGTGCAAGGCAAAGTGCCTGCAGTTTGGCAAGTGCCTGATGATCGTAACAATGACCGAGGTTTCGGACATTGCCAATATCGAGGAGACCCTGGCCACCCGCCCGGATCACGAAGAAGTGACCGCCCAGGTGCGTCAGATCCTGCAGGGGCAGGGGATCGAGCCTTACATTCTTTCCACCGAGGCCTGTGCCGTCTGTGAGCGCTGCGCTTGGCTGGACGGGGAAGCTTGTCGCTTTCCTGAGCGGATGCACCCCTGCGTGGAGAGCCACGGAATCAATGTGATCCCTCTGTTTGAGGAACTGGGCATCCCGTTTATCTACGGAGAGAATATCGTAACTTGGGTCTCTTTGCTGTTTTTTGCATAAAAAGAGGGAAAAGGGCGAAAAATACCTCTTGCAAATCTGAAAACCCTGTGTTATAATATCGTGCGTGTCCGGCTGCGGGCGCGCAACCATTGGGATGTCGCCAAGCGGTAAGGCACCAGACTTTGACTCTGGCATTCGTAGGTTCAAATCCTGCCATCCCAGCCAT
>RHMF01002346.1_pt1 | contig 17755 bp, 23 predicted proteins | sample 5365151 | NCBI WGS metagenome assembly RHMF01 (sample SAMN10266501, study PRJNA497801) | feces metagenome | isolation source: feces | host: Bos taurus | place: China: Prairie of Fairy Mountain | collected 2017-08-14 | reverse complement strand
AATAATCTTTCTAATCTCTTCTAAATCTCTCTTTTTATTAATATCTCTTGCTTGGTCATATTCAATCGTAGCAGGAATTATATCTAAAAACAGTGGATAACAATTTAACATAGGTATGCAAATTGCCGCACTACCATCAATAAATACCCATTTACTATTAACTTTTCCAGCCTGGTATCTTTTATACCAGTTTACAACCTCCTTTGGATAGAGCGCCAATGCACTCTTCCTGTCGTCCACGTCTGCAATTGTGTTAAAATAAGTTACATCAAACTCAATTAAATCACTACCATCTTCATTCTTAAAACGTGTTCTACAATATAAAGTCGGTAAATCTAAAATAGAAACACTTGTGTTACTAATACCCTGTATTATACCATAGTAACAGCCGTCGCGCAGTACCTTAATAGCTATATCAGTACACAACTTTGGTAAGTTAACAGTATCTACAAAGCTAACTGCATTATTATACTTTTTTTCTATATATTGTTCGGAGAGAGTTTTACCAAATGCTGGATTAGGAATTAATATACCAACATATTTTAATAAAGTAGCATAATGCAATAAAATTCTTTGATAGAAACCACCCTTATTAAAGTAGTATCTAGAAAGGTTAATGCGCTCCGTTAACGAACCGGAATCAAGAATTCGTTTAATATCCTCTTCTGAATATCTTCTAAGCGTTACTTGGTAATGAAAGATATGATTTGAATAACCATAAGTGTTTTCACTTGTAGCAATCATATTTTTATAGGATTTGGTAAAAGAAGTCAGAAATTTTTCTCTATCCTTTTTATTCATCTACCTTCCTCCTGTAAAGAAAACTAATTGGCGATTACGTCTCTTGCGCCGATGCTCTTGCTTATAGTATTCCTCTTCCAGTTCTTTAATTCTCCACAATCCATAAGAAAAACTTGAATATTTATCTTTTGGAAAACGGGAATTAATCCTTTCAAGTACTATGTCAAGGCTCGCGCCAGTCCGTTTAAGTCGCAAATTACTCATTTCTTCAAATAGTTTAGTTGTCATTTCATGTGGCATTAATCGTATAACTCGTTGTTCAGTAGTCATTCTTGCTCCTGCTTTTGTTGAAAGTAGCGCACTTTTAGCTTCTTGTTCTTTAATTAAGAAACGTACCATACCACTATTCAAACGAGAATAACAATTGCCATGTATTTTAGAGTTCAGCGGTCCATTTGCTTTGATTCCGTACAGGATTTGTGGAGCATCCTTTGGCTGGATAGCTTTATAAACATCGTCATTGATGAAGCCGTAAGCCGGAAGCAAATTACCCATTTCATCATACTGCGGCTTAATCATTTCATCCGCTAAACCAACTCCCAAACCATTCGTATCAATTACCACTTCACGTGGGTTGAACTTTAGGATAAGCTGCTTTAAATCAGCCGCCTGAATTGAAAATGGTTTGGTTTGCGGAGTGCGTCCGAGAACAATTAAGTTGACCAGTGTTGAATAAAATTTACCTTTAACTATATTTACTCTAAAAATACAAACAGCGGTCTGGTCTGAAATACGACCCACGTCCACTGATATTAAGTAGAATTGTTCTGAATCTGGTCTATTAATTGCGTGCGTTTCTGGGTTTTTAATTTTTCTATATTTAGATAATTTTTCATATGAGAACCATGCATCCTCACTTGAACCTTGCCACAGACTTAAATATTCTGTAGCGAACGACTCCGCATTATAAGACGGACTCATCTTCAATTTATTAATATATTGCTTATCAATCAATCCATGAAGGGCCGGCAATCGCCAATCACATCCAAACATAAAAGCATGGTCTGGGTCAATAATAGCGTTTTCAAAAGTATCTATGAGACGCTCATAAGAGAAAGAAGTTTTGCTGCCCGCAGATGTAGTAGCTACAATTTGCTGATTTGGCTCTTTCTCATTAACTGTATTATTAGGAAGACGACGAGATACGTTTACCAACGGTATAACTACCGAGTTAATCGCTTCCTCGTCTCCATCTCTAATCTCATCAATTAAGCCCCCGTGTCTACGACCACCACGGGCCGCATCGCCTGCAAGCACCACGTCAAGCACTGAACCATTTCTAAATTTCAATGTAACATAGTCCTTACCAAAGTTTCCAGGGTTCTCACTAATCTCATTACCGAGTATTTCCTTTTTAAGCAAAGGCCAATGCTCGTAAATCTCATAAATCTTTTCTTTTGTAATTTGCGCTGCTTGTTGTTTGGTATTCGCGCATATGAACACCTTGCGGCCAGGTATAAATACACATTGTAAAAAGAGAGCTAAAATTGTCAGAAATGACTTAGAATAAGCTCTCGGCGCAGTAATAAACACATCCTTGAAGCGCATTAGCACTCGTAGAGTAAAACGTTGAAAGAAGAAAAGACGAAATTCTGAGTCAGCTGGTTTTATTATATCTAAATAATAATCAGGGTAAGCAGAAAATAGCTGAACCCATTTCCCCAATTCCTCTTTGTGTCTCTCTAAATATTCGTTAGTAATTACTGCTCCTTTTTCAAGTTCTATACCTTCGCGCTCTGCGTGTTCAACGAAGTCTTGCTGCATGAGATTCTGTCGGCCACTTAAAATAACCTCTTTACGTTTCTCTTGCATCAGGCTCCTCCTCTACATCAGCCGTAAACTCATCATCTTTAAATAGTTCTTCAAACCCTTCATTTTCGTACTCATCATAATCTGTATCTTGTTCCAGGTCATAATAATTTTCTAGCTCGGCCGCAGTCTTCAAAGATTGTATACGTTGAGTAATTTCGTCTCCGATACCACTTTCGTTTGTATATAATCTCTGATTCCAACTCTGTATATTCTTAATAGTCTCATCAACGACGTCTCTAGTTTCTCCATCGTAGAATTGATTAACAAAACCTCTTTTTTCAAGCCAACGGCATAACTCGCCCATTGACTCAAAGTCACTCGCATTCTTTATATTCTTCGGAGTAAATTCTCCGGTCTTAACTAACTTATCATACGATGCAAGTAACTTATCAAAATCCGCACCTTCTCTAATACGACAATCAATCTCGTAAGACATCTTACATATCTTCAAAGCTTGGTCGCCTTGTAGTGCGCCATTTATATTCTGAGTTAAAAGTAACCCATTATATAAGTTCTCTAAATACCTTAATGCTTCTTCGTCGTAATTATATCCCCACTTTTCTTGAAGTTTACGCCGCTCTTCGTCGCCAAGTGCGGGGATTACGTCTATAAGCGCGCCCTGTTCTTTTAAATCTTCGTAAGCCTTATTATAACTGCCCCAATCTATATTCTCGTACTCATCGCCCATATAGAGTGTGTTGTATGCCTTAAGCAGACCGGCCGCAGTACCTTGAACTTCCCTCAACTCCTCATATTTCTTCGGTTCAAAAGGAATATCAATGTACTGACAAATCCTGTCCATACATTCCCAGCTATAATTTTCCTTTTCAAGTCTCTTTCCTAAACAATCTGTACATACGTTGATGTACCCGTTTGGAAATAGAAATGATTTTGTCCTCAGGTAACTAAACGAATCTTTCATCCGGCCGCATTGTTCGCATTTCTGGTCTTCAAAATCTATATTAAACTTTGGTTGCTCAGCCATTATTTTTTCCCCTTAGTGGCGGCGCGCACTAACTTATCCAAATTCCTTTTCTGGGTCCTATTGAGCGCATTGACTTTTTCGCAAACCTCATCCCAAAGCTCGGTAAAATCTCTCGGTTTCGCTTCTTTTTTGACTCGGCCGCCCTCAACGTTTTCCTCAACGTTGTCCTCAACGTCAACTAACCTTATCCCCAAAATCTTACAAACTCCAAGAAACTCTTCCGGTTCTAACTTTGCAATTTCCCTAATTAATTTCTCCGTCTTATCCTTAAAGAAACCTAAACTCATATCCTATTTAACCTCCTCTTTCTTCTTCCTAATCTCTCTTTCGCACATCTTACATCTATTCTGAAATCCATCCTTAGACCGATTTTTTCTAACCCAATTGCGTTCATCTAAAAGTAAGGTCCGGCCGCAACAATTACATTGCTTATACATATCTAAGTTCTTATAAGCCTTAATCGTATCCTCATGTAATTTAATTGCCTCAACCATCTTCATTAAAATCTTTTGCCGGAATATCGTACTTATATAATTCGCCGTATAATTCTTCCCATACTCCTCATTAATAATCTCCGCAATTTCAGCGTTCTTCTTATGTGCTTCTTTTAGCCTAAGTAATTTTCTCTGCGATTCTGTCAAATCGGTTATTCTCTCGTAAAAGTCTAACGTGCGGTATATGTCCTCAAGTGACCCTTCTACAAAGTTACTCTCCTTTTCTCGTTCAATTTGCTCCTCGCAATCTTCTCGGTTCAAATAGAGTTGGTAAAGCGTTTCTAAGTTCCTAAAGTCAATCGTAGTAACACTTGAATCTACCTTACTTTTTTCCTCAACTAACTCCCCCACCCTATGTAGCTGTTCTACGTTGAGAGCGCGCGGGTCAAAATTTGGTTGAAAAATAAGGTCGCCCAGAGGACCCGCCTTAACTCCTAATGGGAGAACCTGTAAAGTAAGCCCGTACTTCGGATGGTCTTGGCGCAACCCCGGTAAACCTTGGTGGTTAGTTATTGTACTTACGAAGGAGTCGCGCAGGGTAAATTGTTCTTGCCTTAACTCAACCAGCTCATGTCTAAGTTTAAGGTAGGCGAACTGTGATAGCTCGGCCGCACGTAGGGATAGACGTCTTTGTTCTTCCTCACTGAATCTACGTAGAAGTTCCTCGCGGGGTGGTTTCGTACGTTTTCCCGTCCCCAGCTCATAATAGTTAATGAGTAGGTCATCCGTATCTATTTGACGCCAGAGCGTTTCAAACGAATCGCGTAGGTAATCGGGCATTGTCTCTCGTACTTGCGCGCGGTCAAAGGTTTGACGCACTTTACGGAGAGGCACAGCTTCGGTTAACGGGGCAAATTGTACGTTGACGAGTGCCGGGTTCTCTAAAACCTCATCAAGTGAGTCAAGGTCGGTCGTCTTCGTCCACCGAGTCTTAAGTTCAGTATCCGCACCTATAGGTACTCCATCTTTGTCTTTTCCCCAAAGTAGATAGTTTGCAATCGTCTCTGCTTCCGTATGAGTAAGGTCAGGGAACTGAGTTATATATGTGTCAATGAAGTTTTTTCGCTCTTCAGCAGTTTCTAGGCTGAAGTCCAATTTAAGTCTGTTCATGTATTTTCCTCCCTTACACTTCTATTATATCACACGACGGAGGGAAAGTCAAATTTTCAGGGGAAATGGAAAATTTATTTCGTGGATATAATGTGCCAGCGCCGCTTTCATGCGTTAAAGCGAAAAAGTGTTTGTCCCGAGATACACCCCGCTACACGCTAATCGGTCAAACTCTCAACTTTATTGTTTAACGAACATCCGTTCTTTTTTGTAAAAGTTTTTTGTATCTGATAATAGGTGGGTACTTGAGAAAAGACCCATTGATTTTAATTTAACTACCCGGGTTATAGGTTTATCCGCGGGTCTTCTGTGGCAAACACTTTAGTGCGTTAAAGTTTTAAAGCGTTGAACCGCGCGCCTTCTGTGGCTAAATTGTCAGACTATTCTGACTATTCCGCATGTTCTCTGTGGCGAACACTTTAGTACGCTAAAGTGTTAAAGTACTAAAGTGGTCGCTTGTTAAAAAGTTAACAGGTCAACTTACCTCTTCAACCGTTTAGTATAAATATACATTTGAATGTATACTGATCCATTTTTGTTTTGTTGTTGACATTGACCGGTTTATCTGATACAATGTATATAGTTCAAGAGAGGAGAACAAAACAATGACAACAGATACATTAAAAGCCATTTACAATGAACATTCATTCACAGGCGACAACTACATAGTCGGTTATCATAAAGACGGACTTGTGCACGTGTGCATTATCAAATACCACTTTGTTGACCTTGCGATCAGTGACACGAGTAGTAAGAAGTGTGGACACAACACAATGTGTCTCAGATACAGACAGACAGGCACAACAATTAAGACCATACGCAACCATACAACAGACGAGTACATACTCTGTACAGTGGACGAGTTAGAGAGAGTAGCAAGAGCATACGGTAGCAAAGCGAACAGAGGTAAAGCATTCGAACGGTTGGTAACTGAACACTATGGACAGACATGGACAGACGATACAGTAGAATGGTGGACAGGTGCGGACATTACAGTTGACGGGATCGGCTATCAAATTAAATATGACAGATGCAACTTCTGTAATGAAAAACAGGTAATTGAACAGGGGTGGGCATAGGTCTGCCCCTTAAAAATATCTTGTAAAACGTCAAAAAATATGTTGACATCAATATCTACTTGTGGTAATATAATTACAGGAGATAACTTAAGGAGGTAAATACAATGTATACAGTATATGCTTATGATGATATGGTATGTGACTACGAGGTAGTATTCGAGGGAACACTTGAGGAGTGTCGTGACTATGTACAGGGTGATGACGAGTGTGATGACTACATCATCACTGCACCAGACGGATTCACTACCGTTGAATAATACAGTAGGGAGCGATCCGATCGGATCGCTTTTATATTGTAGTTAAAAAGAACATATGTTCGTTACATAGAAACATATCTAATCGGTTGAACTATTTATAAAAGTCGCTTAGAACGTAAAATAGAGCCTTCTAGGGGTATATATTTAAAATATAAAAACGTCAAAAAACAGATAGTTAAAAACAAAATATCGACGAGAAGGGGGTAAACAGGCGATTACAGCGACTTTTTTAGTTTTGCCTTATTTAAATAAAGGTACTTCAATATGTACCAGGCGCGCCCGGGTTATCCTCTTCAATAACAAAAAAGTTTAATTGAATTTAAAGAAATATGTTGACATTAATATATAATTGTAGTAATATAATGGTAGAGAAAATCTTAAAGGAGGCAAAAATAATGGGAGATATGGTAATAAGAGTAGAAGGATATAAAACAATAATGCACATTCACTACACGGCAGAAGGTCATTACATCGTAACAGAAGGCGCGCATATACTCAACATCGGTGGTACGACATATAAAGAGGTACTGCGTAGAACAAGACTCGCAATCAAGCGCAGAGGTTAAGCCTTTGCGTGTACGTGTACTGCGGGCGCGCAGTATACGTATATCCTCTTCAGAAGAACATATGTTCGTCCAGGTAGGTTAAAAGAACATATGTTCGTTTCGCCCGGGTGGTTCGCGACCACTTTAACGCATTAAAGTTTTAAAGGGGTAAAGTTCCTCTTCAAAAAAAAGAGGACTTTCGTCCTCTTCATTTTAGAAGTATATTATCACTTCATCTTTTCCTGTTATTGATTCTTCTACCGAGAACACATCGTCATCTTCTGCACTTCTCACTCTTGCATCTTCTGTAATCTCTCCGCTTTTTACAAGTTCATTCAACTCTTCAATCAATTCTTTAACTGTCATTTCCTTTACTTCCTTTCTTTACTTATGCTATCTGAAGTTCTAACTCGTGAAGTTCTTCTTCCATCTCGTTAACTGTCTGTCTATCTTCGTTTGTCCATCTGTCTATCATATTCATCATGAACAGTCTATTTTGTAACTGTTCTATCTTCTCTTTGATTTCTTGTACTGTCATTTTTAACACTTCCTTTCTTTCCCTCTTGCAATTATAATATAACATACTTTCCGGGTTTTGTCAACACTTTTTTAAAAGAAAATAAAAAATTTTTTCAAATAAAAAAATAAAATTTTTTTTAAAAAGGGGTTGACTTTTTGCACAAATTACGATATTATAATTATAGAAAGAAGAAAGGAAGTAAGAAAATGTACAGTATTTATACAGTAACACCAGAATATAAACTTAATGAAGTAATTATTCATAAGATGTATGGAAATCTTAAAACAAAAAAAGACGCAGAACAGACGTTAATTAAAAGAAATATCAAAACAAAAACAAGTAAAACAAGATGGTTTATTGTCGAAGATACAAAAGAAACAAAATTCAAAGAGACAATTTATCACACTTTTTTAAAACAAATGTTAAAATATGTAGAAGAAAATGCAATTCGCAATCATAGATGGAATATTGCAAAACAGTTATATTTAAAAGGTTATAAATGTTCAGATATAATCAAATTTATTAATGGAGAAAATTAAAAAATACTTAACACTTATTTCAATAGGAAGTTTAATAACTTCCTTTTTTATATAGTTAAAACGAACATATGTTCGCATACCGCGCCCGGGCGTTTATTTTACGTTTTAAGGCGGTTTAATTTAAATAAAGGCAATTTATAAAACTCGCTGAAATCGTCGATTTAGGGCCTTCTCGACGATATTTTTATTTTAAGAGGTCAAAAAATCGCACTTTTATTTTTAAACAACATAGGTCTAGAAGGGCCTATTTTACGTTTTCAGCGAGTTTTAATCCACTTTAATACATTAAAGCATTAAAACTATTCCCAAAATTAGCTTTTAGGGAATAGTTCCGCAAATCGTTGATTTTTCAACGCTATTTTTCAATAATAGAACTATTCCCAAAATTAGTTTTTAAGGAATAGTTGCGGGGCGATCCGCGACGGACTTTAGCGCATTAAAGTGATGAAGTGGGGTGATCCGTGGCAGATCGCCCGCAAAATTTTTTTTTAATTATTTTAAAAAAGTACTTGACAAATCTATCTCTGAAGTGTATACTTATATATGAAAGGTGAGGGAAACGAGCAGAACCGCACGGGAGAGGGACGGATAAGACTCGTTGACAAAGTCCCACCGCCGCAAGCCGAAATTGAACTTTGCGGGATATAAATGTGTAGGCATCAGATAAACAGCGCACAGTGCCGTTGAGAGTGCGAGGGTAGTTCAACGTACGGCAAAAATACAGTGATCTATGATGATCACTGTATTTTTTATTTTTTTAAAAAAGTACTTGACATTATACCGGCAAGGTGGTATTATATAATTGTCAAGGGGATAGGTTGTAGATGCCCCGCAGGAAGGAAGATCAGATATGACTATTACAGTAAATGCGAGAACTTACCACGATGCAAACGCTTGCCGTGACTATGCAGTTGAACATGGATACACAGTAGAAAAATTGACTTTAAACCTTCACGGTAAAACCGTATGGACAAAAGGCGAAAACAAGATCATATGTAACAAAAAGAATATGAAAAACGAGTGGGACTAACCCACTTGTTTTTTTGATCCTCTTCACTTTAGCACATTAAAGCGTTAAACCGATTTTTAGGCGATTTGAGCCGCCTTTATTTAAATAAAGGTAATTTAAAAAAGTCGCTTAAAACGCAAAATAGAGGCCTTCTCAAGCGTATTTTAAAAATAGACCGTTAAAAAATCGCATTTTAAAATTGCTTAAGGTTTCTTAAGAATTGCTTCTAAGGGGTCTATTTTGCGTTTTCAGCGACTTTACCAGTTTTTACCAGTCGCAGTTCGCCCGGGCGATCACTTTAGTGCATTAAAGTTTTAAAGCGCAAAAGTTGTGACGGTTTTTGTGACGGTTAAAATGTTTCGATAAAAAAACATTTATTTTTTCATTTTACCCCTTGACAATACTGCCGGTATATGATATACTTTAGTTACAGTAAAGGAAGGGAGACCGAAACAATGGAAAATATCGCATTAAAGGAAAAAATGGTAAGATTTTACATCGGACGCGCGGGCGCGCATACGTACATCTGGGGCTTCATCTACAACGGCAACGTATGGATGGTAAGAACTGGAAGCTCCGAGCTGATGAGTGCGCTCAAGCTTGACAAAGCGAGCCGCGGCGCTGGGTATGCGCTCCGCTTCAAGCCGAGCAAGAGCATCAAGGTTTGGCTCCTGAGCAAGGGCGCTGAAATCCTCTGTTCTGAAAAGTTCTTCAACGAACTGCTCGCAAGCACCAAGTACAACCGCGGGGAAATCTTCGAGAAACTCGTCACCGAGCACTTCGGACAGGTTTGGACAAAAGACAATATCCCATTCACCGAGCAGGGCGACATCAACGTGGACGGCATAGAAATTCAAATCAAATTTGAAAAAGCGACCTTCATCAACGAAGCACAAATCGCAAGAATGGAAAGGGCATAAGCCCTTTTTATTTTTGCCCGGGCGCTTTAGTGCGGTGAAGCGTTAAAGTTCCTCTTCAAAAATTTTTTAAACTTTTTTCAAAAAGGGGTTGACATATAGTATAATATATGATAATATATAATTGTCAAGGGGAGATGAACCCCAAAAGAATGGGTAACTACAGTTAATAAACAAGCCAAGAAATGAGAGCGTAATAAAAAGGTTGGTTGCTTCAAAGAAAATTCATCAAAAAAGTTTGGAAAACCCCTTGACAAAATAAAAAATCTAATGTATAATGTATATGTAAGTTGAAAGAAAGAAAAAAAGAAAGGAAAGGTACTTACAATGACTAACAGAGAATTTTTTGAGAACGTTATCGCTAACATGGACAACGAGGAAATGGTAGAGAAGGCTAAGTCACTGCTGGAAGCCCTTGACAGGCGCAACGCCAAGAGAGCAGAGCGTCCAAGCAAGACAGCAATCGCCAACGAGCCAATCAAGGCAGAAATCGCCAAGATTCTCACCAACGAACCAATGCTCGCAAGCGAAATTGCTCAGAAGGTTGAAATCTCAACGCAGAAGGCGAGCGCACTGCTCAGACAGATGGACGTCAAGGTAACGGACATCAAGGTCAAGGGTAAGGGAACACAGAAGGGTTATTCCCTCGTATAGAGTGTTCGTGCTCAGGCGCAAGGGTCATTCCTTGCGCCGTTTTTTTCGTGCTCGCTTGTTAATTTTTTCACAACCGCGCCCGGGTCGTCGGTAAAAAATTTTTTATTTTTTTTGAAAAAGGGGTTGACATAGGCGCATAGATATGGTACTATATACTTGCAAGAGATAAAGAAAGGAAATAAAGACAATGAATACAAAAGCAATTTACTTTGATATGGACGGAACAATCGCAGACCTTTATGGTGTTACAGATTGGCTTGAAATGTTGATGAACGGAAATGAACTTCCGTATAGATTAGCAAAGCCATTAGTAAGACTTGCGACACTTGCAAGACTTCTCAACGAATTACAGGAAAATGGATATAAAATCGGTATCGTAAGTTGGCTCGCTAAGAATAGTAATGCAGATTATGACGCAAGAGTGACAAATGCAAAAAGAAATTGGCTTAATAAACATCTTGCAAGCGTAAAGTTTGACGAAATACACATTGTATCGTATGGTACACCAAAACAGGATATTGTAAATCACCCAAATGGTATTCTGTTTGATGATGAAAAACAGAACAGAGAAAAATGGACAGGAAAAGCGTTTGATGAAAAAGAAATCAACGAAACATTAAAAATGATTAAAAAATATGAACGCATAGGACTTGACAAATAGATAAAAAGTGATATAATATAATTGTAAAAGATAAGAAAACAACAACTCATTTCAATACTTCCTCCTTTGCGTAAAGACTTTGACGAAATGTCAAAGTCTTTTCGTATACTGCGGCCGAGCATGCTCACGCCCGGGCGCGCCTTGTGATTTTTTTAACAATAAAAATAACTTGACTTTTTCATAAAATTCCTATATAATATATATAGAAAATAAAAGAGGAAAGAAAATCTCATAAAATTATCCGAAAAAATCTTCCAAAAATTTAAAAAAGGGGTTGACATTCCCATAAAGATATGGTAATATATAATTGTCAAGGGGATAGAGAGCCAAACCGATAGTTTGGTCTGTTCCGTGGATAAGTTGATGATGAACGTTACTGCAAAAACTATTAATCTAAACAAATACTTTTTTGAAAAAAGTTGCAGATTTTTTCAAAAATCCCCTTGACAATTTTATAAAAGTATGGTAATATATAAATGTAAGAAAAAGAGGGAGACAGGAACTCCCGAAAAGTTAAAAAGGGTCACGACCAACGTGAGAAAGTAGGTAAAAAAATGACAACGAGAGAAATGATGGAAATGGTTATCGCAGGCGGAGAAATCACAGAGGAAATGCAGTCAAAGGCAAAGGAAATCATAGAGGGTCTTGACCGCAGAAATGCCCACAGAAAGGAAATGCCTTCCAAGAAATCAAAGGAGAACGAGCCAATTAAGGCAGAAATCGTAAAGTTCCTTGACGGAAAAGAGTTCACAGTTGCGAGCGAAATCGCGAAATCCCTTGAACTCACACCACAGAAAATCAGCGCACTGTGCAGACAGTTGGTTGAAAATGGTACGCTCACTGTTTCTGACATCAAGGTAAAGGGAAAGGGTACACAGAAAGGGTACAAGGTTGCATAAACCTTTTATCGTCAACCATGCCACCGCAGAAATGCGGTGGTTTTTCCCAAAATCGCTTGTTAAATTTTTCACAATCGCGACCGGGCGCAAAATAATCCGAAAATTTTTGAAAAAAAGTATTGACATTTACTTTGAAAGTGTTATAATATAATTGTCCAAAAGAAAGGACAGAAAGGAAAGGTAAATAAAATGGAAAAGAAAATCAATATAATCTCAATCATTTTGGCGGTGCTCATTCTTGCGGTGACAGTTGTTCCTCTTCAGGCGCAGGCACTCACAAACAAGAAAATCGCAAAGAAATATGCAAAAACACACTACACAGAGTGTAAAGTCAAGTTCTTCCGTCACTACAATCCTAAAATCATAGAGAATAGAAAAGGAACACAGGTTGTGTGGATATGGAAGATTTACTCAAAGTCAAACGGAGATGGATACGGAACTTGCGAAGATGGTTCAATGGTCACATATAATAAGAAAGTAAAGAAAGGAAAAAGAGTTGTCAGTTATTTAGTTTATAACCCATATTCAAACTATTGTGATGATGTTGTCGCAGTAATAGACAACAAACGCATAAGATAAACGTAGAGGGCGCGCTTGCGTCCTCTTTTTTTGAGCATGCTCATTGCCCGGGCCGCCGTATAAGTATACACGTAAATGTATAAATATTTTTTCTCATTTTCTATTGACATATATATAAAAATATGATATTATTATATTGTCAAAAGGAAAGGAGACAAAGACAATGAATAAGACAGAAAAGTTTTTTGAGTTTTGCGGATATGTGGTGCTCATAAGCCTAATCGTAGGACAGTGTACAGTAGGTAGTAATTTCATAGTAGGACAGTGTGTTTATCTGTTCGCTAATATCGTAGCGGTTACGAGAACAGTTGTTCTTCACAGACCAATGGCGGATAAAGTCAAGGACTGTTCGTGCCTTGCAATAACTATCGGTTTGCTCGCTATCAAGTTCTTAGGTGGTATAATTTCTTAAGAAAAAATAATTTGACTTTTTTCAAAAAATATGATATAATATATATAGAAAGAAAAAGAAAGGAGATAAAAATTATGACAGTATCAAATAAGGTTGCAAACGAAAGAATTAGAGAGTATATACTCGAAAATCTTATTGACTTTTTTTCAAGAGTAGGTGACACAGATGTGTTAAAAGTCAAATCAAATGAAATTGCTCTTCCTGTAGTCGATTGTAATGATGAAGAAAAATTTGCTGTCATCACAGTAAAAGTACCAACAGGCGCAGACAAAGGTCGCGAGCCTTATGACGGTTATGCAGAGGCAGAAGATTATGCTCACAAACTCGCTGAAAAGAAAATTAAGGCAGAGAAAAAGAGAGCAGAAAAAGAAAGAAAAATTGCTCACGATGAAAAAATGAGAGCAGAAAGAAACAAGTAAACAGAAGAAAGGGCATGCTCAAGGACATGCTCTTTTTTTATTGTACATACGAACATACGTTCGCGGCGCCCGGGCCGTTGACGAAAATTTTTTTTGAAAAAGGGTTGACATTCCTCTTCAAGTATGATATTATAATATTGTCAGAGGACAGAAAGGAAGGAAACAGAAATGAACGCAGTTTACCACAACACAATGACAAATACAATACTTCATAAAGTAGGATTCACCAACAATATGGAAAGGCGCAAAAGAGAATATATTACAGGTAATCCACTAATTGAATTCAGAGAATACGCAAACACTTACAGCAAAACCAAACACGAACTTGAAAGAGAGTGTCAGAAAGAAATTGAAGAAATGGGCGGGCGTTTTATCGTCAACCATGGTATCAAAACAGAGTGGTTTGAATTTGACGGAGAGTTTTCACTGAAAGACTTAAAATGTTGCAAGCATAGAAAAATTCATATCGTTGAAGAGGTTGCTTAACCTCTTCTTTTTATTGTCACCTAATATCGCCCGGGCGCCGAGCATGCTCATTCTCTTCAAAAAAATTTTTTATTTTTTTTCAAAAACTACTTGACAAACACGTTGAAAGTGATATAATATAATTGTTCCAAGGAAAGGAGAGAACAGACAATGGAAAAAATTGACAGAAGAAAAAGTTACTACATCACACTTGATACAGAAACAACTAACGGTTTTGATGACCCTCTCGTATACGATTTAGGGTTCGCAGTAGTTGATAAAGACGGAAAAGTTTACGAGCACTATTCACTTGTTGTCTATGAAACTTTTTGCAAGATGAAAGACTTGATGAAGTCGGCATATTATGCGAATAAGATTCCGCAGTATTTAGAGCAGATAAAGAACGGAGAAAGAAAAATTGTTCGCTATGTAACAGCAAAAAAGATTCTTGCCAATGTATGTAAAAAGTACAATGTAAAAGCAATAATGGCTCATAATGCAAGATTTGACTATCTATCAACAACAACAACTCAAAGATACTTGACAAAATCAAAGTACAGATATTTTCTTCCGTATGGTGTGCCAATTTGGGACACTTTGAAAATGGCACAAGACACAATATGCAAACAGAAAATGTATATTGAATGGACAAAGAAAAACGGATACCTTACAAAGTTCGGCAGACCAATGGCAACCGCAGAAGTCCATCACAGGAAACGAGCAGTTCAAAGAAAGTCACACAGGACTTGAAGATGTGCTCATTGAAAAAGAGATTTTTGCTCATTGTGTCAGACAACATAAAAAAATGAGAAGAGCATGCTTCGCTTAGTACGGAGCGTGCTCGCGCCCGGGCACAGATCGGACCGGCCGCCGTGTACGTAAAAAATTTTTTTGAGAAATTAAAAAAAGGTATTGACAAATTAACTTTTATCCCTTATAATATAGATGTAATGAGAAAGGAGAACAAAGAAATGAAGAACTTTTATTTCGTAGACAATGAAACAGGTGAAGATTTCATCTTTCATCGTAGTCGCAGACACACTGCGTGACGCAATCCACATCGCAAGCACATACTTTGAAGAACCACAGTTCTTGAGAGAAATCTCAGACTATGAAGCCGAAATGATAGGCGTTGACACGTACTAGAAAGGAGAAAAATGGAAATTACAATGGCTCGCGCGCTTTTGTTTCTTGCGTGTATCCTCTTCAGTCTCGTGCCTACTCACTAGGCGCGAGATTGACCCGGGCCGCAGGTTTACATAATACCTTTACGTGTAAACCAAAAAAATATTTGCGAGCACGCAAAAAATCTATTGACAATGCTCGTTTTATTTGGTATAATCTATATAGAAAATGAAAGGAAGGTGATATAAATGTCAGTATCAAACAAAATCGCAAACGAGCATCTCAGACAGGGGTTCTTTGAACTTGCTCGTCAGTACTTCTCAGGTGATGGGTACGAGGTTCTTCAGTACAAGTCAAACGCATTTTGTACCCCTTGCGTTGATGAAAACGGTAACGAAAAATGGGCAGTAATCACAGTTACAATCCCAACGGGCGCAGATAAGGGGCGCGAGCCGTTTGACGGATACGTTGAATCCGAAGATTATGCTCACAAGTTGAGAGAAAAGGCAATAAAGGCGCAGAAGAAAGCCGAAGCCAAAGCCAAGAAAATTGAGCACGACGAAAAAATGCGTGCCAAGTAAAGGCGAGCGTGCTCCCGAAATGGGAGCACGTTTTTTTTATACGTTGTGCTTTAACGCTTTAGTGTGGTGAAGTGCGCCCGGGCAGATCTGACCGGTCCGGGCCTTCCAGATTTTACCAGCTAATACATATTCTGGAGCGTTTGGAAATTTGAAAAATAAAATCAAATTTTTACCAGCGAACATCCGTTCTTAGGCGGCGGATTGTTTGTTAATTAACAAACGAAGTCAGACGCGAACATCCGTTCGTTTTTGAAGAGGGGCGCGAACATCCGTTCGTCCGCGGTTAGGGGCGCCCTACGTATAAATTGGCCGTAGGGAGCTGCGACTTGACGGGAGCTGGGAGCTGCACGGGAGCTGCGTTTGTGGCCCGGGCACGTCAAATTTTAACGGCCGCGGAGGAGCTGCGTTTATTTCGCACGGAGGGAGCTGCGATTGGAGCTGCGAGAAAGCTGCGTTTCGGTACGAACGCCCGCCCCTGGAAATTTGACAAAAAAAATCAAATTTTGAGCGCGCCACACTTTAATTTTTAATAATTTGAAAAAGTATGAAATTTCTTATATAATATATATGTAAGATGAAAGAGGGAAATAAACAAAGAAAAGTTTTTAGACCTCCCGCCAGTGACGTTCACGAGCTGGAAAGGACAACTAAAAATTTGAAAAAACCTCAAAATTCTTATATAATATATATAGAAAGTGAGAGAGAAAAGTAACTTCTCTCCTAATAAAAGTAACTGGAGCCACCTGCCTAAGTGAGTGGAGAAAGAGAGTACAAAATGACTAAGAGAGAACTGTTTGAAGCAATCGTTAACGGAACAATCAACGAGGAAGCCCAGGAGAAGGCGCAGGAGCTGCTTGACGCTATGGACGCTGCGAACGCAAAGCGCAGAGAGAAGCCGTCAAAGAAAGCTCAGGAGAACGCTCCGCTTGTTGACCAGATTGTCAACGAAATCCTCGGTGAGGAACCTCTGACAGCTACGGACATCGCGGCTGGAATGGGCATCTCGGTTCAGAAGGCATCTGCGCTTGCTAGACTTGCTGTTAAGGACGGAAGAGCCGTATCAACTGACGTCAAAGTCACTGGCAAGGGCATGCAGAAGGGCTACACACTCGCATAGTGTGGGTTAAGCCTCTTCAGAGAGGAGAAGAACGGGTGAAAACCCGTTCTTTTTTTATTTACATTGCGGCCGAGTCAAAATTTGACTTATTTTTTCAAGTTTTCAGAAGAAATTAGCAGCTGCAGGCACGTTTTTATCCATTTTTGAGCGTTTTTTAACAAAAATTTACGAAAAAATTTGATTTTTGTCGGTGGATGTGGCACCCACTTCACTATACCTATCCCCTTAACCTCAGATAGAAAATGCGCATTCACGTCCGTTGGTGCACTTCACGGGACAACGAGAGAGCGCAAATATACGTATAACTTATACGTAGGCACCCGTTTACTCCCTATATACGTATACGTTAACCGCACCTTTATTCACTCAATTAATTGCCCTACCCCATTACCCTGAGCCTACGCCTATATACGTATCTATATACGTATACATTAATTGTACTAGTTATACCTACACGTTTACCCAGGCACTAAGCGGGTCACACTAATTGGACACTATATACGTATACATATACTTATACATTGCCACACACTAAGCACACGATACGAACCCGACTACGTTGAGTAAGCCAAGGTAAGCTGCAAGGCCCTATATACGTATATATATACGTATAAGTTGCTAGTTACGTTCTACGTCTAAGGCTCCAGTAGTCTTCGGCTTCGGCTTCGCCTCGCCAAAGCCATACAGGAGGACTGGTCGCTTCGCTCCCTGGCTGGGCAAAGCCCGTTGGGTTTGTATTTACGTATAAGAAAAACGTATAAGTATTACTTATACG
>RHMF01001150.1_pt1 | contig 17756 bp, 15 predicted proteins | sample 5365151 | NCBI WGS metagenome assembly RHMF01 (sample SAMN10266501, study PRJNA497801) | feces metagenome | isolation source: feces | host: Bos taurus | place: China: Prairie of Fairy Mountain | collected 2017-08-14 | reverse complement strand
GTTAAAATCGTTTCTGGTATGGATGATGAATCACTTGACCAGATTGCAAAGATTTATGAGCTTGTTGTTGAGGCAGGTGTCCATAGAGCAGAAAGCATTAAGGTTGCTGAGGCTGCAAAGGTTATAGAAAACAGTCAGCGTGACATAAATATCGCATTTATGAATGAGCTTTCAATTATCTTCAACAAAATGGGCATTGATACACAATCAGTTTTAAAGGCTGCAGGTACAAAGTGGAATTTCCTTAATTTCTATCCGGGTCTTGTTGGTGGTCATTGTATCGGTGTTGACCCATACTATCTTACATATAAGGCTGAACAGTTAGGTTATCATAGCCAGATTATCCTTTCAGGTCGTCGAATTAATGACGATATGGGTAAATATGTTGCTGAAAGTGTAGTTAAAAATCTTGTTAAAGCAGATGTTTCAATCAAGAATGCAAAGGTTGCAATTTTAGGCTTCACATTCAAGGAAAATTGTCCGGACACAAGAAACACAAAAATTATTGATATATATAATGAGCTTAAAGAATACGGCATTACTGCAATAGTTGCTGACCCTGCAGCTGACGCTGAGGAAGCAAAGCACCTTTATGGTATGGAGTTTGCGGATATGAACACAATTACCGATTGTGATGCAATTATTCTTGCAGTTGCACATGAGCAGTTCAAAGCTTTAACACAGGCCGATTTTGACAAGATGTTCAAATCAGGCGACAATTCAACAAAAGTACTTGCTGATATTAAGGGACTCCTTAATCGTAAGGAATATGAATCAGCAGGATATAATTACTGGAGATTATAATTATGGGTTACAAACATTTGAAATTTCTTGAAAATTCCGTATTCCTCGTAACAGGTGCAGCAGGATTTATCGGCTCAAACCTTTGTGAAGCAATACTCAATATGGGTTATAAGGTTAAAGCACTTGATGACCTTTCAACAGGTAAGCAGAAGAACATCGATATGTTCCTCGATAATCCCAATTATACATTTATAAAAGGTGACATCAAGGAACTTGATACTTGTTTGAAGGCTTGTGAAGGCGTTGATTTTGTACTTAATCAGGCTGCTTGGGGAAGTGTTCCTCGTTCAATTGAAATGCCGATTTTCTATTGTAAGAACAATATTGAAGGCACTCTTAATATGATGGAAGCTGCACGACAGAATGGCGTCAAGAAGTTTGTATATGCTTCAAGCTCATCAGTTTATGGTGATGAGCCGAATCTTCCTAAATATGAAGGAAGAGAAGGTAATCTTCTCTCACCTTATGCTCTCACAAAGCGTTGTGATGAGGAATGGGGAAAGCTTTATACAAAGCTCTACGGACTTGACACTTACGGAATGAGATATTTCAATGTTTTTGGTCGTCGTCAGGACCCTGACGGAGCATATGCAGCTGTTATTCCGAAGTTTTTAAAACAGCTTCTTAATGGTGAAACACCAACAATCAATGGTGACGGAAAACAAAGCCGTGACTTTACATATATCGACAATGTAATCGAAGCGAATCTTAAAGCTTGTTTAGCTCCGAGTGAGGCAGCAGGTGAGGCATATAATATCGCATACGGTGGTCGTGAATACTTAATTGACATTTACTATGGTCTTACAAAGGCTTTGGGTGTGGATATTGAGCCTAATTTCGGCCCTGACCGTAAGGGTGATATCAAGCACAGTAATGCAGATATTTCAAAGGCAAAGCGTCTTTTGGGCTATGACCCTGATTACAGCTTCGCAGATGGTATCAAACTTGCAATCGAGTGGTATAAGGAGAATTTGTAATGATTTTTAAAATTAAAGTTGCATTACGTAATTGGGCAGATAAAAGTAATTTTGGTAGTATTATCTTTCAATTTGCAAGAAAAACCATTGCAAGAGTTTTACTTATTCTTCCAGATGAAAAGTACGCTCAATGGTTTAGTAAATTATATACGGGAAAGACTTTAAATTTAAAAGACCCCAAATATTTTGATGAAAAAGTATGGTGGTTAAAACTCAATAATAGAGACCCTTTGTTAACTACATGCTCTGACAAATATGCAGTAAGGGAATATGTAAAAAAATGTGGTTTTGAAGATATTCTAATTCCACAATTTGGTGTTTATGATAATGCCAAACAGATACCTTTTGAAACCTTTAAAGAAGAAGTTATAATTAAGTGCACCAGTGGTTCAGGAGAAAATTATATATATTCCACTAAATCGCACAACAATGAAAAAATGATAATTAAGCGAATGAATTATGCACTTAAACAAAATCCATATTGGTATAGTCGTGAATGGAATTATAAGAATATTCGACGTCGTATAATGGTAGAGAAAATTATACGTGATAAGAATGGTAAATTACCAATAGATTATAAGTTTATGTGTTTTGATGGCGAGCCAAAACTTCTATTTTTAGATATCGGTTTGATAGATGAAAACAATATATATAATCATAATTATCCCAGAAATATTTATGATATGGATTTTAATTTAATGCCGTTTAAGGAAACTAGGGATAATTATTTGGGAGAGGTTAATAAACCGCAAAATTGGGAAAGAATGATAGAAGTTGCAAGAAAACTTTCCGAACCATTTCCTTTTTGCAGAGTTGATTTATATAATTTAGATGGAAATATTTATTTTGGAGAAATAACTTTCTATCATGGTGGTGGATGTAATAATATCCAACCAGAAGAATGGGATTTGCGCTTAGGTAGCTGGATAGATATTAATAATCCTAAAATAAAAAAGAAATAATTCATTTATGTATTTTGTTATGAGAAGAGTGAGATAAATGCAAGATATTCCGTTAGTTTCTATAGTTATTCCCGTATATAATGGTAGCAATTATTTAAAAAAGGCTATAGATTCAGCTTTAAACCAAACATATAAAAACATTGAAGTTCTTGTTATAAATGATGGGTCTACAGATGATGGTCAAACCGAACATTTGGCGAATAGTTATGGTGATAAGATTCGATATATTTATAAAGAGAATGGAGGAGTTTCTTCAGCCTTAAATTTGGGAATAAAAGAGATGAAAGGTGACTATTTTTCATGGCTTTCTCACGATGATGAATATACTGAAACAAAAATAGAAAAACAAATCAAACGTTTACAATTTGGTGGCGATGTTGCAATATGTACAGAAAGGCAGATTAATGAATATTCAGAATTTATGTCTGAAAGTAACGATTATTCAATACTTGAAAATGTTGGCGTAATTAATTGGCAAGAAGCAACTAAAAAGATTATATGTGACAAGTTATTTAGTGGGTGTGCATTATTAATCCCCAAATATGTGCTTGATGATGTTGGTTTTTTTGATGAATCTTTGCGTTATAACCAAGATTTTGATATGTGGCTTAGAATATGTTTTAAAAAGTATTCATGGATTTATAACAATGATATAGGTGTTTTATCACGAGTTCATAATAATCAAGTAACACAAACAAGAAAAGATTTATTCTACGCAGATTCTTATAAATTAGGTAGAGTATTAATTCCAAAATTAGCTGAGATTAGTAGTAATAAATATAATTATTTATTTATGTATGCTAAAAATTGTGCTAAGTATAATTTAAATAAAAATGTTGAACTTTGCAAAATTGAGTTAATTAATAAAAATTTATTCTCAAAAAAAAAATCAATAACTTTAAAGTTTATAGTTTTTTATGGTAGAGTTCGACCAATCATAAGACGAATCTATTATAGTTTCTTTAAAAGTGTAAAAACACAATGAGAGGTTAAAATAAAGGTCTTATAAATAAATGCAGTTTATGGCTGATGAGTGCTAGTATTATTGTATGAGAAGAGCAGTTTGCTTTACTGTTTCAGGTTTTTGCCATCAATAAGTTATACGCTAAAGTATTAACCAGAATGGTTATGTTTTTTGGGGAAAATTGCATCTATCGGTGAACATTTTGCACTATTGCCGAATGGCCGTTGAACAGAATGTGTTTCCTGGATAATAATTAAAGACAAAAGAGTGGAGATGCATAGTTTAATAGTTAACAAACATGACCTAATTCAAAATATGTTTAATAAGAAAGGACAGCAAGATGACAGTATATTTAATAAATATTATATTGATAATTTGTCTTGGTTTTGTATTTATTCATACTAATCCGTCAGATGCAAAAAAGAAAGTATATTGTGGCATTGTTGCTGTCCAATGGATTTTACTTTCAGGTCTGCGTGACTATACTGTCGGAAATGATACAAAAGAATATGAAAAAGCATTTGAAGCGGGTTTGAACACACCGTGGCAAGAGGTTATCTCTGATTGTTGGAATTATTTGTTTCATGGACTTAATGTAAAGGACCCGGGATACTTTTTATTACAGAAAATATTCCAGATTTTTACAGACGATTACCGTATGTGGTTGTTTTTCATAGCCATTGTTTTTACGGGACTTTTAGCGAGATGGATATATAAATACTCTTCAATGCCTGATATAAGCTTCCTTGTTTATTCTGTTCTTTTCTTTGCTTTTTACAGCGTTACAGGGCACAGACAGACACTTGCTACTGCATTGATTGTATTTTTGGGATATGAATATGCGAAAAAGAAAGAACTTGCAAAATTTGCTATTGTAGCATTTATTGCTTTTATGCTTCACAAATCTTCTCTTGTGTTTGTCATCTATTATTTCTTTGCAAATATCAGTATTACACCGATTTATGTCTCTATAATGCTCGCCGTATCGGTCGTTATTGCCGCTATGGGTAAACAGATTTACGGACCTATAGCAACATTATTGGGATTTGGTGATGAACAGGTTGACTATACAGGCGGCGGTGCTGAAACTTATGCGACCGTTTTGGTATTATTATGTATTGTTACCTTCTGCTTTTACCCTTGGATTAAAGAAAAGCGAAGAGATGCTAAATACTTTTATAATATGCTTTTCCTAACATTCATGACAACACTTCTTGTTTATCAGAATCAATCCTTTATGAGAATTCAGCAGTATTTTTCACTCGTAATTATGATAACTATTCCTGAACTCATTCAGGCCTTTGATAAAAACTACAGAGTTATTCCTTATTTGTTTGTTGTTATTTTCCTGTGTGCGTATTTCATACGACTTCAACCGCAATACAGCTTCTTCTTTATGCAATAAAATTTATAGAAAGGTGGGTATGGTGTGAAAATTTTACAAATCAATGCAGTGTACGGCTTTGCAAGTACAGGTATTATTGTAAAGGATATTGAAAATCTTTTGGTCAACAATGGTCACACATCCTATGTTGCATATCAGACTGCAGTTAACCCACCTGAAAATTCATATAAAACTGGAAATAAGCTTGATTGGAAATTCCACGCTCTTTATTCAAGAACTTTTGGAAAACAAGCTTATGCAAGTAAATCCGCAACAAAAGGATTAATAAGTTACATAAAAAGCATTTCACCTGATATTGTACATTTCCATAATCTCCATAGCAATTATATAAACCTTAATATGCTGTGTGATTATTTGGCAAAAAGTAAAATTCCCGTTGTGATTACAATGCACGATTGCTGGTACTTTACAGGAAAATGTACGCATTACACAGCAGTAAAATGTGATAAATGGCAGACTACCTGTGGTAACTGTCCGCAGAATAAAAATGAACAACCAAGTCTGTTTTTCGATTGCACTTCCAAGGTGCTTAAGGACAGAACAGACCATCTTAATAAAATACAGAATCTCACACTTGTGGGATGCAGTAATTGGATAGCAAGGGAAGCAGAAAAATCACTCATTAAAAACGCTGATATTAAAGTAGTTTACAACGGTGTTGATACTTCTGTTTTCACACCTCACGAAAGTGATTTCAGAGAGAAAAATAACCTTAAAAATGAGTTTGTCATTTTAGGTATGGCAAATAAATGGTGCCTTGACATTAACAAAAACGCAGTCAGTAAAATAATACAAGAAAATTCCAATGCGAAAATTGTAATTGTGGGCTGTAATGATGAACAGAAAAACAGCTTTAAGCAGTACAATAATGTTATTTGTCTTGGCTTTATAAAAGATAGAAATGAACTTGCTGATATATATTCATCAAGTGATGTTTTCGTAAATCTGACTCACGCTGATACGCTTCCCACAGTAAATATGGAAAGTATCTGTTGTGGCACACCGGTTATAACATATAACTGTTGTGGAAGTCCCGAACTTGTGGATAGTGACAGCGGATATGTTGTAAAAGAAGACGATGTGGATTCTTTGATACAGAAAATAAATCAGATAAAAGAAAATCTTTTGACCTTTGATGTGAAGGAAAAACAAGAAAAATTCGATAAAAATACTTGCTATAATAAATATCTTGAAATATATAGCGAGATTTTAAATAGGGGAAAGTGAAATGAAAAAGCACGAAAGTAAAATTGATATAGCAGTTTTAATTCTGTTTTTTAACAGACCTAAAATGGTTGAAAAGGTTTTTGAACAGGTAAGAATTGCAAGACCAAGCAGATTATATCTCTTTCAGGATGGTGCCCGTGAAGGCAGACCTGATGATGTTGAAAATATCGCAAAATGTCGTGAGATTGTAAGTAATATTGACTGGGAATGTGAAGTACATACTAATTATCAGGAAAAGAATGTGGGCTGTGACCCATCTGAATACCTTTCACAGAAATGGATGTTTGAAACAGAGGAAATGGGTATTATCCTTGAGGACGACGATGTGCCTTCACAGAGCTTTTTCCCATTTTGCAAAGAGCTTCTTGAAAAATACAAGGATGATGACCGAATCAATATGATTTGCGGTATGAACAACCTTGAAACCTATGATTCACCGTATGATTATGTTTTCACATCAACAGAAACAATTACAGGCTGGGCATCCTGGAAAAGAGTCATTGATGGTTGGGTTGAATATCCTCATTTCATTGACAATGAATATTATGTTCAGAAATACAAGGATTTTTACAAAGAGCAGTTTGATACAAATGCAAAACTTTCAAAATACAGAGCTGAAAAGCAAGAGGGTATTGCATATTATGAATCGATTCTCAGTGCAAACTGTAAGCTTAACAGCAGACTTAATATTGTACCATGCAAAAACCTTATTTCTAATATCGGTAACGAAGGTGAATCCACTCACGGTGGTGCAAGTCTTGATTGTATTCCAAAGGGAATCAGACGAATTTTTAATATGAAAACCTATGAATACGAATTTCCTTTAAAGCATCAGGAATTCGTTATTGAAGATGTAGAATTCAGAAACAGATTATACAGAGTTATGGGTGTTGGACATCCTTTTGTATCTTTCTGGAGAAGAATAGAGTCAGTATATTTCAGATTGATTCACGGAGAATATAAATCAGTTGTAAAATCATTTAAACGTTTTTTGCGAATAAAATAGGAGTATCCTTATGCCAAAAGTTTCGGTTATAATTCCCGTTTATAAGGCTGAAAAATTTATTCATGAATGTATCGAAAGTGTATTGAATCAGTCATTTTCTGATATTGAGCTTATTCTCGTTGATGATGGCTCACCTGATAATTCAGGTGCAATCTGTGATGAATATGCTATGAAAAATAACGGAATAAAGGTATATCATCAGAAAAATGGCGGAGTTTGTGCAGCTCGTAACAAAGGACTTGATATGGCGACAGGTGATTATATCTTGTTCCTTGATTCCGATGACTATATGCCAATCGATGCTGTTGAAACACTGTATAATGATGCTGTTCAGAATAATGCGGGTATTGCAATCGGGCGGATGTTTTGTAATACAGAATCCACAAAGACCGATAACAGCCTTGAGGTGTGGAGCGGTATGGAAGCACTGACAAGGGGTGCTGAAGACCATCCTGCATTATACGGATGCTGTACTAAACTCTTCAAAAGAGAACTGGTCGGGGATGTGCGTTTTGTAGAAGGTCGGAAGGTACACGAGGATGGTTATTTTCTTTTCCTTGCCATGATTAAGCTTCCGACTATTACAGTAAGAAATAAGTGCACATATATTTACAGAAATAATCCGGACAGTGCTTCACACGAAGCATTTTCTGAAAAATATTTCGATGTTTTATATTTCTTTAATCTGAAAAAGAAAATTATAGATGAGCAATTTCCGGAATTGTCTGAAAAGTTCAATAACAAGCTTGTAAAGGCTCATATTACAATGCTGCATCTTTTTTGTAAGACAAAGGATAAAAAGTATAATAAGGATGTAAAGCATTCTATAAAAATGGTAAGAAAATACAGCAAGTATTTTATTCCTGCCGTTTCGGGTGAGAAAAAATTCTTTTTAATTGTAAAATATGGCGGATATCCGCTTTTCAGAAGATTGTATTGGATAAAATATCGAAAGGCAATGTAAGTAATGAAAAAGAAAGTTCTTATAGTTTCAGACAGCCTGAATATGGGTGGCCTGGAAAAGTGCTTGATTAATGTTTGCGATAACCTTGATTACAACAAATATGATGTGGATTTGTATTTGTCTAATGAGGGACGGACATTACTCGATAAATTAAATAAAAATGTAAACCTTCTGCCGGATTCGCCTTATTTCAAGGATGTTTACAATGCTTCAATAGTCACAAGCGTAAAAACTCTTTTAAAAAAGAAAAAGCCTATTTTTGCATTATACAGAATAATCAGATTTTTACGAGTACGCTTCAAAGACAACTTGTATCGTAAAAGCGATTGGAAAATGATGCAGAAAACAATGCTTAAAATTGATAAAAAATATGATATAGCAATTGGTTTTGCAGAGGGTACAGCCTGTTATTATGTTGCAGATTGTGTGAATGCAGATGTGAAAATAGGTTGCTTCCATACGGATTTAAAGAGAATTAATCACAATTGGGAGCTTGATGAACAGGCATTTAAAATACTTGATAAGGTTGTAACAGTTTCAAAGAATTCACTTAATTCCTTAAGGGAAATTCATCCTGAATGTAAGGATAAATTCTGTTGTATTCATCTTCCTGCCCTGATGGATTATGATGAGATGAATATGTATTCTCTTGAGAAAAACTGTATTGACGAAGAAAAGGATACAGTTAAAATTATATCTGTGGGTAGATTAGTGGAGCTTAAGGGCTTTCATCTTTGTATTGAGCCTTGCAGAAGGCTTTTGGATGATGGCTTCAATGTGAAGTGGTATGTTGCCGGTGAGGGTGAACATCGTTCTGAATTGGAAAAGCTTATCAGTCAGTATAATCTTGAAAACAACTTTATTTTATTAGGAAATTGTCCTAATCCGTATAAATATATCCATTCAGCAGATATTTGTGTTCAACCATCAAGCTATGAGGGCTTCAGTCTTTCTGTAATTGAAGGTAAGCATTTTAAAAAGCCTATGGTTGTAACAGATATACCAAGTAATCTTGAAATGATTAAAGACGGTTTTAACGGCTTGATTGTCAAAAGGAATGAAACAGATATTTATAATGCAGTAAAGCGTTTGGTATCTGATGAAGATTTGAGAAAAAAATTAGGAAATGAGCCTACTCTCGGAAATATGAGTAACGAAACAATAATTCAGGAATTTGAAAGCTTGTTTGTAAGGTGAAACTATGAGTTTAGAAAATTATCGATTAATAACAGAAGAAGAAAAAAAGTCAGTATTGCTGGAAATATTGGAAAAATTGGATAAATTGTTTGCTGAAAACAATGTTACATATTTTCTTGCTTACGGAACACTTCTTGGTGCAGTACGTCATAAGGGTTTTATTCCTTGGGATGATGATATTGACCTTTTACTTCCTCGTGAAAGCTTTATTCGCTTTATTCATATCTGCGAGGAGCAAAAGGATAAATTAAGAGAAATGAATCTTGAAATTGTTGAATATGGTGCTAATAAAAAGGATTATTATAAACGATTTAAGATTGCTGATACAAGAACGGTTATGGAAGAATTCGGTGAAGAGCGTTCAGCTGTTTTTATTGATATTTTTCCACTTGACTGTTTTCCTGAAATGTCGGTTGAAAAGCTTAAAAAAATGCGAAGAAAAATACTTGTCGTTGACAATCTTTGCTCCCTTTGTTATGCGGGATATGTTCAGGCAAGTGGTATAAAGAAAACAATATATTCATTATTGCTTTTTGTTCATAGAATAATCGGACTTGAAAGAATGGTAAGATTTTATGAAAAGAAGCTTTTATCACTTACAAAATATCGTGAAGACGGGTTTGTATGTGATAGTGAAGCGGGTGTGGGAAAGGATAATTTTCCAAATTCAAAGGGTTGGAAAAATACAGTCAGAGTACCTTTTGAGGATAAGATGTGCTGTATTCCTGAGGAATACGATTCAATTTTGAGAATGTGGTATGGAGATTATATGAAGCTTCCTCCGGAGGACCAGCGTCATTCACACGAATATTACAAAATGTATTGGCGTTAATTATTAAAAAAGGCAGAAAATCAATATGATGAATAAGGTAAAATCATATATAGCAAAAGTAAATAATATGACACCTGCAGCAAAGGCATCTTTCTGGTTTGTTGTGTCAAATATAGTGCTTAAGGGTATTTCCTTTATAACAACACCAATTTTTACACGACTTCTGGATGTAGCTGACTATGGTGTGTCAAATCTTTTCATAACATGGGAAGGAATTATAAGTATTTTTGCAACGCTTTCACTTTCAGGTGGAGTTTATAATGTTGCAATGACAAAATATGAGGATGATGTGGATATTGTAACATCCTCATTGATTGGGCTTACAGCACTTTCATCAACCATCGTTTATACCTGCTGTATAGTTGTCAATTTTCTTTTTCCAAATCTTTTTGAGTTGAATACAGGATACCTTGTATTTATGTGGGTGCAGACCTTCTTTAATACAACAACAGCCTTCTGGCTTATGCGTAAAAGGTTTATATTTGATTATAAAAAGGTTATTGCATATACCTTCTCCAATGCAATCCTGAGCCCTATTGTTGCGATAATTGCTGTATATTTTATAAATGAAAATAAGGCATATGCAAAGGTTATCGGTTCAGGTTTATGGCCTATTTTCATAGGATTTGTAATTATGATAATGCTCGTTTTCAAGGGTAAGAAGCTTTATCATAAGGAGTATTGGAAATTCGCTTTGAAGTTCAATATACCATTATTGCCACATTACTTATCAAGTAATGCTGTGGGATCAATCGGTAAATTGATGCTTAATTACTTTTATGATGCAACTTATGTGGGTTGGTATGGTATAGCTAGCAGTATTACCGGTGTGATGAGCATTGTGACAGGCTCAATCAATAATGCCCTTATTCCGCATACACTTCAGTGTATAAAAAACGGCACAATTATGGAATTGAGCAAAAGTATAAAAAGATATTTATCCTTAATTGCAATTGTTTGTTGTGGTATTTTGTTGTTTTCGAGAGAGGCAATACTCATTCTGGCAACACCTGATTATATGGATTCAATTTGGTTTGTTGCACCATTGGTTCTCGGAACATTCATTTCCTTCTTGTCAGGTATTATAGGAAATATTGTTTTCTATTATGAAGAAACAAAATTTATGTCCTATGCTACAATGGTTACGGCAGTTGCAAATGTTGTTCTTAATTTCTTGGGAATTAAGCTTTTTGGACCATATTCGGTAGGATATGTTACATTGATAACAAATTTAATCAGATTCTTTATGTATTATTTTACAGCAAAGAAATTTGAAAAAAATCTTAAGGATATAGTAAGTCTTAAATTCGTATTAACAATGTTCTTGTGCTTGTTTGTTTTTATGATTTTAAGTCTTATATTCTGGGAAAACTTAATTATAAAAATACTTTTACTCGGTGTCGTAGGCGTATTCGTTATTGTATTCAGAAAACATATATTTTAATTGAGGAACAGGAAAAGCCTTATGAATAAAAAGAAAATCGGCATCATTACCGTACATAGAAATGTGAATTATGGTGCAAATCTTCAGGCATATGCAAGCTGTAAATACTTAAATAATTCAGGCTAGGCTTTGATGCTGAAATTATTGATTACTATCCAAAGGAAATTGATAAGGATAATTATCTTTTCAGTTGGCTTAAATTGTCATATGACCATGGTAAATCTGCTTCTTTTGTTCATAATGCAAAGCTTTTCACGGCACTTGCTTTATCTGCACCTGAAAAAAATAAAAGACTCAAAAGCTTTTCTAATTTCAGAACAAAGTATTGTAAGCTTTCACCTAAATATGAAACATTTGAAGAAATTGCAAATGGCGGATACACTGATGTAGTGTGCGGAAGTGACCAGATTTGGAATCCCGATGTAACAAAAGGCATTAACCCATATTACTTCGGTGATATTTCAGGTGTTACAAACAAAGTGTCCTATGCAGCAAGTATTGGTAAATCAGAATATAACCCGGAGGATGAAAAAAAGGCATCTGAATTAATTAAAAACATAGATTATATATCTGTCCGTGAGGAACAATCAGTTGATTATGTGAAAACTATTTCAGGGAAAAAAGTTATAGATGTTTGCGATCCTGTTTTCTTACTTCCAAAAGAGGAGTATGAAAAAATTGCTGAACCGATTAATGCAAAAAAGCCATATTTGTTGGTGTATAGTGTAATCAGCAATACAGAAATGACGATGTCAGCAAAAAAATATGCTGAACAAAAAGGCCTGACATTAGTTGAAATTTGTCAGAATAAAAATCGTGATGCAAAGCATCTTCAGCTTTCCTGTGCTTCTCCTGAAGAACTTTTAGGTGCTGTGAAGGATGCAGAAATAGTTGTAACAAATTCTTTTCACGGTACAGCGTTTTCAATAATTTTTAACAAAAATTTCTACGTCTTTGACAATAAATTGCGTAAAGGCAGAATATCAAATCTTTTAGGTAAAGCAGGTCTTGAAAATCGTATAGTTGAAGATGAAATCAAAGAACTTGAACCAATTGATTATAATAAAGTAAATCATTCTCTTGGAGTTTTTATTGATTCATCAAAAGAGTTTTTATTAACCGCATTAAGAGCAGAAAAGAAACCTATAACTGATAATTGTATCGGTTGTGGTGCTTGTAAATCAGTCTGCAAGGCTGATGCAGTAAGTCTTACAAAGAATTACGGTGGCTTTATAAAGGGATATATTGACACAAATAAATGTGTCGGATGTCATCTTTGCAGTAAAGTATGTCCCGTTGAAAATACTCCGTTAAAAACAGAGTCGATAAATGTATTTGCATATAAAGCAAAAGATGATATAAGAAAAAATTCCACATCAGGTGGTGCAGGTACTGCACTTGCGGAAAAAATAATAAAGAATAACGGCACAGTTTATGGTGCTTTCCTTGATAAAGATTATTGCCTTAAACATATCAGAATTGATAATGCAGATAACTTATCGCTTCTTCAGGGAACAAAGTATATCCAGAGTGATATGACAGGAGTTTTTGATGAATTGAAGCGCGACCTCGAAAGTGGAAAGTCTGTATTGTTTACAGGTACACCTTGTCAGGTAGCCGGGGTTAAGAATTATGTGTCACAGAGAAGGATTGACGATGAAAACCTCTATCTTTGTGATATAATATGTCACGGTGTCCCATCACCAAAAGTGTTTAAGGATTATATCAATTGGTTAAAGGATACTGAAAAGGATTCAATAAAGAAATACCATTTCAGGAGCAAGACAGTTTCCTGGAGAGGGGATTCAAGTGTTGCGGAAACAGAAAAATCTGAATTTATCCACAACAAAAACACCTCTGCCTTCCTTAATATGTATTACAGTAATAACCTTACAAATGATTCCTGCTTCAATTGTCGTTTTACTTCACAAGACAGAGTAAGTGATTTGACAATATCAGATTTCTGGGGCATTGAGAACGATAATCCTGAATTTGAAGATAAATTAGGCGTTTCAATGGTTATGGTCAATACCCCAAAAGGTCAAAATCTTTTTGATATGACTGATGGTGAAAAAACTGAGGCAAACATTGAAAATGCAAAACAAGCTCAGTTAAAAGAACCACCTAAGAAGCCACAAGCCTATAATGATTTCTGGAGGCAGTATAAGGAACTTGGAATTGAGTATGCTATCAAAAACTTCGGAATACCAAAAACAACCTTAAAATCAATAGTTTATAATCTTATAAAAGGCAAATAGGAGATTATGTTATGTCTAAATTTGAAAATAAAACCTTAATGATTACCGGTGGTACAGGTTCATTCGGTAATACAGTTCTCAGAAGATTTTTAGAAACAGATATTGGTGAAATCCGTGTTTTTTCCCGTGATGAGAAAAAGCAAGATGATATGCGTCATGAATTTCAGCAGAAGTATCCCGAGGTTGCCGACAAGCTTAAGTTTTACATAGGTGATGTAAGGGATTTGCAGTCTGTTAAGAATGCTATGCACGGTGTTAATTACATTTTCCATGCAGCAGCACTCAAGCAGGTTCCGTCCTGTGAATTTTTCCCTGTTGAAGCAGTTAAAACTAATGTTTTAGGTACTGATAATGTGCTTACAGCTGCTATTGACGAGGGTGTAGAGTGTGTAATCTGTCTTTCAACCGATAAGGCTGCATATCCTGTAAATGCTATGGGCACATCAAAGGCTATGATGGAAAAGGTAGTTGTTGCAAAGTCAAGAACAGTAAGCCCTGAAAAGACTAAAATCTGTTGTACCCGTTACGGTAATGTGCTTTGCTCACGTGGTTCAGTTGTACCTCTTTGGATTGACCAGATTCGTGAGGGTAAGCCGATTACAATTACAGAACCCACAATGACTCGTTTTGTTATGAGCCTTGAGGAGGCAGTTGACCTTGTTCTTTTCGCTTTTGAGAATGGCGAAAGTGGTGACATTCTTGTACAGAAAGCACCTGCTTGTACTATTGAAGTTCTTGCAAAAGCAGTTGCAGAACTCTTTAATCCTGAAACAGAAATCAAGGTTATCGGTATACGTCACGGTGAAAAGGTATATGAAACACTTCTCACTAATGAAGAATGTGCAAACGCTATTGATATGGGTAATTTCTATCGTGTACCTGCTGATAAGCGTGGACTTAACTACGATAAATACTTTAATGATGGCGATAAGGAAAGAAATACCATTACAGAATTCAATTCAAATAATACAGAATTATGGACAGTAGAGCAGGTTAAGGAAAAGCTTCTTTCTTTACAGTATATCCGTGACAGACTTAACGAAAATTAACGGAGCAAGTTATGAATAAGCTTATAAAAAAAGTCTTCAGCTTTTTAAAGCATAAGTTTTTTGTTTTTTTAAACAAGATACAGTTAAAACGAAGAAAGTATTTCTTAAATAAACAGAGAGAATTACTTAATAATAAAGATTTCACTCTGATTGCAAATAACTGTAATGGTGGTGTCTTATCCCACGAATTAGGATTAAGATTTAATTCTCCGCTTGTGAACTTATTTATAAATACTGAAGATTATGTTAAGTATTTAAAGAATTTTGACTACTATAACAGCCTGACCTTATCTTTTGTGACTGATGATACAAAGTCATATCCTATAGGAAAATTAGATGATGTAACTATCGATTTTGTTCACTATAAATCCAATGAAGAAGCAGAACAAAAATGGGAAGAACGTAAAAAGAGAATAAACAAAAACAATATGTTTATCATTTTTACTGAACAAAACGATTGTACTGAACAATGCTTAGAGGACTTTGATAATCTTCCTTTTGAAAATAAGGTTGTGTTTACATATAAAAAACACGACAGTATTAAATCAGCAGTTTTTGTAAAAAAATATGAAAACAGCCCTGACGGTGTCACTATGTTTTTAGATTTTGAAGACCGCTTTTCAATCAAAAGAAATTATGATTGCTTCGACTTCATCACATGGTTTAACGGAGAAAAGAATTTGAATAAATTAATGAGAGAATAAGTATATGAAAATTGTTTTTGTTTCTGATTATCTGAATTTTCATCAAACCGCCCTTTGCGATTGTTTGCATTCTATATCAGATACTTTTTATTTCATTTCCGGATATGTCGGGGAAGGGCAAAACAGCTATAAAGGAAAAGTAGAACGGGATTATGTAATTTATTACAGTAAAGAGCCTGTAAGGGCTAAAGAAGAGATTATGTCGGCTGATGCTGTAATTTTTGGTGCTTGTCCGAGTGGTCTTGTTAAAATGAGGATGAAGGAAAATAAACTTTCGTTTGTATTCAGCGAAAGAGTTTTTAAAAAGAGTGTTTTGCAGTTTTTGAAGCCAGAGAATAAAAAGATAATCAGTAATAGATTTCTTGACTTTAAGGACAAAAACTTTTATGTTCTTGCTGCATCTGCTTTTTTACCATATGACCTATCACTTTATAATTTCCCATCAGAAAAGATTCTTAAATGGGGATATTTTCCTGAAACAATAAAAACTGATAAAACCGAAAAGATAGACAATTCAATTCTTTTTGCCGGAAGATTCCTTGATTGGAAGCATGCAGATACTGTAATTGAAACTGCAAAGCTTTTGCAAAAAGATAAAATGAAATTCAGAGTAAGCATTGTAGGTGCCGGTCCAGAAAAAGAGAAACTTCATGCTCTTGTCAATAAATACAATTTGAGTGATTGTGTTGAGTTTCTCGGATTGAAAAACCATGATGAGGTTTTAAGACTTATGAGTCTGTATCAAATTTTTATGTTTACAAGTAGCTTTAAAGAGGGCTGGGGAGCTGTGCTTAATGAAGCAATGTCGAGCGGTTGTGCGGTTATTGCAAGTAGTGCAGCAGGTTCAACTCCATACCTTGTAAATCATAATGAAAATGGTATGATTTATAAATATGGAAACTATAAAAATGCTTATAAGGCAGTAAAAGAGCTTTTGAATGATAAAGAAAAAACTGAAAAGTTAGGTAATAATGCAAAAATCACTATTGATAATGAATACAGTAGCGAAATTGCTGCAGAAAGATTTGTGAATGCAGTTAAGGAGTTTTACAGTAACGGCTCAATTACACCACAAAAAAGTGGAGTTTTAAGTGGTGTTGAAATATTGAAAAACAATTGGTTTAAGTCATAAATATCAGAAAAGAGAAAAAATATGAAAATTCTTGTAACAGGTGCAAAGGGTTTTGTTGGGAAAAACCTTGTTGCTACCTTGAATACAATTAAAGAGGGCAAAAATAAAACGACAAATCTGCCAACTGACCTTGAAATCTGTCAGTTTGATGTTGATACAGATAAGTCGTTACTTGTTGAGTATTGCAACGGTTGTGATTTCGTTGTAAATCTTGCAGGTGTAAACAGACCTGAGACAACAGAAGAGTTTATGAAAGGTAACTTCGGTTTTGCATCAACTCTTCTTGAAACTCTGAAAAAATATAATAACACCTGTCCTGTTTTGCTTTCATCTTCAACACAGGCTTCTCTTGACAATCCTTATGGTCAGAGCAAAAAAGCAGGGGAGGACCTTTTCTTTAGATACTCGGAAGAAACAGGTGCAAAAGTGCTTGTTTATCGTTTCCCGAATGTTTTTGGTAAATGGTGCAGACCTAATTACAACAGTGCAGTTGCAACATTCTGTCATAATATTGCAAATGATTTACCAATTCAGGTAAATGACAGAAATCATCCTATGATACTTGTATATATCGATGATGTGGTTAATGAGATAATCAGTGCAATTTGTGGTAATGAAACAAAAGACGGTAATTTCTGTAAAGTGCCTGTTGAACACAAAATCACACTTGGTGAAATTGTAGATTTAATCTATTCATTTAAAGAAAGTCGTGAGAATAAGCAAGTCCCTGATATGAAGGAAGGCAGTTTTTCAAAAAAACTTTACAGTACATATCTTTCATATTTACCAAAGGACAAGTTTTCATATCCGCTGAAAATGAATGTTGATGAA
>RHMF01000430.1_pt1 | contig 17774 bp, 11 predicted proteins | sample 5365151 | NCBI WGS metagenome assembly RHMF01 (sample SAMN10266501, study PRJNA497801) | feces metagenome | isolation source: feces | host: Bos taurus | place: China: Prairie of Fairy Mountain | collected 2017-08-14 | reverse complement strand
GAGGAGACGATGTACAGCGGCGAGTTGTTCTATGTGGACGGCTTCAGTTCGGCTCCCATTTTGTACGATGTCACCGGCTCGATGGTTGACAGTTTCGACGGCGTGCCCGAAGAATTGCTGCCTTGGAGCCTGGGTGCCAACGGTGTGGTGGAATTCCATGTCAACTACCACAATTATGTGGCCTATGCGATGGCGCAGTATGAGGGTATGAACGAGGCCACCGGCAATATGCTGGCCTGCCAGGTGAACATCTGCGAACTGGGCGAGGAAATGACGCTGGCCGGGATGACCAAGTGCTGGATGGTGCCCGACGTGATGGGCACGACCAGTGACTCGGGTTCCCGTCTGCAGTGCATGAGTGTGGACTATGAAAAGGACGCCGACGGCAACGATGTGGTGAACCTGCTGGTGTATAAATGCTCCAACGGCATCGCTTTGTACAAGATAGGCGTCAACGTGGGCGGGGCCGAACCCGTGGGTGTGCCTGGTGACGTGAACGGTGACGGTCTGGTAAGCATAGCCGATGCCAACGCTGTTATCAGCATCATTCTCAACGGTACCGACAGTGTGGATGCCGAGACGCTGGCCCGCGCCGACGTGAACGGTGACGGTCTGGTGACTATAGCCGATGCCAACGCCGTGATTTCGATTATCCTCAACGACTGATTTTTTTAAGTCATAAACACGAAAGCGACGGCTGTCGGCCAATCCGAATCCGGGGCCGATAGCCGTTGTTTGATTTACCAATCCTGTAAAGTCCAAACAAATGAAAAAACGTACGCTGTTATTGCTTTGCACCGTGGCGCTGATGACGCTGGCCGCCCAAGGGCGCGACCTCTGGACCGTGGGTAGCCTGACCAGTGAGGTGGATACACTGATTTATCCCCATTTGGCGGGGCCCGGTGTGACCTGCTCTAAATATGACCTGCCCGCCATACCGCTCAAAGTGAGCGTGATGGAAGTGGATTTGACCAATCCTTACATCCAGTTTGAAACCTGCCTGGGCGCCGACAGGGCCGTGGGCAACGAAACGCCCGTGAGCATGGCAACCCGTAACAGTTGGCCGGGCCATGAGGTGGTGGGCGCCACCAACGGCGATTTCTTCATGACCTCGCCGGCTCTGGAAGTGGGGATTCCCGTGAGTGGACAGGTGCGCCGCGGCGAACTGGTGTCAAGCACCCACAACCGCGCCTGTTTCGCGCTCGACGCCCAGCGCCGCCCCCTCATCGACCGTCTTCAATTCAGTGGACAGGTGCAGTGTGGCGGCACCACTTTCAAGTTGGGACTGGTGAACCGTCTTCGCCAGGCCTATGAAGACCAGGCCGACAACCAGTCGATTCTGTTCACCGGCAGTTACGGCCCCGCCACCTATGCCGCCACCACGGGCACGATGGTGGCGCTGCGCCCCGCCCAAGGCGCTTTCGCCTGGCGGCCCAACGGGGAGGAGCGTTGCATCGTGGACTCGGTGTTCACCCCTACAGGCAGTATGCCTATTGCCGCCGAGCGGGCCATCCTGTGGCTCAAGGGCAGTTATGCCGACTATGCCGCGTCGCTGAGCGCTGGCCAGGAGGTTACCGTCACATTCAGCGTCACACTGAGCGGACAGGCGATGAACTTGCGTGAAGTGGTGGGCGGCAGCAACCACATCATCATGCGCAACGGCGCAGTGGAGGATGCGTGGGACGAACGCCATCCGCGCACCTGCGTGGGCTTCAACGCCGACAGTACGCATGTCTATTTCGTGGTCATCGACGGTCGCTCGCGCGAGTCGCTGGGTTCTTCGCTGGCCGAAACGGCCGATATTTTCCGTGCACTGGGTGCTGTCACCGCCGTCAATCTGGATGGGGGCGGCTCCAGTTGCATGCTGGTCAACGATGAGATTATCAACTCGCCCAGCGACGGCCCCGTTAGGGCTGTGGGCAACGGTTGCCTGCTCATCGCCTCGGCGCCGTCGACCGACACCATAGGCATCATCAGTTATGAACCGCGTTGCTACAACATCAGCACCGCGGCGTCGTTGCGCTTCAGCGTGTGGGGTTACAACCGCTACGGAGTGCTCAAGACGCGCCAGTTGCAGGGATGCACCTTCAGTTGTGACGAACAAGTGGGCCGTTTCGACGCCGACGGCATCTTCACGGCCAGCACTCAGCCGGCGCAGGGCTACCTGTATGTGAGTTATGGAGAAGTCACGGCGCGTCAGGCGGTGAACATCGTGAACGGTCGCTGGATGCTTCAGGACGACAGCGTGGTGGTGGATCGCGCACATCCTTATAGAGTGCGAGTGGTGGGTGTGAGCGGATTCAGCACCGACGCCATTTCACCGGCGACGCTCACCTGGCGCAGTACCGACCCTGACGTGTGCCAAGTGGATTCTGCGGGACTGGTTTATGCCGTGGCCAACGGCGAGGCGCTGGTAGTGGGTGAACGCGGCGACTATTGCGACACGTTGACGGTATTCGTGCAAAACCCGATGGAGCGGGTCACCACGGTGGAAAACGTGCCCATGCTCGACCCCGCCACCTGGGCTTTTACCCAGAGCGGCGGCAAAGACCGCACCATAACGGCACTCGACCATGGTTTTCAGGTGGATTTCACCGGTGTGACCTCACGCAACCCTTACCTGAAAATCAGCAAGCAAGTTACCCTGTGGGGCTTGCCCGACACACTTCGGGTGCGTCTGGCTGCCGGCGACCTCTCGCTCAAGACGCTCAAGGTGCTGCTGCAAACCGCCCGTGGCGAGCGCATCACGCTGGAACAGCCCTTCGACACCGTGGCGGGCGAGCAGGTGCTCGACTGGCCTGTGGACAGCTTTTGCGACGTGGCCGCCCGCAGCAACTACCCCCTTACCTTGCTTTATTACTACATCACTTATGCCTCGCCGACCCCGGGTGCCGACTACTCGCTGTGCATCCCCGGTTTGGAACTGGTGTATGACTGTCCCGAAACCGTTGTCCCCGTTGGCGATGTGAACGGTGACGGCCAAATCACCATTGCCGATGCCAACGTGATTATTTCCATCATTCTCAACGGTGATGCTGCCGCCGATGCCGCCGCCCTTGCACGTGCCGATGTAAACGGCGACGGTGTGGTGACCATCGCCGACGCCAATGCCGTCATCGCCCACATCCTCGCCGCCTGACCCGCTCATGGCCGGATTTATGAAATACGGCAGTGCATTTTTGTGCGTTGGATAGTTGCTTTTTCGTGATTTATGGTTAATTTTGCGACACCTATTCAATGCACCAATCAAAAGGTAAAACGATGAGCATCTTCTTTGATTCCCGAGTTAAGCTCGACCAAGTGCCGCCACGCTATTATAATCCCGAGAGCGAGGTGGAACTGGCCGCGCTCACCCGCTGTGAGAAAATTCCTACCGAAATCGTGGCCACCCAGGATGATGGCGCCGCTCGTGTGGCGCAGGAGGTGGCGGCAGTCATAGCGCGCTGCGTGCAGGAACGCGGCCGCTGTGTGATAGGCTTTGGCGTGGGCAGCAGCATCTCACAGGTGTGCGACGAGTTGGTGAAGTTGTATTTTGCCGACAAGGTGAGTTTTGCCGATGTGGTGGTGTTTAACCTGGCCGAGTTGGGCCTGGGCAACGGAGAAGGGGACGGACACAAAGAGCTGGCCCGCCTGCAGGACACGTTGTTTGCCAAGGTAGACATCTCCCCCGACAACATCCACACCTTCAGCCGTCACGCCACGCGCGAAACCGTGCACCGGCTGTGCCGAGAATACGAGCAGGAGATACGCGATGCCGGCGGCCTGGACCTGGTGCTGTGCGAGATTACCAAGGACGGAACGCTGGCCTATAACGAGCCGGGCTCCACGCTCACCTCGACCACGCGACTGATGTTGCTCAGCGACGACGCCCGCGCCCGCATCAGCGAAATGCTGCAGACCGACACGGTGCCAGCCACCGCCGTCACACTGGGCATCAGCAATATCATGGCCGCCCGCGAAGTCATCGCCGTGGCATTGCAGGAGAACTGCGCCCAGGCACTGCGCGATACCGTGGAGGGAACCCTCACCGACCGCGTTCCGGCATCGTTCCTGCAAATGCACCCGCAGGCGAAAATCGTGGCCGACCTCACAGCGGCATCGCTGTTCACACGCATCAGTTTCCCGTGGAAGGTGGCTTCCTCGTGCGACTGGACCGACAAGCTGATAAAACGCGCCATCATCTGGTTGTGCCGGCAAACGGGCAAGCCCATTCTCAAGCTCTCCACCGAGGATTACCACACCTACGGCTTGGGCGAGTTGCTGGCGCTCTATGGCTCGGCCTATGACGTTAATGTGAAGGTGTTCCACATGCTGCAGGGCGGCATCACCTACCGGCCCGGCGGCGACACGGCCGACCACCCTGAGCGAAAACGGGTACTGGCTTTCAGTCCGCATCCCGACGATGTGATTGTGTCGATGGGCGGCACGTTGGCCCGACTGATTGAACAGGGACACGATGTGCACGTGGCGGTGCAGACCGACGGTGATTTGGCGGTGAACAACGATTACCTCTTCTACAACCTCATGCTACTGGAACGGCTCTCGGGTCACTTCGGCTTTCTGGACGACCAACGCGCGGCCATGGCCGACATGGTGACGCAGGAACTGCTCACCGAGTCGCCCACACACCAGGATTCGCCCAAACAGCGATTTTTCAAGGGCTCGGTGTTTGTGTGCGAGGGAATGCTCGCCTGCAAGGAAGTGGGCGTGAAGGACGACCATTTGCATCAAATGGAACTGCCGTTCTACACCCACCATCCCACCGGAAAGGGCCCCGTTACGCAGGCCGACGCGGAAATAGTGGCACGGCTCATCGAGCAGGTGAAGCCTCACCAAATCTATCTGGCCGCCGATGTGACCGACCCCTACGGCACCCATCTGCGTGCCGCCAACGCTGTGCTCATGGCGCTGAGCCTGCTCAAAGACAAAGAATGGATGCGCGGATGCCGTGTGTGGATGTACCGCGGCCAGTGGGGACATTGGCAGGTGGACAACGTGGAGATGGCGGTGCCCTTGAGCCCCGAGGAGTTCAAGTTCAAACGCGATGCCATTCTGAAGTTCCACTCGCAGATTCACGACGCTCCGTTCCGAAACAAGGACGGGCAACTGCCCTGGCAGCGCTCGCTCGATTGCAACATCAGGATGGCCGAGGCCTACGACCGTCTGGGTCTTGCCACCTATGAGGCCATGGAAACCTTCGTGCAGCTTCCTCCTGATGAGTAGTAAGTGATATGACAAAAACGCAAGCAGCCTGCCCCATACGGCAGGCTGCTTGCGTTTGGCGGTGCGTACGTGACTCGAACACGCGACCTCCTGCGTGACAGGCAGGCATTCTAACCAACTGAACTAACGCACCTGATCGGGGATAGGTCCCCTGAATTGCGGTGCAAAAGTAAGTCAAATATTTTAACTGACCAAATTTTTTTTGCATAATTTTTTCAACACCCGCGAATTTCCTGGATTTTCCGGAGTTTCTGCCGCCACGGGCCGGCTCCGTATGGAGTAGTTGTGCCGAATCTTCGTGCGCGGTTTTTCGTTTTTTGGGAAGCTGTAGCCCGAGGTGCGTGCGGCAGTCGTTTTTGCAAAAAAATAAACGGCTGCCCGTGAGAGCAGCCGTGTGCGTCAGGCCGTTAGGCCGGTGGGTCAGAATGAGATGGAGCCGCTTGCGGAGCCATCTTCGGCATACACGAAGCCGAACACCTTGTTGTTGAAGTTGTTCTTGCAGGCTGTGGGCACATCGGCCATGTTGACGGGAGTGGTCATGCTGCCGAAGGTTTTCTTCGACTCGTGGCTGCCGCGGTAGTTCTCACAGTCAATCTTCACTTCAATGTAGAGATTGTAGGCTTCTTTGGTGGAGGAGTAGGTGTCTTTTTCCGATACCTCGAAGAGCACGCCCACGGGGGCGGGATACTTCTTGGTGGTGACGACCTTTTTCCACTCCTGCGGGGAAGTGATGGGTTCGAATTTGTTCTCGCCGTTGTTGCCTTTGTAACGCATCACCACGTTGGCCACGTCGAGCAGGTCTTGCGACACTTTCACTTCATAGGTGGTGGTCAGCGTTTTGTCCTGTGAGGGTTCGTCGTTGTCGTCATCGCCGCAGGCGGTGAGCCCCATCAAGCCCACCATCATGGCAGCGAGCAGTAGCATTGTTTTTTTCATTGTCGTGTCGGTTTAATTGATAAAGTTAGTTGTTTGTTTGTGCGGCAAAGATAGTATATTTTGGAAAAACAATCGAAAAAACATGAAAAAATCGGCGCGGTTTTCCACAAAACCACAGTCGAAGCTTTCAGCGTATGGGAAAATTCATTTATTTGATTTGAATGTCAGTATTTCGGCACCAAATTGGTGATATTTTCTGAAATAATATATTTTTTACGACAAAATGTAAGGAACTATTGTGAAAGCGCCTGTTTTGTTCCGCCCTTTTTGCCAGAAGATGCCGATTCCTTGCCGAGCCGATGAAAACTCGACAGATTATGATTAAAATCATAAAAATTATGCAAAAAATCCGACCAAACTGTTACCGAAACAGGTAGTTTTGAATAAAATACGTTATTTTACTCCCTAATTTTTTGGTGCGAAATGATTTGGGCTATACCTTTGCATCAGTTTTATTGCTAGAAATTTTAAACTCAATATTTATGAGTAATCACAAGAAAAGTTTAACACCGCGCGAACACGAGGTGCTGGATTTGCTGTCGCATGGCTTTAGCAGCAAGGAGATTGCCGAAAAGCTGTATATCTCCTCCAATACGGTGGAATACCACCGCAAGCAGTTGCTGCGCAAGACGTCGTCGCGCAACGTTGCTGACTTAGTGGGCAACGCTTTTAGAACACATCTGCTCATCTTGCCGTCAAGCGATAAGCAGATGATAGAATCCGTGTAGAATCCCTTTTTAAAGGGCTGTGTAAAAAGCCACTTCTCCGATACCGGTCGGGAAGTGGCAATTTTTTTCGGTGATGGCGGTGCGGCTTAGCGCTCCACGGAAGATATGTCTTTCTGGAAATAATCGGCGGCGAGTTTTTTCACGCGCGGACTCAGGGCGATGAGGGTGATCATGGTGCACAGGGCCATCAGGGCAAACGCCAGGTCCATGATGCTCACCATGGTTTTGAGCGGTATCATCGCCGCCACCACAATCATCACCAGATAGTAGTAGTTGTACCATTTCACGCGGTGAGCGCCAAAGAGGAAGTTGGTGCACTTTTGCCCGTAATAGCTGTAGGAGAACATTGTGCTGAAGGCAAAGAAGAACACGATGACCATGAGCAGGTATTGCCCGATTCCGGGCAGTAACTGCCCCCAAGCCCCCAGCGCCACATAGAGTCCCTTGGGGTCGGTGAGGCCCGTAAAGTTGTCGGCAATCAGAATGGGAATCGACGTGAGGGTGCACACGATGCCCGAGTCGATGGCGGGGGCAATCATGGCGATGAGCCCTTCGCGCACGGGTTCGGTGTTACGCGAGGCTCCGTGCATCATCGAGGCGGTACCGATGCCAGCCTCGTTGACAAAAGCGGCGCGCCGGGCACCGGTGAGCGCCACAAACACGAATCCGCCCAGCCCGGCCTTGAAACTGAAAGCGTTGGCAAAGATGCTGCCGAACACGCCGGGCACCTTGTCGATATTCAGCGCCATGATGATGACCACCAGCAGCAGGTAGAGCACCACCATAACGGGAACGATGCGCGATGCGATGGATGCGATGCGCCGGATGCCGCCCAGGATGACGGCGCCCACAATCACCATTATCACCACGCCCATGATGAAGCGCAGCGTGAGGGTGTTGTCAATGCCCATGGGAGAGGTGAACACAGTGGTGACCGATTCCACCAGTTGGTTGGCCTGCATAAAGCACAGGGTACCCACCAGGCCGAACACGGCAAACGCCACGGCCAGCGGTTTCCACTTGGCGCCGAGTCCCTGCGTGATGATGTACATGGGTCCGCCCTGCGGCTCGCCCTGGCTGTCACGCCCTTTGTACATAATGGAGAGCGTGCCCTCGAAAAACTTGGTGCTCATGCCCACAATGGCGCTCACCCACATCCAGAAGATGGTGCCTGGCCCGCCCACCGACAGGGCGATGGCCACACCGGCGATGTTGCCCATGCCCACCGTGGCGGCGATGGCGCTGAACAACGCCTGCACCGAACTGATTTGTCCGGTTGACTTGCCGGCGTCGCTCGCCTGCTTATGGCGCAGGGCGCGTATCGCCCAGGGGAGTCGGCGTATGGAAACACCTCCCGAGTAAATGAAAAGAAAAAGTCCGCCGCCTATGAGCAGCAGGAATTCCGGAATTCCGCACACAAAGTCGCTTGTGGCAATTACCCAGTCGCTAAGGGCATTAAGTATGTTTTGCATGTCTTATGAAGGTTCGTTACTGATTCGGGCCGCCACTATGGCTGAAGCCACGCACAAAGGTAAGCAATTTTTATCACATGGTGGCGTCCTGCGGCAGATTATCTCACAAATCGCCCGGGCGAAAGCCGTGCGAGCTGCCCGCGGGGGGGCAACCATCGAAAGGGTGTGTTTATTAAATAAATAATGTGTAGCAGTCGAAACGGCGGGGTGGGTCAGCGTTGCGTGTTGCGGCTGGAGGTGCGGTGGTCTTGGTATTTGTTGCCGCTGTAGTTGTTCAGGAAACTGTTGCTGTTGAATTCGTCTTCCTCCTCCTCCTCTTCGTTCTGCTGGCTGTTTTGTTTGTTGCGTGCGTTTTTGTCGAGTTTGTTCTTTGACTGCTCGGGCTTGTTAATCCTGATTTCATCGGGCTTCTGGCGGTCGTAGGGCGCGGCATAGATGTCCCAGGTTTCGTCCATGTCCCAGTTGCGGCGCGCTTTCAGCCGCTTGGGGTAATAGTACACTTGCTCGGGTTGCAGATGGCTGGCGTAGTTGCCGGTGTCCCAGCGGCCGTTGCCGTTGGCGTCGAGCGTGAGCCGCACATAGTAATTGCCCGGCACCACATTGAGGAACTCAAAGCCTCCGTTGGCTACGGCTACGGTGCGCAAGGGGGCGTCCCTGCTGTCGAGCAGTTCGGCCACGGCCGGTCCGTTCACGCCCGTCACCCTGAAGTAGATGTTGGCATACTCTTCCAGACCCCTCACGTGGATTTCCTTCGTCAGTTTTGCGTTGTGCTCGCCGTAGATAGAAGTGACGGCGAGTGAATCGATGGTGAGGCGATAGGTGGAATCGGGCTGGAGCAGCATGGGCAGGTTGTATTGCATGATGCGGTAAGGGTCGGCGGGTTCCATCGGCGGTATGTCGGTCAATGGCAGCCACAGCGAGTCGCGCTTCATCTCCAGATGCACACCGGCGGCATCGATGCCGGCAATGGGCACGTCGAAACGGATTGCCAGTGTGTCGGTCACGTCGAGCGTGCCTTCTTTCACCAGACTCATCTTGAGCACGGGCACCGCCACGGTGTCGGCTCGCAGCAGTTCGTGCAATTCGTCCAGTTCGCCTTCGTTCAGGGTCTTGCCCTGTGCTTGTTTCTGCTCCAGCTCGGCGCGTCGCTTGGCGTTTTTCTCTTTTTGCTTGAGCCGTTCTTTCTCCTCTTTGACCAAGCTGTTAGGCTTACGGTAGGAGAAGGTGACGGTATCGGTGGCAGGCACCAAGCGCGAGGCGGTGTCGGTGCGCAAATAGCGCAGTTGGGCCACGATGGTGTCGGTCTGCACCAGCGTCGGGTCGGTGATCCAGTAGAAGAGCGAGTCGTTGCGTGCGGTGTGCTCCAGGCGATACCAGTCGGCTTGGCGGGGCTGCGGCCGCAGTAGCGTGAGTGTGGGCAACGTGTCGGCGGGAGCGCCCAGCAGCACGTGCAGTCGGTTGCTGTCGGGCCGCGCCACGGTCTTAAGGTAATGCGTGTGATAATCCTCGTTAAACATACACAGCAACAGGTCGTTGGGCAGATAGTCGGTGTGGGTGGCGGTGACAACCGTGTCGATGCGGTGGTCGAAGGTGAACACCGTGTCGCTCGAGGTGAATTCACTCACCGTGGGCACCACCACTTCGTCGAGGAATGCGATGTCTTCGGTGCGCGCCATGCGGTAGTCGCCGTCCATATCGTTGATGGCAAACAGGTGGTAGCTGCCCGGCTTGAGGTTGCGCAGGGTGAACTGACCGCGGTCGTTGGTGCGGGTGATGCGCTCCAGCGGCAGGGTGGTGAAGGCGCTGTCGTGCAGATTGCTGTGCAGCCCCACCAGCACATGCTGCATGGGCTCCAGGTCGCGTGCCCGCAACACGATGCCGCTAATGGCCAGCGTGTCGATGATATTGCCGGTGCTGAAGGCGATGCTGAAGCCGTCGAGCACGTTGCCCTCGTTGTTGTCCTCGATGGCGTTGGTGAAGTCGATGCAATAGGTGGTGTTGGGCAGCATCTCGTCGCGGAACTCAACGGTGATTTTCTTGCCCAGCGCCCTGATGAGCGGTTGCTCACGCTGTGTGGGCGACACCACCACTTTCTTCTGCTGCTCCTTCAGGTTGATGATTTCGTCGAAGGTGATTTCCACCTTATTGCCGCTCACCTGGATCGCCCCCGGCGTGGGCTTGGCGCGCTGAAGCGCCGGCGGCGTGTAGTCGCGCGGGCCGCCCTCGGGGTTGCCGATGCTGGCGCAGGCCGCCAGCAGCAGTGCTGCGGCGAGTGCCAGGGCTATGTGTGTCCAGTGTGGCTTCATTGCAGGCGCAAAGATATAAAAATGTGGCGAGTTAGCGTTCAGAGGCCTGCAATTTTTTTCAGGTTGACTGCCGCAAAGACAGGTTTTTGCGGGTAAAATGGCAAAAACTAAAACTTTTATTTTTTAACTTGAATAATTTGTCGTACATTTGCAGGCTGAAAATTATGTCTGAACAAAAAATTAACAAAAAAATAACAAATTATTTAACTTTAACAAATGCAAAGTAAAGGTTTTATCAGAGTCATTACGATAGCGCTGATTTTGATTTGCTGCTTTTACCTTTCGTTCACCTTTGTTTCCAACCATTACCAGAACATCGCTGAGCAAAAGGCCCTGAAAGTGGCAGGTCTGAAGACCCCCGACACGTCCAACGAAACGTATCGCGGAGCGCTGAACACGTATCTGGACTCTATCGCTAAGCAGAAAGTGTACTTGGGTTACACTTTCCAGGAAGTTCGAGAGAAAGAGTTGGGACTGGGTCTTGACTTAAAGGGCGGTATGAATGTGACACTGCAGATTTCGGTGCCCGACATCCTGCGCGCGCTGTCGAACAACAACCCCGACAAGAATTTTAACCAGGCCATCACCAATGTGGAGAAGAACCACGCCGCACAAGACGACTTTGTGGCGTCTTTCTGCAAGGAGTATCAATCGCTGTCGCCCGGCATCAGCCTGGCTCAGGTGTTCCGTGGCGTGGAGGCTGTGAAACAGAAGCCCAACGCCAGCAACGAAGAGGTGCAGCGCATCCTGCAAAACGAGGTGAACGGTATGGTGGACAATTCATATAATGTGTTACGAAACCGTATCGATGCCTTTGGTGTGGTGGCTCCCAACATCCAGAAGCTGCAAAGCACCGGCCGCATCCTGCTCGAGCTCCCGGGTATCAAGGAGCCGGAGCGTGTGCGCAAGCTGCTGCAAAGTGCCGCCAACCTGGAATTCTACAAGACCTATACCGGCGGTGAGATACGTGCCGCACTCGATAAGCTCGCTGCCAGCGCCGGTGCTGTGAATACCGACACCGCCGCTACGCAGGCCGCCGACTCCACGACCCAGGCCAAGCCTGAAGCCCAGCCCGCCGTGAAGTCAGCTCGCGGCTTTGCCGAGCTCACCGGCTACCAGGCTGGTGACGGAAACTCGCCCGTGGTGGGCTACGTGCTGCCCGCCGACACGGCTGCGGTGAACGCTATCATCAACAGCCCCCTGGCTAAAACCATCCTGCCCAATGACCTGAAACTGGCGTGGAGCGTGAAGCCCCGCAAGGGTATGGAACAATTGGAACTCATCGCGCTGCGCACCGTTAACGGCGATCCCGTGCTCACCGGCGACGTGGTGACCAGCACCAGCACCGACTATGACAAGATGCAGGGTCAGATGGTGTCGATGAAAATGAACGACGAGGGTTCGCGCAAGTGGGCCAACATCACCCGTGAGAACCTGCACCGTTCGGTGGCCATCGTGCTCGACGACCAGGTGTACTCGTTCCCCACCGTGAACAGCGAGATTACCGGTGGTAGTTCGCAAATCACCGGCGACTTCACCGTGGAGGAGGCCAACGACCTTGCCAACGTGCTGAAGTCGGGTAAGATGGTGGCGCGTGTGAACGTGGCCAGCGAGAGTGTGATCGGCCCGTCGCTGGGACAAGAGTCTATCAACAAGGGTGTCATCTCCTTCATTGTGGCGCTGATTCTGCTGGTGATTTTCATGATGTGCACTTATGGTGTGAAAGCCGGTAACATCGCTAACCTGGGTCTGGTTCTGAACCTCTTCTTCACGCTGGGTATTCTGGCGTCGTTCCAGAGCGTGCTCACCCTGCCGGGTATCGCCGGTATCGTGCTCACCCTGGGTATGGCTGTGGATGCCAATGTGCTGATTTTCGAGCGCTGTAAGGAAGAACTGCGCAACGGCAAGGGCCTGAAGGCCGCCGTGGCCGACGGTTACAAGAACGCTTTCTCGGCTATCTTCGACTCCAACCTCACCACCGTCATCACCGCCGTCATTCTGGCGTTGCTCGGCACCGGTCCTATCAAGGGCTTCGCCGTTACGCTGCTGATAGGTATCTGCGTGTCGTTCTTCACGGCTGTGTTCGCCACCCGTTTGGTGATGGAGTTCTGCGTGAACAAGGGCTGGTTTGACAACATGACCTTTACCACGCCGCTCACACGCCACCTGATGGAGAACACCCGTTTCGACTTCATGGGCAAGAAACGCACTACCGCTATGGTGGTGGGCGCCATCATCCTGATACTGGTTGCGCTATTTGCCATCCGTGGCCTGAGCCGAGGCATCGACTTCTCGGGCGGCCGCAACTATGTGGTGCAATTTGACCATCCCGTTTCCACCTCTGCACTCTCGGAGGCGCTGTCCAGCCAGCTGCCCGGCGCCAACACGTCGGTCATTACCATAGACAACGACACCAAGGTGCGCATCTCCACCAACTATAAGATTGATAGCAATGAAGAAGGTGTGGATGATGAAATCATGGGCAAACTCTACGATGGCCTGAAGAAAGACCTGGGCAACATGACCAAGGCCGACTTCAGTGTGACCAACGAGAAAGTGGGTGTGGTATCGAGCGAAGTGGTAGGCCCGAGCATCGCCAGCGACATGCTGCGCAGTGCCATCTGGGCTGTGTTCTTCTCGCTGCTGGCCATGGCTCTGTACATTCTGCTGCGTTTCCGCAACATCTCGTTCTCGGTGGGCGCTCTGGCAGCCGTGGCCTTCACCTCGTTTGTGGTGATTGGCTTCTACACGCTGCATGGCCTGTTCCCCTTCTCGATGGAGATTGACCAGACATTCATCGCCGCCATTCTGACGGTGATTGGTTACCAGGTGAACGACACAGTGGTGGTATTCGACCGCGTGCGTGAGTACCGCGGCCTGTATCCCAAGCAGGACCTGTACGTGACGTTCAACAACGCTCTGTGCAGCACGCTGTCGCGTACCTTGATGACGTCGATCACCACACTGCTTGTGCTCATCGTGATGTTTGTGCTGGGTGGCGAAACCTTGCGCAGTTTCATCTTCGCGATGATTCTGGGTGTGATTGTGGGTACCTGCTCGTCGCTCTTCATCGCTTCGCCGGTGGCTTACGCACTGACCAAGCGCCAGGAGAAAAAGAAGGTTTCCCTCCCCTCCGCCAAGCGCTGATGCACCTTTTTTTGCGGCAAAAAGAGCTGTTATTATTTATATAGAATTTAGAGAAATTGAACTGATTTGCGATAAGATTTGAATGGAAACAGCGCCGGCTCACAGGCTCGGCATGAATCATACGAACGATGAATAAAATTAAACTCTTGATTTTGATATTTGCCGTGTGGGTGAGCGCAACCTCCGCTCTGGCAGCCGACGACATCACCGGCGACGGCAACTGGTCGATGACCGATGTGACCACCCTTATCAGTTATCTGCTGGGCAACAACCCTAACCCGTGCAATGTGTCGGCATGCGATGTAAACGGCAACGGCGATGTCTCGATGTCGGATGTCACCGACCTTATCCGTATGCTGCTGGATGGCGAGACACCGCAACATGTCACCTATGACCAGTTTGAAACCTCCAAACCCGCTCTGTGGGTGCCTAACGGCGACCATATCTTCGTGAGGCAAACCGCCGAGGGCGCCGCTGTGCTGGATGCTGACGGCAATGTGCAGGACAACAAGGTGTTGTTTACGGGCGGCTCCCTGCAGCAGGTCAACTTCTGGATGGACGACAGCCATATTCTGGCCGACCCCACCTGGCAGACGGCAGAGCTGCTCGCCCGGTCAGTCAAATTCATGAACGCTGACTTCGAAGAGTTTTCCTACAATGAAATCACCTACGCTTCATTGCAGTTCCAACTGTATGTGCCCGTCCGTTTTGAGGCCGTGAAAGCCGCCTTCAAGGGTGACCGCTGCGTCAACACCGAGGGCTATGCCCACTCTTGCAGCTTGTCGCAAAAGGAGAACGTGACCATTGATGGTGTTGAGTACAACAACTATCAGGTGGTGGTGTTCTGTGGCGCCGGTGGCCAGCACTTGAGCGGCTCGGCCTACGACACCACTCCCCTGCTGGGGCCCGATGCGGGATCGGTGTGCTCTATCCGTTTGAAGGACACCACCCCTGACTCCGCCGCCGTCGCCGGTCAATCCATCGGCAGTATGTTCATCGCCAAAACGTCGCTAAGCATCGTAGAAAGTCTCGAGAACTTTTTCGAGGGGTATGTGGACGGCAATACCGTGTATGACAAGCGCACCGAGGTGAAACTCTACAGCTCGGCCGTGGCCGGGAATCTTGCAGCCGAAAAGATAGTGAGCACCAAGTACTACAACCTGGCCGGTGTGGAGAGTGAAAAGCCTTTCCAAGACATGAACATCGAGGTCGTTACCTATGGAAACGGCGAGACCACAGCCCGCAAAGTGCTGAAATAAAGCTGAAATAAATCAGCCCTTGTGCATCGATAACTCAAAAGTCTTTTGTAACTTTGCTGCGCAAAGCGCGCTCCTGTAGTTCAATGGATAGAACGGAGGTTTCCTAAACCTTTGATTTGGGTTCGATTCCCAACGGGAGTACATGAATACTGCTTCAAAGGCACTGCAAACCAATAATTTGCGGTGTCTTTATTTTTGTTCTACTGGCAAATAACTGGCAAAAGTTTAATTTTAAGGTCTTATTTGATGCCGATTTCGATGTCTGAAAGGGGGTGCTGAATCTTCTCCCTTATATCCACCCTTGTTTTAATATTTTCCCCTGTTCATTCCCTGTTCAACCTTGTGGTCATTCCTACTTCATTCGGGCTTCAATCAGTTGTGTCACCGCAAAAAGAAGCCAGTACACCAAGAAGGCACACTGGCTTCAGTCAAGTCAAACCATTAAACTACATCAGACCATTTTCTTTCATTAGTTCATTATACTTGTCTTTGTCAAAGATTTCATAAGGCTTCAGCAAGTCCCAGCCAGCTTCCTCGATGCTGGTGCAAGCCTTCCTGATTTCTGCTTCAGGGTCTTGTCGGCTGACATCAATCATTTCCACCTTGCCAATAACATACATTGCTGCTTTCAGTCGCAAAGCTTCATTTTTGGACTGAAGGCTGCTTCTTACTGCCTGAAGTGCATCAGCATAAAGCCCACACAAACCATTCCTGATGTTATCTTGAATGATTTGGCACTGCTGATTGAAGAAGCATTGAAAATTGATTTTCTGCTGCCAAATGTAGATTGTTGCCCTATTCACATTAACCTTGTCGGCTACTTCAGTAACACTTTCGCCTGAAGCCAGTAACATGGCTGCTTGTTCTTGCTGTGGTGTCAGCCCAGTCACCAGTGTCAAATTCGTCAAATTTTGTTGAGTTTTGTCCATATTCAGCCAAAAATTTTCAGTTTATTCTTGAAGCTGATTTTGATTTCACAGCCATAATAGTAGTGAGAAAAATCAAATTCCAGCTTGTCCTTCATTGCTTTTAAAGAATACTTCCCTACATTTTTGGGATTCTTCCTCACTTCGGAAAGTCCGATGTCAGCCCTTTCCAAACAACCAGCATCAATAAATTTGTAGTTTCGCATATATAAGCCATATAGAATTGTTAGTGACCTTGTAAGATTGTTCATAACTGCATCAATCAATGTTGATGTTGCTAATTCCAATGTTGCTTCGTCATTCTTCGATAACTTTACACCTTTGGCAAAAGCCTTCCATTCTTCAAACTGCTTTTGCTCTGCTGGTGTCATGTCGCTGCCTTCCTTGTTGGTCGGTGTCGCTGCCTTGTCGCTGCTTTTCTTTTTGTCCTTTGGATTGTCCATGATGTCTAATTTTTAACTGCTGGGCTTGCCTGAAGCACCACCACAAGCCTTGTTTGTGGGGGTGTGGGGTGTTGAGGAAGCCCAGCATATAAATTTGTATGCTTTTAATATATCATAAAAGGGGGTCGGGGTCGGCTGCTGCTTTCTCATCAGTCCCACAACCTAAATTGTCAGGATTGTTTTCCAGTACTTCAGCAAGCTTTTGCGACAAGTCCCACTTACTGGTGTCGGCTTCTTGCATCTTGTCAAGAATGGCTTTTATTTGCCTTCTACGGCTGTCTTTGTCGGCTTTGCTTAATACTTCATCACTGAAGGCATTGATACGAGCATAAAGCATTTTTCGCACTTCCTGAAGTGTCTTGCTGTCATTGATAATGACTTCAGCAAGCACCATTGCACTAATTGCTGATGTTGACAAGTCCTTCTTGTTGGTCGGTTCTACGATATTCGCCATTGGTATAAGTCTTTTGTATTGCAAATATAAATCTTCTTTGAAGGTGTCCTGCCAGTCAGGGTTGACAAGATTGTGAAGAAGCACACCTTGCCCATGATTCAGAACTTTGGGCTTAAGGTAGTGGGCTTCCCACTTTAAATAATTCAGTTGAGGATTCCAGCCAGCTTGTTGAATGGTGTTCCTTCGGTTCAAGCCCTGCTTCATCTTGATATTTCTTCCAGCATCATACATCTTCAAGTCCACATTGGAATCTTTCCACCTCGTCAAATTGCCCTTGTCTTTGCCGATAATAGACTGGTCTAACTTTTCACTGGGCTTGGCCTTGTGGTGCAGAATGTAGTCTTTCGGTTTTTCTTCAACTTCGATTATAACACCATATTCAAAGGCAGTAACAGTGCTGTCCCACAAGTCAACCTGAAGCAATTTGCCGATGTGGTCAATGGCTTCGATGAAGGTTTCATGGCTATAAGTGAAATTGTGTCCTTGCCAATAATACATGATACTTCCTTTGATTTGAAGATAAGACTTCGGATTATAGTAGATGTCAATTCTTCCGCAGCCTTCAAGTTCGTATCTTGCACCACCTTCAGGATATGCTGCCACCATTTTGCAGTGTCCGAAAAATGGTGTACCTTTGCACAAGTGATTCGGCTTTTTTATGCTAATGAAGTCAATCATTTTATAATCCATTTGAAGGGTCTTGCTGTGAAGCATCACCCTTTTTTTGTTTGTTATTAAAGTCAATATATTCATATCGGGATTGAGCATCAAACTCCCCACTCTCCACAAGTCGCTGAAGATGCTTCATTACATCCTCCATATCCTTGATATTGCCCATGCCAGCGAAATAGAAGATAACTATATTTTCCCACTGGTCGGT
>RHMF01000428.1_pt1 | contig 17800 bp, 17 predicted proteins | sample 5365151 | NCBI WGS metagenome assembly RHMF01 (sample SAMN10266501, study PRJNA497801) | feces metagenome | isolation source: feces | host: Bos taurus | place: China: Prairie of Fairy Mountain | collected 2017-08-14 | reverse complement strand
GCTCTTGCGGGCCATGACATAACCGGGGATGCCTGCCTTGGCGGCACGCTCCAGCGCATAAGCGCCCTCGGCGGAGGAAATGACGGCGGTAATCTCGCCGCCTACGATCTCACCGCGGCTCTGAGCGTCGATCAGCGCCTGCAGGTTGGTGCCGCCGCCGGAGACCAGAACTGCGATCCGTTTCATTCCAGGATCACCTTTTCTTCGTTCTTGATGATGGAGCCGATGACATAAGCGTCAATGCCCTCGTTCTTCAGGACTGCAAGAGCGGTTTCCACATCGGCTGCGGGGACCACAATGCTCATGCCGACGCCCATGTTGTAGGTGTTGTACATATCGCGCTCGGGGATGTTGCCCCACTTGGCGATCAGATCGAAGATGGGCAGGACCTTGACGGCGCTCTTGTCGATCTTGGCGCACAGACCGTCGGGGATGGAGCGGGGAATGTTCTCGTAGAAACCGCCGCCGGTGATGTGGCTGATGCCCTTGACGTCCACCTTTTCCAGCAGAGCCAGAACCGGCTTGACGTAGATCTTGGTGGGAACCAGCAGAGCCTCGGCAATGGTCTTGCCGCCCAGTTCCTCGCGAGCCACGTACAGTTCGGGGTTGTTGTTGTCGATGTCAAACACCTTGCGGCACAGGGAGAAGCCGTTGGAGTGAATGCCGGTGGAGGGCAGAGCGATGACCACATCACCCTCAGCCATGCGGGTGTTGTCGATGATTTTCTTCTTGTCCACAATGCCCACGGCGAAGCCGGCCAGATCATAATCTTCCACGGGCATCATGCCGGGGTGCTCGGCGGTTTCGCCGCCGATGAGCGCAGCGCCCGACTGAACGCAGCCCTCGGCCACGCCGGAGACAATTTCAGCGATTTTCTCGGGCACGTTCTTGCCGCAGGCAATGTAGTCCAGGAAAAACAGGGGCTTTGCGCCCACGCAGATAATGTCATTGACGCACATGGCCACGGCGTCAATGCCGATGGTGTCATGCTTGTCCATGAGAATGGCCAGCTTGACCTTGGTGCCGCAGCCATCGGTTCCGGAGACCAGAACGGGCTCCTCCATACCGGCGATGGGCAGACCGAAGCAGCCGCCAAAGCCGCCCACGTCATCCAGACAACCTTCGTTGCGGGTGCGGGCAACGTGTTTTTTCATCAGTTCAACGGCGCGATAGCCGGCCACAATGTCCACGCCGGCAGCGGCGTAGCTGGCAGACTGGGAATTCTTGTGATCCATATTCAGTCGCTCCTTTTCAGAAGTTATTCTTTTCCGTTCCAGCAGTAGGTACAGACCTTGTCGCGGTCGATGCCGATGGCTTCCAGCAGACCGTCCAGAGACTGATAGCCCAGCGAGTCAAAACCGAACTTTTCGCAGATGGCCTTGAGCAGGCACTGACCGCGCTCGGTGGAAGATTCGGCATATTCTTCGACATGCTTCTGGCCTTCGTCACCCTCCAGTTCCTGAATGATGCGGCGGGCCAGCAGTTCCATGTCGGAGCGGCTGGAGGAGAAGTTCAGATACTTGCAGCCGTACATGATGGGAGGACAGGCCGAGCGCATATGCACTTCCTTGGCGCCCGATTCGTACAGGAAGTCGACCGTCTCCTGCAGCTGGGTGCCGCGGACGATGGAGTCATCCACAAAGAGCAGTTTTTTGTCCTTGATCAGTTCGGGGACGGGGATCTGCTTCATTTTTGCCACCTGATTGCGTACGCTCTGGTTGGACGGGGTAAAGGAGCGGGGCCAGGTGGGAGTGTATTTCACAAAGGGGCGGGTCAGGGGCTTGCGGCTGCAGTTGGCATAGCCGATGGCGTGGGGTACGCCGGAATCGGGCACGCCGGAGACCGAATCCACGTCGGGCAGAGTGCCGCGCTCCATTTCATTGCGGGCCATGATCTCGCCGTTGCGGTAACGCATGACCTCCACGTTGACCCCTTCGTAATTGGAGTTGGGGTAGCCGTAATAGGTCCACAGGAAACTGCAGATCTTCATCTCCTCGCCGGCAGGGGCCAGGGTTTCCCATCCGTCGGCCGTGATTCGCACGATTTCGCGGGGACCCAACTCATAGGCATCTTCGTAGCCCAGTTTGTGGTAGGCAAAAGACTCGAAGGAGACGCAGCAGCCCTCTTCGTTCTGACCAATCAGCACGGGCAGTCGGCCCAGTTTGTCGCGGGCGGCGATAATGCCTTTTTGATCCAGAATCAGAATGGTGGCCGAACCGTCAATCTCATTCTGAGCGTGCAGAATGCCGGAGACAATGTCATCCTTTTGGTTGATCAGAGCAGCAACCAGTTCGGAAGAGTTGACCTTGCCCGAACTCATGGCCATGAACTGATGACCGTGGTCGGAAAAATACCGTTCCACCAACTGATCGGCATTGCGGATGATACCCACAGTGCTGATGGCGTACAGACCCAGGTGGGAGCGCACCAGCAGCGGCTGGGGATCGGTGTCACTGATGCAGCCGATGCCGGCATTGCCATGGAAGTCGGTCAGATCATTTTCGAATTTGGTGCGGAATGGGGTGTTGCTGATGTTGTGGATGCTTCGTTGAAAGCCGTCCTTTTCATCATAAATGGTCATACCGCCCCGCTTGGTACCCAAATGGGAGTGATAGTCGGTACCAAAGAAGATATCAAGCACGCAGTCCTGTCTGGAGACCGCGCCAAAGAAACCACCCATGTGGAGTCCTCCTTTGTCTGCCGGAGGGCAAGTTATTTCTTTTTGCGCCGCCGATGATACCTATTTTGCTGTTCATGGCGGCAATGCGATCAAGCAAAGAACAGCTTGTTCAGGGTCATGGGATCGACGTACTCGCCGTCCTTGTATACGCGCATATTGCCGGAGGCGACCTCGTCGATCAGAATGACGCTGCCGTCGGGAGCATAGCCGAACTCAAACTTGATGTCGTACAGTTCCATACCCTTTTCGGCCAGATCGTCGGCAACGATCTTGGTGATTTTCTGGGTCATGTCCTTCAGGTCCTCATACTGCTCGTCGCTCATAACGCCGATGGCAACCAGAGCGTCTTTGGTGATCAGGGGATCGCCTTTCTCGTCGTCCTTCAGGGTGGTCTCCACGTAGGAAGGCAGCTTGGCGCCGGACTCGATCAGAGCGCCGTAGCGGCGGATGAAGGAACCCACGGCGCGGTTGCGGCAGATGACTTCCAGACCCTTACCGAAGGTGGTGGCAGGCAGGACTTCCATGGTGGTGTTGGCCAGATCGGCGCTGACGTAGTGGGTCTTGATGCCGGCAGCATTGATCTTCTCGAAGAAGTAGATGGACATGCGCAGGTTGACGTCGCCCACGCCTTCGATGGTCAGGCCCACGGAGTTCTCGCCGGGATCAAACACACCGTCCTTGCCGGTGCAGTCGTCCTTGAACTTCAGCAGGTAGTTACCGTTTTCCAGAGCGTAAACATTCTTGGTCTTGCCAGTGTAAACGAGCTTGTTTTCCATAATAAATCCTCCATGTGCGCCTGACGGCGTGAAAATAAACAGATTGATGTGAATGTGGTCGACTGCGGATTAAGCGAACTCGACCTGAATTTTCTGGTCCTTTGCAGCCACTTCATCGGCCATCCTGGCTTTGAATTCGGCCAGCTTGGCGGTCAGATCGGCATCGCCGACGGCCAGCATCTGAACGGCAAGAATGCCGGCGTTGTCCGAGCCGTCCACGGCCACACAAGCCACGGGGATGCCCTTGGGCATCTGTACCATAGACAGCAGACTGTCCAGACCGCCCATCATAGAAGTCTTGATGGGCACACCGATAACGGGCAGGGTGGTGTAAGCAGCCAGCACACCGCCCAGATGGGCAGCCTTGCCGGCAGCGGCAATAATAACGCCAAAACCCCGCTCTGCGGCTGTGGAAGCGAACGCTTCAGCGGCGGCGGGGGTACGGTGGGCAGAAATAATATGTACTTCAAAGGGCACGCCAAAATCGCTCAGGCGCTTCATGCAAGGGCGCATGGTCTCCAGATCGGAATCAGAACCCATAATGACAGCAACTTTCTTCATGTGGGGACATCTCCTTTTCATGTAAAATGAAAAAATCTCACTCCATAATCCTACCGAAAAAACCATTCAAATGCAAGGGGGTATGGCGAATTTTGTAGGCTTAAACAATAACAAAAAAGAATCCGAGGAATCCATGGGCTGATTGCCCTTTATGGAGCGTATGCAGCGTGCCTGGGGTGGGAAAAGGAAAACCGCCGTGACGGTCACGGCGGTTTTTCAATCGATTAATACAGTCCGTTGACTTCGAGAATCTGTCGGATCTGCTCGGCGCGCTCATCCCACGCGGCGGCACTGCCGTAATCCCGGCGGCGGCGCAGAAGATCTTCGGGGTTTTCTGCCATGGCGATTTCGCATTGGCGGATAAACTGTTGCGCCGTGCGGGCTGCATGAACCACGTCGGGGTACTCCTGCCGCTGATGCTTCCAGATCATAGCGGCGATGGGTTTGCCGGCAGCCATGTATTCGTAGATACGGTAAGGAATCACATCGCTGTCTTCATCCTGCTTGCGCTGAAGATGGATGCAGGCGGTGCAAACGCTCAGGTAGTCCGGGATGTCGACCAGAGGGCGTCTGCCGAGCAGTCGGATATTTTCCCGGCGCTCCAGATGGGAAAGATAGGGGGAGCGAAGCACGGTGCCGACCAGCAGGAAGGTCCATTCGGGATGGGCGTCGGCACACTGCATCAGTGGGGCCATATCCAGATCGGCATGCAGGGTTCCGACAAAGCCGAGCACCGGTTTGCCGGCCAGATCGGATACATCGGAGGGGACTTCCACCATGTCGCGGCGGAACAGGGGGAAATTGACGCCGTTGGGCATCAGGGCCAGATTCTGGTTACAGGGAGCCAGCCGGTCCATCAGGCCGTCTGAGGCAACAAAGCAGACATCGGCCTGAGCAGCCAGATCGCCCTCCCATTGAATGGGAAGGTTGGACCAGTACCGTTGGCAATCATATACCAGACCGCGGTGGGGCAGGTAATCCAGCTGGTGCACATGCTCCGGCGAGGTACACCAGAGCAGCGGCTCGCGGAATCGGTGGCGCTTCATGGCATGCTCCACACAGGAGGTGATTTTGCGCCGGTTGTATTGGGCCACCGGCTTGGTGCCGGAAAACAGTTCCACCGTCTTGGGAAGCTGGTAAACCGTTACGTTGGGACGCACTTTGCGGCCGTTGGGGTCGGGTTTGCGTCCGGGCGGTTCGAAAAAGAGGATCTCGGTTCCGGGCAGGCGGCTGATCAGCTGCTGGGTACGGGAGGGACAGGAACTCCAGTGCGTGTGCGAAAGGCAAATCACTTGTCTCATGTCGGGTCACCCCCGTACAGTTCCTTTGCAGTCAGGCTGTTCATCGCTTCCACATCGAGCAGGCGGGCAACACCGCTGTGCAGGAATTCCGAATCCTCGATTCGCCGGTATGCGGAATCCAGATGGTCGGAGAGGATTTCTATAGTGGCATCGTTTAATCCGCAGTACAGGTTCTGCCCGATGTAGGACAGGAAGGAACTGACCTTCTGATCGTAGACCACACCGACCACGGGGACCTGCTGGCTGGCGGCAAAAATCAGGGCGTGCAGTCGCATGGAAACGACCACCTGCATGCGGGAAAACAGACCGATGGTATGGGCAGAGGAGCCACTGTGCTCGATGATGTGATACGGTGCTTTTTTGATGTGTGCCGCAGCCAGTTGTGCGGCAGGGACGTCCAGCCTGGGTTCGATGGACAGGAATACGGGGGTCAGACCGTATTTTTCCCAGGCCAGATCAGCCAAGGCACCAAACAGGTGGGCTTTGGCAGGGAAACCGCGCCAGGAGCGCAGAGCCAGACCGATGTAGCGTCCATTGGGATCCAATCCATGGCTCTCCATCAGACCGTCGATGATTTCGGGAGAGGCGGGAGGCAGGATGACCGTGGGGTCGGCAGACAGAAGCACCTTGGGGTTGGTGACTCCCATATCGGCCAACTCGGTTTTGGAGTGCGAATCACGCAGGGTAATGGCGTCCACACTGGTTTGCAGAACACGGGAGGTCAGTTTGCGGTTGGAGGGGCGCAGAACGGGGCCGATGCCGCAGCCGTACATCATGACCTTGTTGCCCAACCGCTTGGCACACCAGATGGTGAACAGATAGAACCAGAGGGAGCGGCTGGAGGTAACGTCCTGCATCAGGGAGCCGCCGCCGTTGATATAAAGCTGCGTATGCCGCATGCGGTGGAGCCAGCGCAGGGCAGAAAAGGCGTAGATGGAATTAACACGGTAAGTCAGGCGGGTGCGCTTGGGTTTGCGGGAGAGGACCCAGATGGGAGCATCACGGTCAATCTGGTGCAGTTCAGCCAGAATGGCTTCCAGAATGGCATCGTCACCGGCATTTCCCCGGCCGTATGCGCCGCAGACCAGAATGCCGTTTTTATTCTGTTTCGAATGGGAGTGTCTGCGCAGGACGGCCTGATAGATCTCAATCTGACGGTTGACGGTGGCGTCCAGAGAATACATCTGCCTGGCTTTTTGGTACAGGTTTTTGCCCAAGCGGTTTCGCAGTGCGGGATCGGAAGCCAGTGTAACCATGTGGGAAGCCAGTGCATCGGCGTTTCCGGCTTCGAACAGAAGTCCGTTTGCGCCGTGATCGATCAGATAGGGAACGCCGCCTACGCGGCTTGCGATGGTGGGCAGCGCGGCTCGGGCACCTTCGGTCAGGGAGTACGGGAAGGTTTCCGAAAGCGAGGTCAGCGTATTGACGTCGATGGCGTGGTAGAAGGAGTCCACATCGCTGAGCCAGCCGGCAAAGCAGACCGATTGCTGTACACCCAGAGACCGGGCAAGGGATTGCAGCTCGTTCATTTGCGCGCCATCACCTGCAATCAGCAGCCGCAGTTCGGGGCGCTTGGCATGGGCCAAAGCAAAGGCACGAATCAGAGTGGCAATGTCCTTGACCGGGTTCAAGCGAGCGGCAATGCCGATGACGATGTTGTCCTCATCGGCATCTAACCCTACAGAGCGGAAAAATTCCCCTCGTTCCATGGCGGCAGGGCGGGGGGTGAAGTCCAGACCGTTGTAAATGGAGAACAGTTTGTTGGGGTCGAAACCACGGGAAATAAGCAGATCTACCATGGCATCCGAGACGCCGATACGGTAATCCAATGTGCGAAGGGCGATGGAATTGATGGTTCCGTAAGTCAAGCGGGAGAAAAATCGACCCAAATAGTCCAGACGATAGTCGGAATGTACGGTGGTAATCACCGGAAGACCGGTTATGCGGCGCAGCAAAGACCCAATCAGATTGCCGCGGGCGCCGTGGCAGTGAATAATATCATATTTTTCATCCAGGATCATGCGCTTTAATTTGTGAAGAATGCGGGGCATATTGTGGCCGGGCATGACGATGGTAGGAATGCCCAGCTCCCGCGCTTCATGCGTGAAGGGGCCTTCCATAAAACAGACCAAGGTCAGTTCGACCTTCCCATCCAAACCGTGCAGAAGGGAATGCACATGGGTTTTTGCACCGCCGGTGTCGCCGCCGGAGATCAGATGGATTACTTTCATATCGTTACCTCAAAAAAGAAAAAGGTCTTGTGAAATAAGTAAAGATATTATACAATGATTGCGGAAATTAGGCAACACTGCAAATTGCTTTCCTTGCTTTGATAAGGAGGGGCAGGGTTGTTTTGATGCAATGGAGGACTGGCATGAAACTGTTTGATGAAAAGGGAAAACTGTTTGGTAAGATCAACATCATTGATCTTCTGGTGATTCTTGTGGTCATTGTGGCTCTGATTGTGGTGGGCGCAAAAGTATTGGGCGCAGGTTTTTTCCAGCCTTCTCAGACTCCGGATGACTCCGCCGTGACGGATGAGTTCGGGGCGAGCAAGCTGACCTATGTCGTGCGTGTAACTGCACAGCGCAAAGAGATAGCAGAGCGGGTGACTGAATATGTCGACCTTGCTGCGGGCAAAAAAGACCAACTGATGCACGGCGGGGAAATTGTGGATGATGCCTATGTGGTGGATTTTTGGACAGAGCCCTGTCGTTACAATATTACTGCTGCCGGCCAGATGGAAATGATCGCCGCGGCCGAAGCCGAGGCAGCCGGGTTGGTGGATTTCTGCTTTGTGGTGGAAGCCATTGCTCCCGAGACGCTTACCAACAAGGTGGGCACCATTGAAGTGCGTATCGGGAAGCCGCACAATCTGAAAACCACCCATCTGGAGTTTATCAACGGTTTTGTGGTTGACTGTGAATGGGAGCCGGTGAAATGATCTGGAGTTGGCTTGCTTCGATAGAGGGCGGCGTGCTTCTCTGGTTTCAGGAAGTACTGCGCGGACCCGTGCAGGACGCTGCCGTGGTAGCGTTTACCTCGTTGGGTAATTCCGGTATTTTGTTTATCGTTGCCGGTATCATCCTTCTGTTTTTTAAAAAGACCCGCCGTGTGGGTATGGCGGCATTGATCGCGCTGCTGATCGGATTCTTAATCACCAATCTGACCTTGAAGCCGCTGGTATCCCGGCCCCGGCCGTGGCTGGATGTGGATGGATTGATCAATCTGGTGGGGGAGAGCGCGCACCGTTCCTTCCCTTCGGGCCATTCCACCTCGGCCTTTGCGTTCGGTTTTGCCCTTTTGTTTGGGGCGCCCAAGAAGTGGATGAAGTGGACAGCCATGGTCGTGGCAGTGCTGATGGGTGTGTCCCGCTTGTATGTGGGTGTGCATTATCCTACCGACATTGTGGGCGGCATTCTGGTGGGTTTGCTGGCCGGTTGGCTGGCATGGCTGCTATGCAAGCAGATCAAAGAAAGTAAATACATCCTGTAAATCAAACGACGCCGGAAGAAATTCCGGCGTCGTTTTTTATAGATTTTGGCAGAAAAAGCGGAACCAGTTTTCGCCCACAACGGCGGAGATGTCCTGCTCCGACCAGCTGCGCCCGGCCAGTTCCCGGCGCAGATTGTCCATGGCGCCGTGGTCGGGCAGAATGTCAAAGGCCTCGGCGGTGACCCCTTGGTAGGTGAAGGTGTCACTGCCGCCGCTGATGCGGATCATCAGGTCCAGACCCAGACCGACCCGGTCCACACCGCTGTGCTGACAGAGGTATTCCATGTGGTCGGCCAGTCGGGCTACTGTGGCCTGCGGCGGGTTGTCCACCAGTCCGCTGTAACCGTTGGCACCCATCACACCGCCGGAGGCGGTAATGGCAGCGATGGTCCGGTCGCTGAGGTTGCGGTCCATGGGACGCAGGGCGCGCGCATTGGAGTGAGAGGCAAAGAAAGGCCGGGTGACCAGTGCGGCCACATCGTCACATCCGCCTTGATTCAGGTGGGAGACATCGATGAGAATACCCAACCGGTCGGCACGGCGGACCAGTTCTTTGCCGAAGGGTTTCAAACCCAGATGATCGGTTGGGCCGTCGGGACCGTATCCGGCGCCGTAACCCACGTGGTTTTCACGGCTCCAGGTCAATCCCAACAGGCGCACACCCCGGGCGTAAAATTCGTCCAGCCGGGCAAGGTCGGTACCGATGGGTTCGGCACCTTCCAGAGAAAGCAGCAGAGCGATGTTTCCCTCGCTGTGGACTTGCCGGATCTGTTCGCCATCGGTGCAGAGTACCACGGCGCCATTCAGGGTGGCCAATTCCAGATCCAGTGCGTCGATCTGCGCCATAGCTTCGCGGTAATAGGCGTCATCACTGTCCATCCGGCTCAGATAGATCGCTGCGACGATCAGACCAACTCCGGATGTGCGCCACTCAGGCAGGTAATAACCTTCCATGACCCGGGTCTCGCCCTTGCGGTGACATTTCAGCAGGTCCATACCCAGATCCAGATGTGCATCGGAAATCATATCAGTTCTCCTTGACTACAATGAGAGTTTTACAGGTTCAGGCCGGAAAAGCCCATGAAAGCCATGGCCAGCAGGCCGGCGGTGACCAGATAAATGGGGACCCCCTCGAAGGATTTGGGACATTCGGCAAATTCCAGATGCTGGCGCACAGAGGCGAACAACACGATGGCCAGAGTAAATCCCAGACCGCCGAACACGCCATAGGCGGTGGACATCAGGGCACCGTAACCCTGTTGTGTGGTCAACAGCGCTATGCCCAGTACGGCGCAGTTGGTGGTGATCAGGGGCAGACAATGGCCCAATGCGGCATACAGAGAGGGAGCGGCTTTTTTCAGGAGCATTCCCAGCAGTTGCACCAGTGCGAAAATAATCAGGACAAAGACCACGATCTGAAGAAAACCGTCCAGCCCCAGTGGGATCAACAAAAAGGTATTGACGATCCATGCGAAAAGAGAGGTCAGTCCCATTACCACGGTCACGGCAATGCCCATGCCCAGTGCGGTGCTTGTCTTTTTGGAAGTGCCCAGCAGAGAGTCGATTCCCAGAAACTGCACCAAAACAACGTTTTCGGCAAAAATTGCAAAAATGGCCAGAGAGAGCAGTTCAGCAAGATTCATGTGTGCTACCTCTCTTTCTCCGGGTAGTTCCGGGTCGGCGGATAAACTGGACCAGCGCAATCAGACAGCCCAGTATGATGAAGCCGCCGCAGGGGGACAGGATCAGGCTTACGGGGTAATCACAAAGAATGGGTACAGGGGCACCCCAGATGGTGCCGGCCCCCAGAATTTCACGCACGGCACTCAAAATGGCTAAAGCACCGGTGAAGCCCAGACCGGTGAACAGGCCGTCCAAGAAGGACTTCCCGGGTGAATTGTGGGAGGCAAAGGTTTCGGCACGGCTCAGAATGATGCAGTTGACTGCAATCAACGGAATGTAAAGACCAAGAGCTTCCGACAGGTTGCATGCGAAGGTCTGCAGAAGCAGATCGGTTATTGTTGTAAAGGTGGCAATGACCACCAGACAGGATGCCGTGCGGATTTTGTCGGGGAGCACTTTGCTCAGAAGGGAAATGACCAGCCCGGAGCAGGTCAGCACGGCGGCGGTGGACAAACCCATGCAAAGGCCGGCTTGCAGAGAAGTGCTGGCAGCCAGCGCAGGGCACAAACCCAGCAAAAGCACAAAGACAGGGTTCTGATGAAGCAGACCGTTCAGGGCAATGCTGCCGGCCTCTTTGGGCTCCATACAGAACTGGTCTCTCAGCCAGAAACGCACACGCCGGAGAAGAGCGGTTTTCTGAGAGAACGGATCAGCCATGTTCTTCACTGTCCAGCCCTCCTTCCGCATCATAGTTGAGAACGGCGGTCAGGGCGGTGTTAATGCCCTGTGTTACAGCTTTACTGGTGATGGTGGCGCCGGTCACGGCCTGAATGGAATTGCTGCCCTTGTTGACCGTGATGGAGCCGGATTTTCCGACGTATTGATTCAGAAAGTCGGGGTCAGCAGCATTGGCACCCAAACTGGTTTTTTCCCGGTGTTCCAGAATAGATACGCCGGTGACGCTGCCGTTGGCACCCACACCCACCATCAGACGGATATCACCGCTAAAACCGTGGGGGGTTACTTCCACGCAGTACCCCAGAAAGCGGGTTCCGTTGTATGCACCCGAAATGCGGTCAATGGTGGGGTCTTCGCAGTACATTTCAGAAAATACGTTGGCACCGGGCATGACCGATTCCATGTTGGACTGCCGTTGCTTTTCGGCATGCAGGGCAATGGTGTTGGCAGTCAGAAAATGGACCAGTGCCAGCACGAGACCTGCCGCGACGAGGAGCGAAACCAGTATGAGGCCCGGCTTCAGAACGTGTTTCCATGCAGAGCGGAAGTCTTTCACGGTGATTGCGTCCATATTTTCGCTCATGCTGCCCCTCCTTTCCACTTGCTCCAGAAACGGGGGGTGCCGAATCGGTGGGGCAGGCCGACCTTGTCAAAAAGGCGGACAAATACATTCATAATCAGGATGGCGGAACTGACACCCTCGGGGTATGCGCCAAAATAGCGCAAAAATACCGTCAGACCACCGCAGCCGACAGCGAACAGAATCTGTCCCACGGGGGTGATGGGTGAGGTCACATAGTCGGTGGCCATGAAAATGACACCCAGCAGCAGACCGCCGCTGAGCAGATTGTAGAGCATCCATTCCATCGGGTCATTGCCGTTCAAAGGGAACAGATAGGTCAGCACGGCCACGGTGCCCAGGAAACACAGGGGGATGCGGGGAGAAATGACTTTGCGGCAGACCAGATAGAGACCGCCCAAAATCAGAGCGATGGAGGAAACTTCACCCAGACTACCGCCGTGGGCACCGATCAGCATCTCTTGCAGACTGTAATTGGGGATCAGCCCCTGATGCAGGCTGGCCATGGGGGTGGCGGCAGTGGTGGCATCCGCTTGCATGCCGAATCCGGTCCAGAAATCGGTGCCGGCAACCGCCCAATTGCTCATCAGGGCGGGGAAGGAGAATAGGAAGACCCGGCCGGCCAGCGCGGGGTTCATAAAGTTTTTGCCCAGTCCGCCGTATAGCTGCTTGACCACTACGATGGCAAAAAAGGAGCCCACGATGGCAATCCAGTAGGGAGCGGTGACGGGCAGACACATGGCCAAAAGCATACCGGTAACGCAGGCGGACAGATCGCCGACGGACTGAGGCTTTCTCAGTGCCAGACGGTACAGAAGTTCAAATAATACGCAGGAGACCATGGCGATGGCGGTCATGATCAGCACACGGGGGCCGAAGAAATAGGTGGACACGCCCAGTGAGGGGATCAGAGCCACCATTACATCCACCATAATACCGCGCACAGTTTCGCCCGATGTGATGTGGGGGGAGGAGGCTGCCGTAAAGTGGGAAGATTGCGTGGAAGGCTGATTGGGTTCGGTGCTCATTGGCTGTCCTCCTTTCCGGCCCGGGGGGCGCAGGTTTCTTCCGGTACGCTTGGGCACAGGTATTCTGTCTGCTGTTGGTGGCAAATTTCATGTTTTGCGGTACGGATGCTCTGCACCAGATTGATGTGGGCAGGGCAGACATAGGCGCAGCAGCCGCACTCCATGCAGTCCATGATGTGGAATTTTTCCAGTTCACCGAAGCGGCCACTGTGTGTGTACAGGTCGAAGTACAGGGGCTGCAGATTCATGGGGCAGGCCTTGATGCAGCGTCCGCAGCGGATGCAGGGGGAGCTTTTGGCAGAGGAACACTCCCGCGCGTTCAGAAACAGCAGCGCTCGGCTTGCTTTCAGAATGGAAGAATCCAGACCGTGCAGGGCAGTGCCTGTCATGGGGCCGCCCAGCAATACACGGCTGGGCTGCTTATGCAGTCCACCGCATTCCTCCGGAAGGAGGTCCAGCGGCGTGCCGATAGGCACCAGCAGGTTGCGGGGCTCGTTGATCGCTCCACCGGATACGGTGATCATGCGATGGGTCAGAGGAATGCCGTAGACGACCGCATCAAAGATGGCGGCGACGGTGGCAATGTTGAACACGGCACAATTTACGTCGATGGGCAGTTTGCCCGGAGGAACCTGACGGCCGGTCAGTTTGCGGATCAGCTGCTTTTCGGCGCCTTGAGGATGGCGGGTTTTCAAAGTTACGATGTGAATGCCGCTGTCTTCGCTCAGCATGGAGCGCAGGTTCCGGATGCCGTTCATTTTGTCGGCCTGAATACCGATGAGGGCGGTTTTCAGATTCAGAGTGTGCATGAGGATCTCCACGCCGCCCAAGATCCGTTCGCCGTCTTCCAGCATCAGCCGGTGGTCGGCGGTAATGTAGGGTTCGCACTCGGCGCCATTGATGATCAGCGTGTCCACCTTGCCGATGGCGTCCTTCAGTTTGGCTCCGGTGGGGTAGCCAACGCCGCCCATACCTACGATGCCGGCCTCGGTGATCAGATCGACAACTTCCCAACAGGTCAGGTTTTCCGGATCGGCTTTGCGCTCCAATGGGGGAGCGGGGGTGTCCTGATAATCATTTTCGATCACAACGGACAAAACAGAATTGCCATTGGGGTGGGGACGCTCTTCGATGGCAACAACAGTGCCGGAAACCGAGGCGTGAATAGGGGCGCCCAGACCGGTGGGCTCGGCAATTTTCTGGCCCAACAGAACATGGTCACCCACTGCGACGATGGGGTTACAGGGCTCGCCCACGTGCATGAGCATGGGCAGAACAACATGGGTGGGTGCCCGGTCCAAAGCGGTTACTTCCATACCCCGGGTGACCGCCTTGCGATCATAGGGATGGACGCTTCCGTATAGTCTGTGCAGCATAGCATATCACCTCGGTAAAGCTTGCAGAAATTGTGACGAACTACTTGTATTTTATCTGAGGATCGCGGGATTGTCTACTGATTTGACTGCGGTTTTTATTCAGAATGTTAAAAACTTGAAGAAGGCCTGCATTGACAAACCAGTGGCTAAAATGTATGATAAATGAAATATATTTTCAAGTAACGCAATCATTCCAAAGGAGGCGCATAGGCCATGAAGATGCGTGGAGCGAAAATCGTGCTGGAATGCCTGCTGGAGCAGGGCGTGGATACCGTGTTCGGTTATCCCGGCGGCACCATTTTGAATATTTACGATGAGCTGGAATTGGGCGGATACGGCACCAGAATCCGTCATATTCTGACTGCACACGAGCAGGGCGCATCCCACGCTGCCGACGGCTATGCCCGTTCCACCGGCAAGGTTGGCGTCTGTTTCTCCACCTCCGGCCCCGGCGCCACCAACCTGACCACCGGCATTGCCACTGCCTATTATGATTCCTCTCCCGTGGTGTTTATCACCTGCAACGTGTCGGAGGAACTGATCGGTAAGGACTCCTTCCAGGAGGTTGACATTACCGGTATTTCCATGCCCATTACCAAGGCCAATTATCTGGTGCGTGATGTCAACCAGTTGGCTGACGTGGTGCGTGAGGCATTTGCCATTGCCCGTTCCGGTCGACCCGGCCCGGTTCTGATTGATATTGCCAAGAATATTACGGCGGCCGAGGCCGAATATACTCCGCTTCCCCGCAGCGAACATTCCTCTCAAGGCCGTCTGGGCGCCATGCTGCGCCGGGCCAGCCACGAACTGAAGGCTCCCGAACCGGATGCCGGTGACATTCAGACCCTGCTGGACATGATCGAGCAGTCTGAGCGTCCTCTGGTATTGGTGGGCGGCGGTGTGATCCGCTCGAAAAATGCCGTGCCCGAGTTCCGTAAATTTATTGAAACGCTGGATGCTCCCGTAGCCACTACCATTATGGGTGCCGGCGCCTGCCCGGGTGATCATCCGCTGCTTACCGGTATGATCGGTATGCACGGCTCCCATGCTTCCAACCTGGCTTCCGATGAGTGCGACCTGCTGATTGCCATCGGCTGCCGTTTTTCCGACCGTGTGGCCACCAATCCGGCTCATTTTGCAGAAAATGCAAGGATTGTTCATATTGACATTGACCGCGCGGAGATTGACAAGAATGTTAAAACCCATCACCATATTGTCGGTGATGCCCGCCGTGTGTTGGAAATGTTGAATGGGAAACTGCCGCAGCATAGTTATTCTGATTGGAAAAAGTGGGTTTTCTCCCACGGAGAGATCGAACTGCCCACCGGCGGCGCTCTGCAGCCCCATGAAGTGCTGAAAACCATTCAGAAGGTGGCAGGAGATGCCATTATTTCCACGGACGTGGGCCAGCACCAGATGTGGTCGGCACAGTATTTCCATTTTTCCCGTCCCGGTCAGCTGCTGACCTCGGGCGGATTCGGCACCATGGGATTTGGCTTGGGTGCGGCGCTGGGCGCCAAGGTGGGAAATCCCGATCAGGTGGTGGTCCACTGTACCGGCGACGGCGGTTTCCGTATGAACTGCCATGAGCTGTGCACCGTGGAACATTACGGTCTGTCGGTGATCACTGTAATCTTCAACAACCGGACGCTGGGCATGGTCCGTCAGTGGCAGAATCTGATTTATCAGAAACGGTTCTCCCAGACCGATTTGGACCGCGGCCCGGATTTCGTCAAGCTGGCTAACGCCTATGGCATTGACGGTGCCCGTGTGGCAACACAGGCCGAGTTTGAAACTGCCTTCCGCAAGGCGGTGGAATCGGGCAAGCCCTGTGTCATTGAGTGTGCCATTGACAAGGACGCCATGGTCCATCCCATGGTTCCCGGCGGCGCAAAGGCAACCAATTTCCTGTTGGATTAAGGAGGGACACCCATGAACAATACCGTAACCCTTCATACCCTTTCGGTTCTGGTGGAAAACTCTGCCGGTGTTCTGTCTCAGGTTTCCCGCCTGTTTTCCAGAAAGGGCTACAACATCGAATCTTTGGCCGTGGGTGCCACCGATGACCCTGCCGTGTCCCGTATCACCATTGAGGTACTTTGCGATGGACCCATGATCGAGCAGATTATGAACCAGCTGCGCAAACTGTTTCCGGTCTACTCGGTGCAGGAACTGCTGCCCGAGCGCTCCATCCGCCGTGAACTGGTCATGTACAAGGTCAAGGCAGAAACCTCCGATGTGCGCAATGAGGTCATTCAGATCGCCAATATTTTCCGTGCCTCCATCATTGACGTGTCCCTGAAGTCTCTGACCCTCGCGCTGATCGGTGACGAGAGCAAAGCCGAGGCCATGCAGGGCCTGCTGGAGGCCTTTGGCATTCTGGAACTGGTCCGTACCGGTATGGTCGCGTTGGAACGTGGCGCCTATACCATCGGCGATGCAACCAAAGAAAAGACCGAATTTAATCTGGGCAAGAATATTCTGTAAAAAGTTTGGACGATTTCAAGTATTTTTTAAAACCACCTATATTGATAAGGAGTGTATTTCCATGGCAAAGATGTATTATCAGCAGGACTGCGACCTGAACTATCTGAACGGCAAAAAAATTGCTATCATCGGCTACGGCTCTCAGGGTCACGCTCATGCGCTCAATCTGAAGGATTCCGGCTGCACTGTGTGCGTCGGTCTGCGTGCCGGCTCCAAGAACTGGGCTCAGGCCGAGAAGGCCGGTCTGGCTGTCAAGACCGTGCAGGAGGCTGCTCAGTGGGCTGATATTGTGATGATGCTCATCAATGACGAGGTTCAGGCTCAGGTCTACCGCGAGGACATTGCCCCCTACCTGACCGAGGGTAAGGCGCTGGCTTTCGCTCACGGATTCAATATTCGCTACCAGCAGATCGTTCCTCCCGCCGGTGTGGATGTATTTATGGCTGCCCCCAAGGGTCCCGGTCATACCGTCCGTTCCCAGTACGTGGCCGGCAAGGGCGTGCCTTGCCTGGTGGCCGTGGAGCAGGATGCCACCGGCAACGCCATGAAGATCGCTCTGGCCTACATCGCCGGCATCGGCGGCGCTCGCGCCGGTGTGCTGGAGACCACCTTCAACGAAGAGACCGAGACCGACCTGTTCGGCGAACAGACCGTTTTGTGCGGCGGCGTGGTCGATCTGATGCGTTGCGGCTTTGAGACTCTGGTGGAAGCCGGTTATGCGCCCGAGAACGCCTACTTTGAGTGCATCCATGAGCTTAAGCTGATCATCGACCTGATCAACAAGGGCGGCGTGGCTGCCATGAACTACTCCATCTCGGATACCGCCGAGTACGGTGAGTACGTTTCCGGTCCCCGTGTGATTCCCTACGAGCAGACCAAGGCCAACATGAAGGCGGTTCTGGCTGACATTCAGGACGGCACCTTCGCAGGCAAGTGGATTGCCGAGAACAAGAACGGCCGTACCTTCTTCAATTCCAAGCGTGCTCAGCTCAAGAAGCACCAGATGGAAATCGTTGGCGAGGAGCTGCGCAAGAATATGATCTGGGGCGGCGACGCCGATCTGGACACCGCTTCCAACTAAACAGAGACAAGAAAGGCCGCCGACCCCTATTCGGGTCGGCGGCCTATAATTAAGATACTTTATTCAGTTCCAGG
>RHMF01000479.1_pt1 | contig 17809 bp, 21 predicted proteins | sample 5365151 | NCBI WGS metagenome assembly RHMF01 (sample SAMN10266501, study PRJNA497801) | feces metagenome | isolation source: feces | host: Bos taurus | place: China: Prairie of Fairy Mountain | collected 2017-08-14 | reverse complement strand
ACAGTTTCGCAAAAAGCAATCACGGCATCGGTGTTTCCGTTCTTGGTCGCTGACGTAGGAGCTTCAAGGTCTGAATAACACGGAAAGTCGAACTGTTTTCCCGATATGAGTTGCAAGAAGTGCTGTGCATCGGCTACACCTGCGGAAGCGGAAGTACATCCCTTTCCGTTGAAGTAGTAGCATCCGACCTTGAATCCGAGAGCCTTGGCTCCTGCATAGTTCTTCTCGAAGTAGGCATCTTTGTACCTTCCACAATCTGAACCACCTGCCTTGATGATGACAAACTTCACATTGTCGGTCTGTACCTTCGTCCAATCGATATTCCCTTGCCAACGGGATATATCTATTCCTTGTATCTGACATTTACTCATCGCTATTCCTTTCCAGATAAACAAATGCAACCAATAAAAAGAGGGCAATCAACGCCCCGATTATTTTATCCATTTTCATTGTCCTTTTTGTACTGTATCGAACTGATTCCGAGAACACCACCGAGGAAAACAGCAAAAGCTGTGATTGTCTGGGCGATAGGTTCACAGATCGGAAGTCCCCAAATCTTGCCAATGGCGAAGATGAAGGTTGAGAGTGACGGAAGAACGAGAATCGCCACCCATTTGAGAAAATCATACCATTTGTTCGACATACGGAATCTCCTTTCATTTTTCGAGTTTGTCAATTCTGTGGTGTTTTGAATAGATTGTTCTTGCAAAGCGGAAGATTCTTCGAGCTTGAAAGTTCTCTCGATGAGGTTGTTGTATTTCTTCATCTGTTCTTCGAGCTTTTCAATGCGATAGCCCGTCAAACGGTTCGAAGTCATTATTCCCCCGAAGGTTCCTGCAAGAGTTCCGACCAAAGAAATTATTGCCACCATAATTGTGTTATCCATTTTCCTCTCCTAAAACAACTGCCCTCTTCTCAAAGTTGGTTCACATATTTTTCACATATTTATACTTGGTTTACAGTTACGGAGAAAAGGGCAGATAGTTCACTCGTTCTTATATGCTGTTCCGTCCTCGGCAAAATAATATCCGTCTGCTATTACTTTCTTTTCTGTCTGTGCTTTCCAAGTGTTCGGCACGTCTTGAATCGCCCAAATTTTGCCCGTTTTTGGGTTTAAATCTCTGCCTTCAAGGTGTCGGCTATATTTATTTACCATTTACTATGCCCTCCAACTCATATACTTTGTTTATAAGTTCGTCCACGATCTCTGCCAAATCGTCAATGGCGGTTGAATTAACATCCTCTAAATCGGCTATATCGCATATAGCGGTATCATTTTCGGAAACCCCAATCGTAAGGGGAAGGTTGTTCAACGGGTACGGCTCGGAGTTACGAACAAACTCACCGTCAACATATTTCCACTTTAACGGCTGAACCTCATCGGGGATATCGTCTGCGTTGATTACAGAAATAACGTCATAAAAAGACGGTACGATATTTACCCCGACTTTGGGATAAATAATATCGTTTGAGCCAATAAAAGCTTGTGCTTTTTCCATATCGCAGACAATGAAGATATTGTTTTTATTCCGTCTTATCGGCTTAAAATCTTCTACAATATCAACTATTACTTGTTCGGTATTGATATATAGATACATGATTAAACTCCTTAATTATTAGCGGTGAAACGGAAACAAGGGACAATTCCTGTGTTTGTCCTATTAGCGGCCGGACTTACCGCCGCTCCAGTAGCACTAACAGCACAAAAGTTCGTAGTTGAACTTGCGTTCGGTGACGAATCATACCACGCCACCGCTGACCCGTTCAAAGTCCTGATTCTTTGGTCTGCCGTTGCGAAAATAGGATATTGCCTACAATACGGAACTTCTGTATTTGCTGAATAGGTTATAGCCCCCATGACTTCAAACTCTCTCGGCAACCAAACATAATCAAGGGTCGTGTATAATGTCGTTTGCCCACCACCGGCACTTGTCTTAAATTCCAAAGTTTTGAGATTGTTTCTTATAACGTCAGGCAAGCCCGTTTTAAATGTTCCGTTCAAATAAGTTCGAATATCGGAGCTTTGCCAACCGCCCGTGTTTGTATTCGTTGCGTGATGTACTCTTGCCGTACCAACGCACGTTTTTGGAACAAATATAACCTCGTGCGAATCGTAAAGGTTGATGCCACCGACTTGATAAGTATATTCCACGCCTTCAATGGTAACCTTCAGTTCATCACCGATAGTAAGAAGCTCGGTTTCCTTGTGGGCATTGAGAATATTCTGTATTCCTTCCCACGATGTAATATCATAGCCAATGGAAATGTAATAGAAGCAACCCATATTGACTTCTAACGCATCGGTAAAGACGGAAACCTCTTGATTGTTCTCGTCCACATAGTAGAACTCCAACGAATAGTATTCCATACCCGTTACAGTAACGTGTCCGTTTCCGTCTGCTCCAAGTTCCGTGTTATAAACAGTTCCCGAAAGTAAGCCCGTAGCCCTTACAAAGTACCCTTCATAATCGGGGTCACCCGTCATATAGTACAGAATAGCCGTAGTAGTTCCACCACCACCGCCACCGCTTACTGTTACGTTTGTTATACCTCTCATATCTTTACCCCTTTATAATAATATCGCAGACAACCGTATTTGTCGGAGCGGTCGAAGCCGTAAAGGTTATCACTCCCGATCCTGAATCGGCTACAATTCCGGCATCCGATGCGATCGTTACGTCATGGAAAAACACAAATATCAGCGAATCAGCCGTTACACTTGCATTACTAATCGTTGCCGTAGTTCCAACAAAAGAAAGTGTTTGGTTTGTCAAAACGATATCGGACGACCCTGACGGTGCGTAAATATTCGTTGTATTTCCGTCAATGGTAATATCTGCAATAAGCGTTCCGCTGTTTTGGTGCTGATTCCATGTAGGGAGAGGTGCGTACAAATCCACGTTTGTTAATGTGTTGTTGTGTTGCGACCACACCTCACCGATTTTCTTTTGGCTCCCTGACAAAGTAGAAGGAGTAACGCCCGAAGTATTCTCTCCGTCATTTACCCATACAGAACCGTTATAACGAAGAATCTGATTATTTGACGGAGTTGTTAAGGTAACATCAGACAAGCCTGACAACGTAGAACTTCCACCGCCACTACCTTTTAAGTTATCTATACCTTGCATAACTTACTCCTTACGCTTTTGTATATTGAATCGTTACATAACAAGTTGTATCCGTTCTGCTTACGGCTGGGTATAAATAAAGGTCGTTCGGCTCTTGATATTCAATTCTTTGGAAACCTCTTTTTACTCCCGATACAATGTAATAACACCCACTATATACAGGACAACACATATCAACTCCGAGTGATGTTATATCTATTGCCGTTCCGCTTACGTCAAGATTTTGGTTATTTAATATAAGTGTCTTTTGATACAATGTATCACCGAACCATGTTCCAACTACTTGCTCGGTGTTATCATAATGAATCATGGTATTTGAACCTTGCTGAATACCATAGACCATATAAGCCGAATCAATATTTGATGCCGTTCCTGTTACCGAAATGGTTTGTCCTTCTTTTAGATAAAAGCCTATTCCATTACCATAAGTGCCGTCATAGTAATTCGATGTAATCCAATTATTATCAATCAGGATTTGAGCATTACTATTGTTATTACCTACAAGATAAAAAGTAATGTAGCAATCTTCCGTTGCGGTATAAGACATTGTGGATTGGAAGGTGGTTGAACTCTGTATAATATTGTTCGTGTCAATAAATGTACCGTATACATTTACCGTATCACCACCGCCACCGCTTTCGTTTGCGTTCTCCCATTTCTGCGTAGTTGAATTATATTTCAGAACTTGTCCGTTTGACGGATTCGATAAATCAACATCGGTTAAGCCTGAAAGGGAAGAAGAACCACCGCCACCGCTTGCACTAAATATAACAACGTCAACAATGATCGTTGTCTGTGGCGTAGTCTGTGCCGTAAAGGTTATCGTACCTAAACTCGATACAGATACAATTCCGGCATTACGAGCCGATGCTTCATCGTAATAATAAACGGCAAAATCTGAATCAGCTTTAATATCTGCATCGCTTATCGTTGCAACATTATTATTAAATACAAGCGTTTGGTTCTTTAAAATCTTACCCGAACCACCACCGCCACCGCCTGATATTTGGTCTATCTTATCCATGTTGTCATTAAACAACTGACGGAAGGCAGAAAACTGATCGCTTGAATCAGGCTTACCCAAATTGTAATTCGGTGTATACTGTGCCATAAGTTACCTCAATTCCAAGAAGGTCTGTTAGACCAATTACTATCGAAAGCACCTAATCCTGTGCCGTTTACGTCCCAATTTTCGGCATTTGAAGCATCCTTTGTATACGGAGTGATGCTCGTACCGATTACGGAATACGCATTTCCGTTGTAATCGTAATAATAACTGTTTTCTTCAAACACATCGCCCACGCCTGTCATAGCACCGAAAACGTGTGTCGTGAACATACCCGTAAGAGTTGTCACATTAGACAAATCAAGGTCGATATCATCCATAGACAGGAGAGCCGAAACGTAAAGAAACATACTTCCAAGATTCAAAGCCGATGAAAAATCCCACTCGTTCAGCATTGAGATATCGGATATCCAATAATCCCAAGCGAACATTGACGAGAAATCAGTTCCCTTTGAAACAACCCAATTACCCAGAGCATCAATGTCACGGAGCTTCTTGCAACCGAAGAACGCTTCACCAAAGTTGGTACAATCCGTTGTATCGAATCCTTCAAGCCCGTCTGTGCTTTGAATCTTGTAGCAATTCATAAATGTTTCATACAACGATGTAGGTTTGGGATTCCAATTCGTTAACGGCTCGACCGATGCGATCGCCTGACAGTTCTTAAACGTACCGACAAGGTTAACCACGTTCGATACGTCCCAATCTTCCAAACCGACAAGACTTAAAAGCCCCACATCGCCAATGAACATATAATTCATATTTGTTACGCTTGAAACGTCCCAATCAGCAAGAGCCGATATATCTTTCAGGCTTTGGCAATTTGCAAAGATACTCTGCATATTTGTTACGCCTGACACGTCCCAATCTTCTAATCCGTCAAGGCTTTCCATGCTCATATAAACAAAAGCATCTTTCATGTCGGTAAGGCTTGACGTATTCCATTTAGACAAAACAGACAAATCTGTAAGCCCCGAATATTCTGCAAAGTAATGCAATTCAACAAGGCTTGATACGTCCCAATTCTCTATTGCAGACCAATCCGATGAATACGCATGACCGAATACGCCATACATATAAGTAACTCGTGATACGTCAGCATAAGCCAACTCGCTAATGTCAACATTTCCACCACATCCAAAGCCGTATATTCCGTCACCGAGACTTGTAGCTCTCCAAGGAATACTTGATACTTTTGAAATAGGTGTACTCTCCCAAGGTGTAAGGCAATAATAATCGGGAAATTCGTATGTAGACATAGGACGGATAAAACAATATCCATCAGCATAAATATCTCTGCGGTAATAATGCCCCGTGTTACCCATATAACGGGCATTGTCAACAACTAATCCGTGATTGACAACGGTTATTGTCTGTTCCAATTCTTTTTCAACAAGAATCGTGCTTTCGGGATAGATATATTCCCTGCGATAATGAATCTTTACAGTTTGTTCGCCCGTAGTATTGAAAGCCGTTCCGAGTGCCGGAGTGAACTCACAATGAGCAATATCATCCTTTACAACATCGGTTATAACGGGTTCTGCTGTCTCATCGTTGGGGTCATATATCGGACAGTAAATAAGATATTGTGATGCATAATTTTCAGCACCCTTGGGCATAAAAGGATGAGAGAAGAACATCTTCTCACCCTCGCCCGAATCTGCAAGGGTATAATCGTGTCCCGACCCGAAGATAACAAATTTTGACTTGTTTATACCTATTGTTGCACTCATACAATGTCGCTCCAAAGTGTAGGATTATCCGTTACCGTCATATAGACTTTTGCGGAGTGGTCGCCTTTATCGGTTACACGGAAGCCACAATCTACCGTGAATATCCGCTTACCCTTCATTGATTTTTCTTCTATAACATCAAATTCGTAGTCGTTCTCATCGTCAACAGTAATAAGAACTTCAACCGTTGCCGTGTCAGATAGAACGGCTTCAGCAGAATACATAAAGCCCATACGCTGAACATCGACTTTTTGGTTCCAATCGATCTGTGCGACAAGTGTTTTGGTATTTCCGACAGTAAGAGTGGCATCGTTTTCGGTATGTAATAGCCAAAAGTTCTTCGAGCCTGTCTCTTGTCCGTTGTTGTACTCGCTTGAAAGTCCTGCGACCGACTTCGTGAATCTGTCCTGTGCTTCTGCAAGCCTTGGGTTATCTCCGCTACAAATTACGGTCATTGTACCGACAATGTCATACGTTATCTCGGTGATTGCTCCGTAATCATATACTCCGGCTTGGTTATCCGTGAACGTCAGGACATCGCCAACGTCATAAATCGGGACTAACGGCATTTCGCTTTCATACGGTACATAGTAAACACCGTTAAAAGCATCGATTATCTCTTGGAGAGCTTCTTTTCTGTTCGCAGAGTTTGTGAACTGTAAAAACGGATTCACTCCCAAATTGAGGATTATTCCACCCGAGTTAGTATTTGATACATACTCTTGCAAGCCTTCCTCTTTATACGTTGCATATAGCCCGTCATAGCACGTTCTAAAGTCCGATAGACCTGATGTATACCTAAACGAAGAAGGTACGGTGTCGGCTGAATTAGAGCCATAGTTGCCGATGTATAGTTTTCCGTCTCTGCCTATGTAGGAAAATCCACCAAGATAAGCCGTTAAATATCCAAGAACGTCTCTCCAAGTCTTCGCATCGGTAACAACATCAGCGAAGCCTGTCTTCCTATTTCCGTTCGGAAGTGCTGTGATGTCTCCTGATGTACTTCCAAGAGTAACGCCACAAGCCGAACACATATCCTGAAGCCAGATAAGCGGTAACTGTATTTTGTTATTTGATGCAGCTGAAAAAGGAACATCGTCAAACTTTATCATCGAGTCAAACGCTGTGATGCTGATTTTGCTCGCTGTCTGCAATGCTTCCGTGATAATGAACTCACCCATTGGAATCACGTCCGAAGCTCCGTCAATTGATACGGAAAGCGACATCGTGCAGCCGTAAAGCTCATAACGTGAAACGCCAGGGAGATCCAACTCGAGAGTCAATTGTGATGCGTAAACTGTACCCACTTCCAAGTTTTCCCCGGAAATGGATCTCGTCAGTTCGCCCGAAAGAATATTTTGATTAGTAAAAGAAACAGGAGCGGAAGTGTTTATCACTCCGCCCCATTTAAACTGTCTTATGCTGTCTTTAATTTTAGTCAGAAAAGTAGCCGATGCGTTATACATATCTTTTCCCTAAAACTCGATCAAATCAAAAGTAACGTTCCAAAGTCCCTTCGTTCCGCTGTTTTTGTCGGAATTTGGAACAAGGTTCGCAATAAAGTTCCTGATCCTCATATATCTGGTTACATATCCGTCAGTCACGGAATCGTAGATCTTGACCGTTAGTTTGCTCGTTGAGTTTGCCCACCCTTTGAACGTTGCCAACCAAGTGGAAGAAACATCAAACGAAGCCGTTACCGTCAGTTTATCAACTCTCATGATGTCCACAATGTCCGTTCCTGCTTCGGTCGTGTTTGAGTTTTCCACGACTTCAGCAGTTTCTTCCCAGGTTATCGGAACAGGAAGATCGGTGCTGTTTATTTGCACGGGGTAATCGTTTAAACTGCTCACTTTCCTCTCCTCAAATTCATCATCTGCTGTGCTGAAAGAAGCACGGAGCCAAGATTATTGTTGTCAATTGAAACGTTGATGATAGTATCTCCGCCATTACCTAAAGCGGTGGTCATGCCGTTCACAATCATTTCTTCAAGGTTTGACAGCGGAAGGACCGCTTCAGCCCCGGCTTCACCACCGCCAAGGAATCTGCCGCCCTGCATACCGAAAATCGTAGGCTGTGTGAGAATACCGCCGTTTGCGTACCAATCGACATTGAATTTCGGCATAGTTCCCTGACCGCCGATTCCGTAAGGAGCAACGCCACCTGTGACGGAAATGTGAGGGAGCTTGATGTCAAACCCTGCTTCGAACAATTCGCCAAGGCTGTCCCAGATCTCTTTGATCTTGTCGTAAATCTCTCCGAACTTCTCAAAGACTCCGTCTCTAAAATTGGTGATCGTCTGTTTTACATTGTCCCACGCATCGGAAACGGTACTCTTTACAATGTCCCAAGCTCCCGTTGTGGTTTCCTTGACGTTGTTCCAACCTTCTTCGAAGAATCCTTTGACATTATTGAATCCCGTTTCAAGGTCTGTCTGCATCGTATTCCATGAATCGGAAACATTCTTTTTGGCATTGTTAATAGCGTTGTAAGTGCCTTCGCCGATGTCGGTAAACGCTCCGATCAGGTTATCCTTACGAGTATCGATAGCCGAGAACATATCCTCGCCCATTTGAGCGAATGCTCCGACATATACTTCCTTTGCTTCTTCAAGAGATCCAAAATCGAATATCTCGTCAAAGAAACCACCGTCTCCGAACCAATCGAAGTTTTTGTACCACTCCGCTGAATCTGATCCGAAAACGTCAAGGATAGGACCGATCACAAAATTGTCAAGGATTTCCGCAACAGCTCCGCCACCTAAAGCGGCAGCGATTCCGCCAATAATTGCGGTCCCGATAGTTGTTCCGACTCCTGCTGCTGCTCCGGCTCCCGTTGCACCGGCTCCCGAAGCTCCGAAAAGTGATCCGATTTTTGCTCCTATGCCAAGCCCCGAGAGTGCTTTCCCTGCCTTGGCAAGTCCTGAAATACCAGAGCCAAGCCCACCAATAGCACGACCGCTTATCGATAACGCAGGACCAATTGCAGCCAATTTTCCGAGGTTCTCGATGAGCTGTCTTTGTTCTTCTTCGCTCATGGATTCCCAGGCGGTTTTCAAATCATCGAGAATAGGTTTCAGATCCTTCAGAACATCAACGAGAACGGGGAGAACTTCTTCTCCAATCTCTGCTCCGAGAATCTTCAGCTCATTCATGGTTGTCGTGAACTCGTCAATAGGATCGAGAGTTGCACCGAAAGTCTTCTCGACATTCCCGGAGAAGTCGCTCATCGATGCGTTTATATCTGTGAAGGAAATATTTCCCTCTTGTATTGCATTGTAAAGCTGTGCGAACGCTCTGCTTCCGAACAGTTCCTCTGTTGCTGCGAGCTTTTCCGTCTCGGAAGCGTTGGAAGCCATAAGCTCTTCCCACTCGCTCATCACAACATTGAGATTTGTTCCGTCATTCGTAGCCTTGACCATGGCTTTACGAAGGGCGGTCACTCCTGTCGAAGCATCAACTCCGTTCTTCTCAAACTGTCCCAAAAGGGTAGCCGCTTCTGCGACATTGTAGTCCATTTCCTTGAAGGACAAAGCGTTTGACTGAAGAAGATTCGCAAGGTCTGATGTTGAAGCTCCTGTGTTCTGGGCGACTCCGTTCAAGGTATTCAAAACACTAATCGTGTCTTTGGTGTCGAGTCCCCATGCCTTCATCAATGCCGAAACGGAATCGACAGAATCGCTGACCTGTGTTCCGTTCAGATTCGAAAATTTGATAAAAGCGGTCGAAAGGTCTTCAAGAGTTTTTCCCGTAGCATCGAAGCGAGTGTTTACTTCTCCGACTGCTTCTGCTGCCGTTGCGAAGTCCGTAGGGATAGTCGTTGCAATAGAATTGACGATCCCTTCCATTTCTTCGAGAGAAGCCCCGGTTGCTCCCGTCTTCTTGATGACGGTGTCCATTGCGGAATCTACTTCTTTCCAAGACTGAATACTTGCGGCACCGGCTGCGACAATTCCTGCGGTGACTGTACTCGACATCTTGTCGCCAACTCCGGCGACCTTATCGCCGACAGCGGAGATTTTACCGCCGAGCTGATCCATTTTGTCGGAGATCTGTCCGACCATGGCTTCAGCAGCAGTCGGAACATTTCGCAATTGAGTCTCGAGATTCTTCAGCTCATTTTCCGTCTGAATGATCTCTCTCTGCCATGCCTGATACTGTTCGACAGTAACGGAGCCGTTTTTCAGCCCCTCTTCCATTTGGTCTTTAACGGATTTCAGCTGGTTCAGCTTTTCTTTGGTGGACCCGATCTCTTTTCCGAGCAGTTCCATTTTCTGCCCGAGAAGGGTCACGTTGCGAGGGTCGAGCTTCAGGAGTTTTTCAACATCCTTCAGCTGTGTCTGCGTGGTCTTGATGTCTTTGTTGACACCCTTTAACGCTTGCGACAGCCCTTTTGTATTTCCGTCAATTTCAATTGTGATACCTTTTATTCTGTCAGCCATTTTATCACCTTAAAAACTGTCGAACATATCCTGCGTGGGTTTTAAATCCCAATTTGCGTAATCGTTTGCTTTCTCAACAAACATATCATTCACAAGTCCGATGTCTATTTTGTCAAGGTCATCAAGTGAAAGCCCGACCTGAAGACAACGCAACAAAAAAAGAGCTGTTGTCATTGGTCGTTCTGTCGGGCGGCTTGGTTTTTTGGTACTGATGTCTGTTCGTTCGTTGAACGCCAGAGTTCCATGATCTGTGGTAATATTCGATAGATTGAAAAGGTTTCAAATTGGTCAAGCCATTTTGACATATCCTTCTCAAGAGACTCACGATTCAGCTCTCTTCCTTCCGCTTGTGAATTAAGGCAGTACGCCACGTTCTCAAACGCATCGAGTGCGGTGATCGGAAGCGGTTCATCCGAATTAAATCCGGCAATAAGAACTGAAATGTCTGTGTAGATATCTCGCCCAAAGGCTTGGCGATACACTCTGGGAGTGTTCGCCGTTGCCTTGAACTTTACATCCTTTCCGTCTATTGTGATAGTTTTTTCCATATGCTTCCCCCTTGGAAAATTAAACTGACGGTGTGAAGGTATAAACGTTTGAGAACCAACTTGAATACTGTGCATCGCCCTCAACGCACTTTGACTTAACGATTCTCATGTCGTTTGAGTCAAGAGGAAGAGGTGAAGCGGTGATGTTCAGGCTCTCGGTAACAGGTTCCTTGCTCTCGGTAAGAGTCTCGGAAGAAGTTGCAGGACGAGAGCATGAGCAATAATACAAGCAATGCCTGGTCTTCTTTGCATCTCCGGCAAACTCGAAGAGAAGTGCGAACTTTTCAGGCTCGACTTCAGCATCTTCAAAAACAATTCCGTTCTGATCGGTAGCATAGCCGAGGATGTCGGTGAAGAAACTCTCTGCTATCTTGGCAACCTCAAGGGTTCCTGAATAGCCGGTATTGTTGGTAACGTTGTAATACTTGGTGTCGTCTGCGTAGAAGTTGGTCTCTTCGCCCTGTGCATCAAGGGAAAGATTTACAGCTCCGGGAATTGCCTTGGGAGTTCCGTAGGAAACGGTGCTTCCGCTGACAGTAGCCTTTGCATAATAAACGTTCTTGAGACCAAACTTTACCTTGTTTGTATCTGCCATTGTCTTATCTCCTTAACATTTCATGGTTATTGAGTAGGTGATGACGTACATTTTCTCGTCTGTCGCATAGGCTTCTTGCCAAGAGTAAGGACATTCAAGAGATTTTAATATCTCTTTGACGCTGTCCTCGGTCTCCGGATCCTTCTCCTTCGTGAACAAGAGAAGTTGTACATTCATCTGGTCGTAATAGTTCAGGTCATCCGCCATAAACCCTTCACCACCTGACACATAGGCTGTCACATAAGGCATTACGGGTGCGTTATCATCTGTCGGAAATATGTTATAAGCATAAGGAATCTCCGCTTCCGTAAATGCTTCGTATAATGCTTTTAACTGTTCCGTCATACTCTAATTCTCCCGAGTTCTCTTTGAAAGCTTTCCATGAACAACTCTTCTGCGTGTTGCTGTGCCGGTGCTATGTGTGGTTTAGGTGTTGATTTTCCGTAAGAGCCGTATTTATTGGCGATGCGATGTGATTTTTCGAGTAAATGGGTCAAGCGGTAATGTTTGGGATTCCAAACAACCATTTCCGTTCTATACGCCCTTCCTCTCCTGATTGACTTCTCTTCGTAAGTCCACGATTTCCGATATTCCCCGGTTCGTGCAGGCGAGGTCCGATGCAATTCGTCTTCCGCAGATTTCCCTGCTTCGTTCGATGCAGTAGTCAGGCAATTATCAACTCCCTTGGCATAGTCCTCAAGGGTGAGGTCTATTGTCGAGAGTAATTTGTCTACGGAAATTTCCCCGATCTTGCTCATACTCCAGCCTTCTTTTCGAGATACAACTCGATTTGCTCATCGTCTCTCTCATAAGTGCGGTAGATTCCGTAGGTGTTTCCGTCATACACGGCTTCACTTTCCCCGGAATAATCTCCGAAGAACACGGTTGCCACATACGCAGGAATCAAACCTTGTCTTCCGCTCTGGGAATAAGAAGTCCATTCCGCACGAGAAATCGATGTCAAAGTCGCAAAAACTGTCTTGGACGAGGGTGTCGGTATTCTCTGCCCCATGTCATCAACTGTATAGGTTTTTCCGATCAAATCTATCGTAACCGATCTATTCATACCGAAGCCACCACCATAGAATAATCTGAATAAGCTGACGAATTGGAAAGCTGTGCCTTCTGCTCGTCATAACTCTTCTTCAAATATTCCCAATTTGCAGGGTTTGGAGTTCCGAAATTCAACTTGCAATATGTCTTGACCGCTGTGGAGAGAATCGGGTCCTCTTCAACTGTCTCGACACCTGCAATGTTCAAGTCCAATTTTGCGGAAGTTATCAGAGATTGAATCTCCGAATCATACGCATCTGTCGTAACTCTTAATGCCATTTTCACATCGTCAATCAATGCCATAATTCAGCCCTTCTTCTTTGTGACCTTATTTGTTGACTTGGTTGTCTTTGTGGCAGGTTTCTTAACCTCTGCCTTTTCCTCGGTTTTCACCTCGGCTTTAGGCTCGGGCTTGGTTTCCTCTGCTATTATCTCAACCAATTCAGTAGCCTGATCCACCTCAACAACCTCGCCGGGCTTATGCAGCCCGGTTTGGTCGAAATAAGGTCTTAAAACTCTTGCCTTCATCATGCAGAAACTGCGGTCTTGCAGATCTTAACGAAAGCAGAGGGAGCAACAACGCCAAGACCGATGTACTCTCTTCCGAGGATACGAACGAGGTCCTTGGTCATGTCGGTCTTGTCATCGAACTTGAAAGCAATGCCTTCGCCTTCAGGGAAGTTAGCGATTGCACCCTGTCCGAGATCACCAACGATGACTACGGTGTCATAGGTAGAAGCAGCGGCGAAGCTCTTAAGCTTGTTGCTGAATACAACCTTAAGTCCCTCAAAAGGATCTGCGTTGTAGTTGTTAGCATACTGAACAGCCTTGAAAGCTGACCAAGTAGCCTTGTTCATGATGATAACAGGGTTACTTGCTTCGTCAGAAAGGTGTCCGAGTGCTTCTGCGATTGTTCCCATTGCAAGGCTTGAAGCAGCGATTGCAGGAACTGCAGGAGCGGTAGCGGTTGAAGTTGCAGGTGAAGCGATGATTTTTCCGATAAGCTCGTCAGCTGCCTTCTTTGCAATCTGATAAGCAAGCTCATCATAGATGTAACGAAGGAAAGCTTCGCCACGAAGGTCAACAACCTCGTCAGAAACAGAGATCCACTTCTTGATTGAAGCAGGGATCAGAGTTACGATTCCGAGAGAAAGATTCTCTTCGCTTACAGCTTCTCCACCCTCGGTGTGAACAACTGCTGCATCTGCTGATCTCTCGAATCCGATCTTGAGGTTGCCCTTGAGATAGGTCTTCTTAACGAGAGACATGATGCCCTCTTTGTCCCATGCGGTCTTAACGATGTCATAGACAAGCTCGGGAATGGGAACTGTTCCGCTTACGTTCTCGGTGAGTAATGCTCTGCACTCTGCATCATTCTCGGTCTTGATGTAGTTTGCGAAAGCATCAATGTACTCTTTGGTATTTCTTACTTCGATGTTCTCCATGGTCTTAACTTCCTTTCTTTCCTCGATTGTAGGGGTAACGTTGTCATTGACAACTTTGTTTGCCAGAGCCTTTCTCTGCTCTTCGGCATCGATGAGAGCTTTTCTTCTCTCGTTGATTGCATCAACCTCTGCTGAAAGTTCCTCGATGTTTGCATCTTCGGACTCCATTTCAGTTTTGATCTCTGCGAGTCTTGATTCGCACTCCTCTGCAGAAATGCTCATGATGTCTTCAATTTTCATGATTCACTCTCCATAATCTTGATTTTAAGTTCCAAAGCCTTTTTAGCCTTTTCTCGCTTCTCGCTTTCAAGTCGCTCCGCTATCTCCTCATCGATCACTCCGTCAATGAAGGCACGAGTTGCTATATCAAGTTCCGTTGTCGGGTTTGCCGGAAACGAAACAGGGCTAACGTCAAAAACTTTTGCGATTTTTTTAATTGTTCTGGTGTGGGTCTTTTTGTCCCAAGCATCTTCCGCAACGATAAAAGCGAAACTCTGCTTCGGATAATTTCCTGCAGCGATCTCCTCGAACAATTCTCTCGCACGAGCTGTCTTTGAAAGGTCTGCCTTATCATACAAACCATGCTCATCAACGCCGATTTCAAGAGTGCCGGCAGAAGAACGAGCATAAACAGCTCCCTCATGATCTACACGGAAAACAACATCCGAAAGATCTGCATCCTTAAACGCTTCAGGATCAATGACTTCCTTGATGTCGATTCCCTCTTCCGTAGTCCAAAGAACATACGGCTCAAAAGTCGAAGCATAACCCCTTACGAGATACGAAGGCTCTCCGTCCTCATTCCTGGTCTCAACTTCAAGATTTAATGTTCTGTATTCTCTATCACTCTTCATTGTTCTGATCTCCTATCTGATCCACCTTGTCGCCTGTCTGTGAATCATAATATTCGCCACGCAGGATATGAACGTCTCCACCGTCAATAGGTGGAAGCTGCCAAATCTCACGAGCTTCGTTAATGCTTATAACTCCACGATCGACAAGGTCCTTGGAAACGGCGAGCTTGTCGGAGTTATTCATGTACTGAATCCTGTTCGATGTGAAAAAGATTCCTGATCCAAAAGCAATCTCCCTTTCCGTAAACAACATTCTCGTCATTACTTCGGAAAGCTGAATTGCAAACGGCTCAATCGCACCTTCATAGAACGCAGAAAACTCATCGCCGTGAGCTTTGTTCTGTATGATCTCCTCATTGACTCCGAAATAGTCATAGACATTTCGCTCGATGAGTTTTAACTGTTCTGTGTCAACTGTGAAACTCTGCGAGGTTATCTGCTTTATGTCCTGATAAGTATTCGGGAATAGGAGCAAGCCACCGCCGTTCTTCGTCTGGAAGTTCTCAACGTCAAATCTCTGACGTTCAAGGGCGAGGTCTTCCGCTTTGGAAAAGTTCTTCAGAGTCGCCATAAAGCGATACGTTGAAGAATTTTTGGTATATTCTTCAATTCCCTGTCTCTGAATCTCGATGAGCTGCATCGTTTCCGCCAGAGCTGTGTTTGAATCTCCGAAAAAGTCCGATTTGTACTGATATCTTGTCAAAATTCCAATATCAGAAAGCTTTTCAGCAGTTTTTTCGTTGCTTTCAAGAGTAAAACGGACCCATAAATCACCGTCTTGGGTCTGCAGGAGTTCAAACGAGACAGGACGGAGCGGATAAATTCCTATCGTCTGTCCGTATTTATCCCGGAGCGGAATTACAAAAGCCGTATTCTGGACATCGAGGATCGTTGACACCCGATATAAGAACTGACTCCATGTCTGCCATGCGTTCGGACGTTTCTTCAACTGTGTGAGAAGCTCCGACTTTGTTCCGCCTTCAAGTGTTACCGCAAGTTTTGATGCGTGCCTTGCTTTGGCATCGATTGCAGCCTTAACAAATTGGCTCTCATATATTTCTCCGCTCCAAGTTCTGAACGCCGGCACGTAGCCGTTAATCAACTTAAAAGCGGTATTTGCGAGCATAAGCTCTTTTTCCTGTTCTTTTTTTCTCGGAAATAGTAATTCTTTCAGGCTCATTTGTTCTCCAATCGATTACCAAGTTCGCCGTACCATTTTTGACGAACACAAAACGCATCTGCCAATGCTGCACAACCGTCAATGTGTGCTGTCGGGTTTAGTTTTACAAGTCGTCCTCTCCCTCTCTCAACGTTCATCTTGACCGCCGAGTTCAGCAGGTGGACTTTTAACAAGTCGTTGTCGCCGATATGTACCTTTCCGTCCTTGAACAGCCCTTCCATTTCCTGAAGAACTCCCCAAAGGTTATCCCCCTGAAAAACATCATCACATTGAAAGCCGTATGCTTTCAGATCCTGCACGAGGTATTGTGCCGAATATCTGTCATAGCCGACCTGAAGCGGAAGAATCTCATATTTTTCCACCATTTCCGTCAGCCACCTGAAGCAATCGTGGTAATCAACAAAATTATCTCCGCTCGCTTCTAACAAACCACGTTGAATGTATATGTTGTACGGAAGTCCGTCTCTTTGACTCGCTTCGTCAATCTTCTCTGCAGGAAGCCAGAACTTTGAGAAAACATACAATTCTCCGTTCTTCTCGATGACTACACAAGCCGAGGTGAGGTCTGTTGTCTGGGAAAGGTCAATTCCGGCGACACAGTAACTCGATTTGAAGTCCTTCAGCTTCAGCTCTTTTCCGCACATTTTGGTAATTGTTTGTGCATCGAGCCATGCCGAAGACGAGTTCTGCTTCAAACAGCAGTATTTGGTTATGAACTCCGCTTTCTTCGACAAGGACCCTTCCGCAACAGCAATCTCCTCAATCATGAAGTCAACTGATACAGAAACACCCAAGTTCGGGTTTGCCTTCCGAAGCTCGTTGATGTCATTCCACTTCTCGACATCATCGATCATATACAAAAAAGGCAACAGCTTTTTCTCTTTGCTATCGCCTTTTAAAAACCTTGTCGCTCTCTTTATAAGTTCATCATAAATCGAGTCGTTTATATATCCAGAAGTCGTGCAAGACAAGAGAATCGCTTCTTCTCTTGCTCCCATTCCTGACTTCATGACCTCGTATTGTTTAAGTCCGGCATCGCCTTCCCAGGATGCAATCTCATCACACACGCACAAGCTCGGGTTGAATCCGTCAGATTTCTTTGCTGAAAAAGCAATTTTCTTAACAGACGAGTTCGTTGCCGGAATACACAGATCCGTTTGCCGGTGTCTCGGAAGATTTGAGTCATCCACGAGCTTTTTGTTGTGAGCGTCTCTGTCAGCCGTTTTCTCCTTCTCAAGCTGATATTCAGGATCAAGAAGGGTCATTTGCCAAATATTATTATAAATAATATCTGCCTGATCTAATTTCGGAGCGATGTTATATATCTTGGCTCCGAAGCCCCCGTCTATCCACCAAACATACTTCGCAATAGCGGAAGCAATCAATGACTTTCCGTTCTTCCTGCCGATGACCAACAGCACTTCCCGGAACTGTCTCAACCCTTTACTATCCACAATTCCAAAAATTGCCGAGATAAAAGCCTTCTCCCACAGCTCCAATGTCAACGGGTTCGGTGCTAACTTGCCTTCCGTGTGAAAAGCATGATGTTCTATCCACTCGATCGCTGCGTTTGCTTTCTTCTGGTCATAGAAAAACGATTTGTCTTCCAATCCCGTGACCAAATACGTCATCAACAATTGGATATACTCACCAACCGTCTCGGAACCGTCCTTAATTCGCTGATAGTATTTATATATCCAATTATTTTGACTTTTCTTCCCCATACAATCCCAAAAACAACGTATCTCTCGCAAAATGCTATTTTG
>RHMF01000549.1_pt1 | contig 17815 bp, 12 predicted proteins | sample 5365151 | NCBI WGS metagenome assembly RHMF01 (sample SAMN10266501, study PRJNA497801) | feces metagenome | isolation source: feces | host: Bos taurus | place: China: Prairie of Fairy Mountain | collected 2017-08-14 | reverse complement strand
TTGGGAGGAAATTTAGATGGCGTCGGATCCGTTAGTTGGAGTCCCGACGGGAAATATTTGGCAAGCGGTTCGTATGACAAGGCCATTGCTACTTGCCATCCATCTGACAGAGATTTTGAACTAAACGAAGATGGAGATAATGCAGTTAGTATTAGTATATGGGATACAAATAGCGGTGAAAAAATCAAAACCTTGGAAGAATATTCAGGTATCGTCTTTTCCGTAAGTTGGAGCCCCGACGGAAAGTATTTGGCAAGCGATTCATGCTACAAAAACGTTATTATATGGGATATAAATAGCGAAGAAAAATTTAAACCCTTGAAAGGACATTCCTATCAAGTAAATTCCGTTTCTTGGAGTCCCGATGGAAATTATTTGGCAAGCAGTTCATGGGATAGTACTATTATTATATGGGATGCAAACAGTGGAGAAATACTTAAAACTTTGAGACATAGCTTCTTTGACGTCTTTTCAGTAAGTTGGAGCCCTGATGGAAAATATTTGGTAAGCGGTTCACAAAACAATACCATTATTATATGGGATGCAAAGGGCGGTGAAAAACTCAAAACCTTGGAAGGACATTCCGATAGCGTCTATTCCGTAAGTTGGAGTCCCGACGGAAAATATTTGGTAAGCTGTTCAGCAGACGATACCATTATTATATGGGATGCAAAGAGCGGTGAAAAACTCAAAACCTTGGAAGGACATTCATATGGCCTCGGATCCGTTAGTTGGAGTCCCGACGGAAAATATTTAGTAAGCGGTTCAGGAGACGGTACCATTATTATATGGGATGCAAAGAGCGGTGAAAAACTCAAAACCTTGGAAGGACATTCCGATAGCGTCGATTCCGTTAGTTGGAGTCCCGACGGGAAATATTTGGCAAGCGGTTCATGGGACAGTACCGTTAAAATCTGGGGCGTAGAGTAAGTCCTTTGTATATAACTCAAAGAAAAACGCTCGTAAGTCTTTGAAAAATTTTGACAAACGAGCGTTTTATTTTTCTCTTTCTTTGTTTTATTTTTAAATCTTAATTAAAAGGCTTATGTAATTAGGAGAGCCGTAACGATGATATTCGTTTCGTGAGTAGCAAAGGCGGAAACGTGAATAGTTTATGCCTATTCCGTAGGATAAACCTGCAAGTGAGAATGCGTTGAGAATGCGTCTTTAAGGTACTTGTTAAGTTTACATTAAATAATCATTAAATATATATCATAATCGTGTTTTTATTATTAAGATATATAATTGCATTGCTTGTTTATAGTAATTTAGACGTTGTTAAAAAATAAAAAAAAGGTGTAATGTTACACCCTTTTTTGCAACTTTTTGTATTTTTGCAGTGTTTAAAGTTTAAAAGTTTTTGTATGAAATATCTTAATGTAAAGAAAGCGTTGGCTGCATGGCAGTGTTTGCAACCTTTATCTGAGAAAGACAAAGAGAGACTTAGTCGAAGATTTACTGTGGACTTTAATTACAATAGCAATCACTTGGAGGGAAATACGCTAACTTATGGTCAAACTGAAATATTATTGCTTTTTGGTAAAATAATTGGGGAGGCTGATGTACGTGATGTACAAGAAATGACGGCAAGTAATGTGGGTTTAAGTTAAGAATGGTGCAAGAGGAATCAAAATTAAAACAAATGCCTCTAACGCAAAATTTTATTAAAGTTTTGCATAAAACTTTACTGCGAGAAGATTATACTGTGTATGTGAATTTGCCAAATGGCGTTCAGTCAAGTTATGTGATACATGCAGGACAATATAAGACACGTCCTAATAGTGTTATTACTCGATATGGAACTCGTTTTGAATATGCTTCACCCGAAGAAACGCCTATTTTGATGAGGGATTTGGTGGATTGGTATAATAAAGCAGAGCAAGAAGGGGTGCTTTCGCCGGTGGAATTAGCTGCTTTGTTTCATTATAGGTATATTCGCATTCACCCATTTGAAGATGGTAATGGTCGTATCGCTCGACTAATGGTAAACTTTATTTTGTCTCGTCATAATTATCCTATGATTGTTGTTAGAAGCCGTAATAAAAATGAATATTTGGAGGCTTTGCATCAAACAGATCTTGAACTTGGCCCTATACCAAGCGAAGGTGCTTATGCTGATATTAAGAATATTCGTCCGTTTTTAAAATATTTTAATAGTCTTGTGGCTAATGAGGTGTATAATGATGTGTTGTTTGTGAGTGAGAAAAATGAAAATGTGTGGTGGTATGATGGAGAGAGGATTTTATTTAGGACTTCTAATTATACAAAAATTTTAAATGCTATGCTTTCTCAACCTTCTTTGACTCTTGCAGGAATGAAAGAGATAACGGGTATTAGTATTAACTCAATTCAAAAATTACTTCGCCAATTGATTCAAAAAAAGTATGTGGAACGTAGCGAAAAAGAGGGGAGTTGGAGAGTGTTTCTGACGCAATGAAACTATATTTGAACTATTAGGCTTATGTAATTAGTGGCTCCGTAGCGGTGATATTCGTTTCGTGAGTAGCAAAGGCGGAAACGTGAGTAGTTTATGCCGATTCCGTAGGATAAGCCTGCAAGTGAGAATGCGTCATTTATGCTCATTTCTCTGTTTTGTTTCCAAGAATAGCCTGCTGCTAAGTAAAAATATTTTGAAGGTGTGATTTCTACCCCTATTTGAAAGTGTCGGAATGCGTTGTCAAGGATTCCAACGAATTTATTCTCTTTTGTAACCTCACCATTAAGGTCTATTTCGTCTCTTGGGTTCAATGGATCGTCTTCTCTAAGGTTCCATTTGTGTAGGTTGGTAATTGCGGCGTATATTGTTAAGGGTGCGTGTGCTAATTTCTTGCTTGCTGCGAGTTGAAGGTCAAATGGGAGGGAGAAGTCTTGACTTGCAAAGGTTTTTATTTGCTTTCCAATATTTCTTGCCATAAGTGAAACGGCCCAAGTGCGATCGGTGGATTGGTAACTTGCGGAAAGGTCTATGGCTAAGGCAAAGGCGTTGTAGGATTCGTATTGTGAGAAAACGGGTTTAAGGTTTGCTCCTATGTAAACATTGGAATCTAACATTTTTCCCCATGAAAGCGTGAATACATAGTCGGCTGCGTTGAATTTTCCGACTACATCTCCGTTTTCTTCTGTCATATCAAAACTGCCATAGTTTAAGTATTGTAGTCCAAAGGCTAAACTGCCAATTTTATTCAAATTGTGGCTGTATGCTAATGAGGCTTGGTTGATGCCAGAAAAAAGACTTGTGTAGGTAAGACCTATATCGTTGTGATTTTCTTGGCTAAGGGTTGCAGGATTGTTAATGACTGCGGTTATGTCATCGCTGAAACAAGGTAGAAAATCCATTCCTAATGCTGCTGTCTTTGCGGAAGAATGCAAGGATAGTACGGAATAAACTGCACTACCGCCTGTTTGTGCTTTGATTGAAAGACTTGATATTATCAGTATGCTGATTGCTAAAAGATATTTCTTCATAATATTATTATAACTAAAAAAAATATTTCTTATTGTTGTTGTTATAAAAAAATAGGACGAAGTTTTGCAACCTCGTCCTATTTCGTTTTTTATTTTTTTATTATTGAACTATCAATTTAGCTGCTTGAGATGTGCTGTTTGTTATGATTTGTATCATATAAACTCCTTTTTCTAAGCCTGTCAATGATATTTCTTGTGTGTGTAATCCTGCGCTTTGACGTCCTTTTTCTAAGCTTGAAATCATTCTTCCGTTCATATCAAATATGTTAAGAGTAACGTTTGAAGCTGAATTTAAGCTATAGCTCAATGTTGTTCTGTTTTGAGCTGGGTTTGGATATAAATCAAAGCTTGTTGTTGCTAATTGTTCTACTGAATTTAAGCTTACAGGTTCTGGTCTTTCTTCTGCAATATTGTCATAGTTCATAAATAAACCTTTTCCGTAAGTTGCAGCATAGATTGCTCCTGGATATTTTGTTTCGCTATAAACATTGTTTTGTGCGTTTGTTGCAATGTAAGTAGTAAATTGTACAGATGGTAAATTAGCTGTTTGTTGGAATAAGTCATATACAGGGATTGTTGGGAAGTTTTCTTCTTTTGTCCAAACAACATTTGATGCTGTGTAGTCAGTTGTTTTATAAACTCCGTCATCTGTTCCAACATATACTGTTTTTCCATCAGTGCTTACTTTTTCTACTAATGCTGTGTAAACAGGTTTTTGAATGTTTTCTCCTAATGAGATTTCTGTGAATGTAATGTCTTCAACGTTTTCTGCTGTTAGGTTTTCTACTCTGTAAATGTTTGCTCCTGGTGCATAACCTTGTAATGTAATGATTGCAGTTGAAGCATCGTCAGCATAAACTATTGAAGATATACTTCTTTCATATGATGCTATTTCATTTAATGTAAAGTTTGATGGGTCAGCTGTTGTTCCTAAGAATTTAGTCAAATCACTTAAATTGTGTTGATTTAGACCTGTTACTCTATATAATTTAGTTGTTGCAGGTGTGGTGTTAGTTTTATCTATATCTACTGAGAATAACACAGTGTTTCCATCGTTTGATGGAGCAATAGAACGTATTTGACTTCTACCTTCTTCTGTTGAAGAGAAGTTAAATAGTTTTACCCAAGGAAGTGAGTTAGGGTTGTTTGTTTGGAAAGTTTTTGTAAAGTTCATTGCTTCATTACAAACATACAATCCATTAGTTCCTCCAATGAATAATCTAGTTTTTATAGGACATACCACTTGTATTGCTGTATCTTGTGTTGTCATAAAATCTAATACTTCTTCTCCGGTGTATTCTGATGTGATTGTTCCAAATTCTTCTGCTGTGAAAATATAGAAGAATGGATATCCAAGGTTATTACTTTGAACTAATGCAGAGTCTCCTGCTTTCAATTCAAATCCGTGACTGTAAGCATAATTTGTTCCGTTTCTTCTAATTGTAAGTTTATCATTTAATTTTAAGAAAACTGTATCTCTTGTTGCTTCTGGTGCATCAAATGATTCCCAATAAGCCATTGGTGTAATAAATGGAGACTTATCAGGAGATTTTGTTACGTTTCCGTGCATAAATGAAAGGTTTCTTTCTGAACCATAGTTCCAAGTTTGGTCATTTATAGTTTCATAATCGTTGTTATCGCTATATGTTCTTGTGATTGCCATATAAGGTCTTGCTAAAACAACAGGTTTTTTAACTTGTGGCAATGTTTGATGTATTGCAGATGCAAGAACATTACCTCCTGTTTGTGATGCTATATCTGTTGAATAAGGAGCAACTAAGTCAGCAATTGCAGTGTATCCTGCACTATTAGGAGACCAAATTGTTTCTGCTGATTTTAATTCTGTGCTTGGAGTTGGAATGTAACTTATTGCATTACTTTGTGCTGCTCCAAATACAGCTCCGTCATTTGTTGAAGCTATATTATAGTATTGTGAACTTATTAATCCTTTGTTGCAAGCGTGCCATTGTGTGAATTGAGTTAATGGATCTTGTCTGTAAATGTAAACTCCTCCATCTGTTGCAAGGTAAATCTTTAAAGAATCTTCTGCTGTTTGAGGATTTGGATCAAATGCTATTGCATGAATTCCTGGAGATACATATAATCCACTGTTTCTTTCATACATGCTACTTGCTATTGTGTTATAATAGAAGATAGGATCGTTGTTTGCATCAAATCCAGATACAACTTCTCCTCCTGCCGCATAAATAAATTCTTCATCTCTATCGTTGATTGCAATAGACATACCTTCTGCTGTGTTAAGGTATAAAGAACCTGATGTGGCAACTTGCCAACCTTGTTCAACTTGTCTATAAATAGCTTCGTTTAGATAATAACCTTGTCCTGTGTATTTATAGTATCTTGTCAATGCATAAAGTTTATCTGGATTGTTTATGCAGAAAGATAATTCTATTCTATCAATAAAATCTTCATTACTCAAACCAATAGATTGTTTTGTTAAAGAATTAGAAAAATCAGAGTTTGCATTGTCTGCTACTGCTACAGCGGCATCACCAGTAAATACATAAGCAACTGCTATTTTGCCAGTAGTAGAAACTTTTATGTCTGTAATATTAACCATAGTGTTGCCTGCAATAGACACAGTAGACCAAGTGCCATTCTCATACACTTTTAATCCACCGTTTTTTGTTGCAACAAATAATTTACCGCCCACAAACGCCATATCATTTATATAACTCCACTCGTTAGCAATGTCATATTTTTCTGGAGATGTGCCTTCCATTTGAGTGAAAGAAATATTGTTTGCAACAAATTGATATTTTTCTTCGTCTGTTTGAAGGTTTGATGCCCAATTCTTTTCAAATGTGCTTGATTCATAAACGCCATTTCCAATTAAACCTGTTTTGAAGTGTTTTTTTCCAGCGTTATCTTCTGAATAATAACCTTCTCCTGTTCCTACGTAAAGTTTTCCGTTTTCATCTTGTGCGATTGCTGTTGCTACATAAGAACGATTTGTGCCTTCTCCAAGAGGAATTTCTTGCCAATTATTTCCATCGTTCACACTTACAAATAATCCGCCAGCAGGAGAACACGCATAGATTACGCCATCGTTGAATTTATCAAACATTATGGTACGTACACGTCCTGCTACGTTGTTTGGTCCTATTTGATGCCAGCCTATGATAACTGGATCAGTAGTTTCTTCTCCTTCTCCTTCTACGAATGGAGTAGCCTTAGCTGGAGCGAAAGCTCCAACAAGAAAGAACACTGCTAAACTTAAGAGTAACTTTCTGCTTTTCATAACTTACTTTTCTTTATTTCTAAATATTATTAAATTTTTCACACTTTTAAGTCGGCAAAAGTACAAAAAAATAATAACGCACCAAAATATTTTAACCAAAAAATCAAAGAAATAAAAAAATAAAACAAAGAAATAATTTCTTAATTCAAAGAAATATTTTACTAAAACAAAGAATTATTTTAATATTTCTTAACTTTGCAATTCAAAGTTTATAATAAATAGAGGTGAAACAGCGTTTTTACTCTTGTAAAAAGTGATTTATACTATATAATTATGGATATAATAGAATTAAATAAAAGAATTGAACAAGAAAGTGCTTTTGTTGATGCGATGACTCTTGAAATGTCAAAAGTTATCGTAGGACAAAAAAATATGGTTGAAAGATTGATAATTGCATTATTGGCAGATGGACATATATTACTTGAAGGTGTTCCAGGATTAGCAAAAACACAAGCAATAACTGCTTTGGCTAAAACAATAAATGCTAAGTTTAGCAGAATACAATTCACGCCAGATTTATTGCCAGCAGACGTTACAGGAACAATGATTTACTCTCAAAGAGATGAAGCATTCACTGTAAAAAAAGGACCTGTGTTTTCCAATTTTGTTTTAGCAGATGAAATCAACCGTGCACCAGCAAAAGTTCAATCAGCATTGTTAGAAGCGATGCAAGAGCGTCAAGTAACAATCGGAGAAGAGACTTACAGATTAGAAGAGCCTTTTTTAGTGCTTGCAACTCAAAACCCAATTGAACAAGAAGGTACTTATCCATTACCAGAGGCTCAAATGGATAGATTTATGATGAAAGTAGTTATAAATTATCCTAACAGGGAAGAAGAAAAGGAAATTCTTAGAACTCAAATTGCTGCGAAAAAAACAACAATAACACCAATAGTTTCAGTTAAAGACATAATTAGAGCAAGAGAAATAGTAAAAGAAGTCTATTTAGATGCTAAAATAGAAAATTATATTACAGACATAGTTTTTGCAACACGTTATCCAGAAGAATATGGTTTAGGAAAATTGAAATCTTTAATCAATTATGGAGCTTCACCGCGTGCAACAATCAATTTAGCCTTAGCATCAAGAGCCTTAGCATTTGTAAGAAGAAGAGGATACGTAATACCAGAAGATGTAAGAAGCATTTGCTTAGATGTAATGCGTCATAGAGTAGGACTAACCTACGAAGCAGAGGCAGAAAACATTAAATCGGAAGATATAGTTACAGAAATTATAAACAGAATAGACGTTCCGTAGAAATATATGTCCACCGAAGAAATCTTAAAAAAAGTTCACAGAATAGAAATTAGAGCAAGACGTTTGTCGCAAGAAGTATTTGCGGGACAATATCATAGTGCCTTTAAAGGAAAGGGTATGACATTTAGCGAAGTAAGAGAATATGCTTACGGAGACGAAATAAGAAATATAGATTGGAACGTAACAGCAAGAAATAACAAGCCCTTTGTAAAAGTTTACGAAGAAGAAAGAGAATTGACCGTAATGTTACTGATAGATGTTAGTGGCTCGACCTTTTTTGGTACAGAACAATCTTTGAAATCTGAAATAATAACTGAAATAGCCGCTGTATTATCGTTCTCAGCCATTAACAATAATGACAAAGTTGGTGTAATATTATTCTCGGACAAAGTAGAGAAATATATTCCGCCTAAAAAAGGAGTTTCACACATACTAACAATTATTAGAGAATTACTTTTGTTTCGTAAAAACGAAGGAGGTACAAACTTTTCCTTACCATTAGTGTTCTTAAGCAATGTAATCAAAAAGCGAGCAAGTTGTTTTATGATTACAGACTGCTTTGGAAAATTTGACGACAGTCTACAAATAGCAGCAAAGCGTCATGACCTAACAGCAATATTTGTAAACGACAGACGAGAGTTTGAAATGCCAAACATAGGCTTGGTACAATTTGAAGATGCTGAAACAAAACAATTACAATGGATAGACACGTCAGATAGGATTACAAGAGAAAATTTTGCGAAACAAAGATATGAACTACAAAACGAGAACTTGACAAAATTTACTAAGTATGGTATTGATAGTGTTCAAATATTGGCTTCGGAGGATTACATAAAATCATTGATAAAATTGTTTTCAAAAAGAGGGAAAGCATAAAATGAAAATTAAAAACATAGTATTTCTTATTTTATTTATCATTACCAATTGGGTTTTTGTTCAAGCACAAACGATAAAAGGAGTTGCCGATAAAAAATCCTATAATATTGGTGATAGAATAGAGTTTTCGTTTAAAGTTCCTTTTAATTCAAAAGAGCAACAAACTCTATTGATAGGAAAAAATAACACAGATAGTTTAGAATTACAAACAACTATCATAGATACTGTTAAAGAAAACAACAAGAACTTCTTACTTTACAAACAATATTACACAAGTTTTATTAGTGGAGAAAGAAGTTTAGGAGAAGGAGTGCAGATAAAATTAGGTAATACTAACGATAAAATACTTGAAGTATCACCAATTCAAATTGAAATTTTGCAATATCCTATTGACACAAACAAAATAGAAATTAAAGATATAAAACCTGTTTTAGAAGAGAAGTTTACATTTAAAGAAATCCTACCTATAATATATGTATTGTTAGCTATTATAGCAATAGGTATAGGAGTTTACTTCCTTATGTGGTATATGAAGAAAAGAAAACAAAATATCACAACAATAGAAATTGTAAAAGAAGAACCTAAAATACCACCTCACATAAAAGCATTGCAGTCTTTGGAAGACTTATCAAAAAAAAGACTAAGCGAACAAAGTCTTCAAAAACAATATTATACTGAATTAACAGAAATTATTTGGGTTTACTTAGAAGAAAGATTTGGAATATTTGCCTCAGAAATGACAAGTTCTGAAATTCTCTCTCAGGTAAAAATAACTAATAGCATTTCACAAAACAATTACACTCTATTAGAAAATTTATTCACTACGTCAGATTTAGTGAAATTTGCAAAATATGAAACAAATCAAATGATAGACAAAAACTCTTTCTCAAATGCGAAAGAATTTGTTATAAATACAAAAGAAGAAATAGAACAAAATGAATCTGATAAATAACATAAGTTTTCAATATCCATATTTGCTTTTACTTTTATTGTTATTGCCTTTGATGTTTCTATATCAAAGATATTACGATAAAAGAAAGGCAACAACAATTGTTTATTCTGATATATCACAATTTTCAAATGCAAGAAAAACCTTTAAATTGCGAATAAGAAAATTGCCAGATTATCTAAGAATGTTGGCGGTAGCCTTACTTATAATAGCGATAGCAAGACCTCAATTAAGTTCTTCAACAGATGAAAAAAGCATTGAAGGAATTGATATAGTTTTAGCATTAGACGTTTCTACTTCAATGTTAGCAGAAGACTTTAAACCCAATAGATTAGAGTCAGCAAAAAAAGTAGCAAAAGAGTTTATCGAAAACAGGAAAAGTGATAATATTGGAATAGTTGTTTTTGCAGGAGAAGCATATACTAAATGCCCTTCAACAATTGACCATAAAGTTTTGCTGGATTTGCTTTCTACAACAGAAAGTGGGCAAATTGATGATGGTACAGCAATAGGTGACGGGTTAGCAACAGCAATAAACAGAGTCAAAGACACAAAAACAAAAAGCAAAGTAATCATTTTGATAACAGACGGAGTGAATAATATGGGTGCAATTGACCCAATCACAGCCGCAAGCATAGCAAAAGAATACAATATTAGGATTTACACAATCGGAATAGGTAAAAAAGGGCATGCACCCTATCCTTACTACACACCTTTTGGCAAACAATATCAAAATGTTGAAGTAAAAATTGATGAAGAGTTGTTAAAAGAAGTTGCAACCACAACAGGCGGACAATATTTCCGCTCTACAAAAAACTCTTCCTTAGAAGAAATTTTCAAAGAGATTGACAAAATGGAGAAAACCAAAATAGATGTTTCTTTATACAAACATACAAAAGACGTAGGTGGCAATTTTATTTTGGCGGTCTTGATAATATTAGTTTTAGAAATGCTTTTACGCAAAACATATTTAAGAACAAATCCGTAATACAATGATACGTTTAGAAAACCCTCAGTTTTTATATTTATGGATATTGATTCCGCTATTTTATTTATTACACTATTTCTATATTAAATCTAAAAAAAAGAAACTTAAACAATTTGCGGAAGAAAAAACACAACAAACAATTATTCCAGAACTTTCAATAGGAAAGCAATACTTAAAGTTTACTCTATGGAACTTAGCATTGTTTTTCCTAATTATTGCATTAGCAAATCCACAAAAAGGAACATCGATAGAAAAGAAAGAACGCACAGGTACAGACCTTATGGTGTGTTTAGATGTCTCTAATAGTATGTTGGCAGAGGACTTAAAACCAAACAGAATCAGTCGTGCAAAACAATCTTTGACGCAATTGATAAACCAATTAGAAGGAGACAGAATCGGAATCGTTGTTTTCGCAGGCACAAGTATTGTTCACCTCCCAATAACCTCTGACTATACTGCTGCAAAGACCTTTATAGAAGTTATAGATACTAAATTGATAGAAACACAAGGTACTGCAATAGCAGAAAGTTTAGAAAAAGCATACTCTGCCTTTGAAAATCAAGATGAGACTAAACGATCAAGAAGCATTATTCTTATTTCTGATGGAGAAGACAATGAAGAAGGAGTTTTAGAGGCTACAAAAGAAATAGCTAAAGAAGGAGTTGTAGTAAATACTATTGGATTAGGACAAACAGAAGGTACACCTATTCCTATTTATGCTAAAAATGGCAGAAGTGAATACAAGAGAGATGGAAATGGAAATATCGTTTTGACAAAATTAAATGAAACGTTGTTAAAGGATATAGCCAAAGAAGGGCATGGAGTTTACATTAGAGCAAATAACACTTCAATAGGTTTGGATAATATCTTGGCTCGCATAAACAAAATGGCTAAAAACGAATACGAAGCAGTCGCTTATAAAAATTATGATAGCAAATTCTATATTTTTGCCATTATTTCGTTAATCTTTTTGTTGTTAGAATGGATTATTTTTGAGAAAAAGAACAAATACATCAATAGAAAACTATTTTTTGGAAAGTAAAATCAAACATTAATTATGAATAAGAATTTTTTATTTTTACTTTTTACGATAATATTCTTTGCATCTTGCGATAAGGAGAAAAGAAATCTTAGAAGCGGAAACGATTTCTATCAAGAAAAAGAATACCTGAAAGCAGAAGAAGAATATCGTAAAGCCTTAGTAGCCGATAGCAATTATTTAAAAGGACAATATAATTTAGCAAACGCAAGCTACAAACAACAAAATCAAGAAAAACTTCAAACAGCATTAAAATATTATGAACAATATCTAAAATCCAATTCTTATAATGATACACTCAACAATGCAAACGCCACATATAATAGAGGAAATGTAAATTTCCAACTATTCAATACTGATACTTCTGCTGAATCTTCTTCAAAAATTCAATTTTTACAAAAAGCCTTTGAAGACTACAAACAAACTCTTAGACTAAATCCACAAGATAGTGCAGCGAAGTACAATTTAGCATTAACACAATACTTATTGAACAAATTACAAGACCAAAATCAAAATCAGCAAAATCAACAACAGCAAGAACAACAAGAGCAACAACAACAGCAAAACCAACAAAACTCTCAGGAAAAGAAAGACCAAGAACAGAAAAAGGATAATCCACCGCCACAACCTCAAAGAATGAAAGACAAGAAAGATACAGAAAGAATGTTGGAGGCATTGAAAAATAATGAGAAAAATACATTAGAAAAAGTTAAAAAGAAAGAAGAACAACAAGTTCAAAAAAGATATATTGAAAAAGATTGGTAAAAAATGAAAAAACAGATAACATTATTTATTATTGCTTTAATATCTTGCTTTACACTTTTTTCACAAGAAATAGAATTTACTATTCAAGTACCAAAAGTTGTAGGAAAAGGCGAGCGATTTAAAGTGAGTTTTGTTGTAAACGATGATAAACCAAAAAATTTCATCGCGCCAACGTTTCAAGACGTTAATATATTGAGTGGACCAAATGTGATGCGAAGTTCATCTGTTAGCATCATCAACGGAAAACGAGAAAGTAACACTACTACAACTTATACTTATTTCCTTCAAAGCCTAAATACAGGAACAATAACGATACCTCCTGCAAAAGTAACAGTAAAAGACAGAACTTATTACACAAAAGCGGTAAATGTAAAGGTGGAAAATAATCCGAGTATGCAGACTCGTGCAAAGAATGACCCGAATTATGATCCATATAAACACGCTCAACAACCGCAAGTAAAGCAAGTAGATGAAAATGCAGTTTTTGTTAGAGCTATTCCAAACAAAACAAAAGTTGCATTAGGAGAAGAAATCATTATTTCTTATAAAATTTATACACTTGTTCCTATTTCGGAATATCAAGTTGATAAATTTCCAACCTCACAAGGCTTTTGGGTAGAGGAATTGGATAATCAAACAACACCATCGCTTGAAAGAGAAATTATAAACGGCAAAGCATATCAAGTAGCTACTCTTCGACAAGTTTTAGTCTATCCTCAAAAAACAGGAAAACTTAAAATTGCACCAATGGGATTGGAAGTCCTTGCTCATATTCAAACAGGTACTCAAAGAAGTCAAAGACAATCAACAGGCGATCCTTTCTTTGATGCGTTTTTCAACGATCCATTCTTTTCAAGAGTAACCCCTGTATTTGAAACTGTAAATAAAAAATTAAAAACCAACTCATTAGAAATAGATGTTGAGCCATTGCCAACAACCGATAAAGAATTTTCTGGAGCAGTTGGGCAATTTACAATAGAGTCTAAAATAGATACAACTCAATGTAAAACAAACGAAGCGATAACTCTTCAATATACAATAAAAGGTCAAGGAAATCTGACATTGATTGATGGTCTGCAACTTCAAATACCTGATGAATTTGAAGTGTTTGACCCAAAAATTTCAGACAATATTTCAAAAACTTCAGCAGGTCAAAGGGGTGAAAGAACATTTCAGTATGTAATTATTCCAAGAGTTGAAGGTAATTTCAAGATTCCTTCATTGGAGTTTACATACTTTAATACAGAAACAAAAAATTACGAAGTCCTTTCAACACAAGACTATTCTCTAACAATAACTAAAGGAAATAATAGTAATGAATTTGTGGAGCAACTTACCGAAAGAGAGAAATACAAAAATATGGATATAGTTGATACTCCACAAAAGCATAATTCCAATTTTATTTTAGCCAAGCCTTTTCATAGTATTTGGTTTTATTCTTTGATTACACTCATCTTTTTCTTGTTGTTTTTAATGATAAAACTTACAAAAACGCAAATAGAAAAGAATAAAGACGTTGTGGCAATCAGATTAAAGAAAGCAAATAAAGTTGCACTAAAACGTTTAAAGCAAGCAAAGATATATCTTGATACAAATCAAGCCGCAGAGTTTGAAACAGAGATCGGACAAGCCTTATGGAACTATTTGTCCGATAAGTTCAAGATTTCACGCTACGATTTAAATTTAGAAAACATCAAAACGCAACTTCAAAAGAGCGAATTAAACGAAGAATTATTGGAAAAAACTCTTTCTGTTTTGGAAAAGTGCGAATATGTGCGTTTTTCTCAAAATAAAGGAGTGGAACTTTACAATGAACTCTTCTCATTGACCGAAAACGTAATCACAGAAATAGAAAACCAAATGTTATTGATTAAGAAGCAAAAACGAAACACTAAAAAAACTTTTTTATTGACTGTTTTAATTATTTTTTCGACTACTTTATTTGCACAAACGAGCGTTTTAGAGCAAGCAAACAAAGCCTATCAACAACAAGACTATGAAAAAGCTCTTCAACTCTACAAACAAGTAGAGAAAAATGAAGTCTCAGCAGAGCTTTATAACAATATAGCAAACACATACTTTCGTTTAAGCGATTATGTTAATAGTACGCTATATTATGAAAAAGCATTGAAACTTTCTCCTCGCAACAAAATTTATCAAACCAATAACAAAATATCTAAAACTCGTTTGATGGGAGATGTTTACAAAATACCAGATTTCTTTTTGATTCGTTGGGCAAAAAATATTTACAATCTATTTTCTCCAATGACTTGGGCAATATTGACTATTGTGCTACTTATTGCTTCTGCACTTTTGTTTTTTATTTATTATTTTAGTTTTGATAAAAAAGTTCTCTACTTTTATTTAATGCTTTCTTGTTTTATTCTAACAATAGCCTCTTTCTCTTTTGGTATTGCACGCCAAAACGCAATACATAGTCAAGATAAAGCAATAGTTATTAAACTGCCAGAGAAAAACGAAAGCAAAACAAAATTATTTAAAGGACAAAAAGTAGAAATTAAAGAAAGAAAATTAGAAAAAATAAGAATCCAAACAGAAGACGGTAAAGAAATTTGGATAGAAAAAGATATGGTTGCAATAATATAAAAACTCTATGAAAGAAGACTGCGTTGAGCAAAAAGGAATTGTAATAAAAAAACAAGAAGACAAAGTAATAGTCAAAATAGAGCAAAAATCCACTTGCTCATCTTGTCACGCACGAGGAGCATGCACAAGTTTAGACAAAAAAGATAAAGAGATAGAAATAAAAACCAAAGACACTCAAAATTATAACATAGGAGATGAGGTTATAATCACTATAAGCACAAAATTAGGAATGAAAGCGGTTTTTATAGCCTTTGTTCTACCCTTAATTTTACTTGTTATAGCCTTGTTTTTAAGCATAAAACTATTCTCTTTGACTCAATCCTTATCCGCACTTGTCTCTTTATTAGTAGTAGAGGCCTATTACTTTTTTTTATACAAACAAAACCTGTTTTTAAGCAAAGAATTTAATTTTTTAATCAAAGAAAAAATAACACAATAAACATTAACGATATGAAGAAAATCCTATTATCATTTTTTATAATTTTGTTTTCAGTAAATATTGCCTACTCTCAAACCACACAAACCTATGTGCCATACGGTTTAAACAGTAGCGAGATAGATCCAACCAATGCAACGCTTTCGTGGAGGAATAATTCCAATGCAGAATTGTGGCAATTAGTTTACCAGCCTACTCTTGCAGAGGAACCAACACAACTAACATTAAATGATACGCTTGTTTCTCTTAGCGATCTTAGTCCAAATACACGCTATATCTGGAAAGTGAGAATGGTGGATATTGATGGCGACACAAGTTTGTGGAGTGCAGAAAATTATTTCTACACTTTGAGTGATGATACTCTTTGTCCGCGAGTTGCAGACTTTTTTTTAGGCTACATAGACAATAATTTAATAAATGTACAGTGGCAACCAGCAGAAGGAACGAATACTTGGCAAATCGTTTGTGGTGAAGTAGGAACAAATCCCGATAATTATGATATAATAAATCAAACACAAAATTACGAATACAACTTTGTGCAAGAATTTATTGAAGGAAATCAATATCAAATTGCTGTAAGAACAAATTGTCAAGGCTCATTTAGTCCGTGGAAATACCTTTACGCAAAATATTTACATCAAAATAGTGTTTTCCAATTACCAATTCAAATAGATTTTGAAGACACTATTGAAAATAAACTAATAGGAACATTCAACGCAGGAGAGAATCCATGGAAGATTTCTTCGGCTACAAACAATACAAGTGTGGGTAGTAAATCTCTTCACGTAACTAATGGCATTAACTTTGCATGTAATAATAGTGTTTCTTCGGTTAGTTATGCTTATATTGATTTTTATATTCCTGAATATGCACAAAGTTTTTATATTGATTTCAGTTATTATACTCAAACTGAGCTTCAAAACGCAGGATTAAAACTTTATCTTATTGCACCAGGAACTTCTGTTAGTGTAGATAACCTTCCAAGCGAGCAAGACCAAGTTGGACAAAGCGTTTATAGGGGAGGTAATAATCAATGGATAAGAGAACACATAGAATTGCCTGTTCACCACATCGGAACAACAAGAAGACTCCTTTTTGTTTGGTATAATACCTCGCAAGCACCAACTTCTCATACAGTTGCAATAGATGATATTTACCTAACGGCTCGTTATTGTGCTATTCCAACTAATTTAGAGGCTAATTATATCACTTCTTCTTCTGCAATGCTGAATTGGGAATTTGCTGAAAACCAAAATGTTTTTAATCTGCAATATAAAAAAGAGGAAGATACGACTTGGATTAACTTAAATTCAATTACACCAAATCATCTTTTGGAAAATTTACAGCCAAGTACGTCTTATTCTTTCAGAGTACAAGCAGATTGTGGCGAAGAACAAAGTTTTTGGTCTGATGTATTCACTTTCTCAACTCATACCTTAGTTGCTCCGCCAGAAAACTTAATAGTAGAAAATTATTCTTACAATACGGCTACAATTTCATGGAATGACAATCTTGACGCAGAGAGTTATGAAGTAGAAATTATATTGACAACAAATAATACTTCAATATTTCAACAAACAAACCTCAATAGAATAGAGTTAAGCCAACTTATACCAAATTCTATCTATCAAATCAAAGTTAGAACCATATCTTTAACACAAGATACAAGTCTTTTTTCACAAGTTTTCTTGCATACACTTTGCTATCCTGAAAACGAATATCCTTATTACGTAGAAGATTCAATCACATTCTCAACATTAAGTTCTTTTTGTAACTTTTCGGACTGTTGGCGAGTAGAAGCCGATACATTATTCTCTCCAATATTTGAATTAAACACTCTTTCAAATCCATATCTTACTTTTAACTATTCTTCATTGCAAGGCGTGAACTCACAACTCTTTATTTCGGTAAATGGAGAAGCAATGCAAGAAATGGATTTCTATTTTGTAAATGGAGAAAACAGCCTTTCGTTAATGGGATTCTTGGGAACAGATAATGTTCGTTTTGCAATCCGTAGCCAAATGGATACAAACTCAGAAAGAACCTATGCAATAACTGAGTTTTCTATTAAAGACACTTGTCTAAGCCCTGAAAGCCTAACCGTAACTCATATTTCACACTCCTCTGCTCAAATAGAATGGCAAACAATAGGCAATATAACCGAGCATAAC
>RHMF01000471.1_pt1 | contig 17820 bp, 15 predicted proteins | sample 5365151 | NCBI WGS metagenome assembly RHMF01 (sample SAMN10266501, study PRJNA497801) | feces metagenome | isolation source: feces | host: Bos taurus | place: China: Prairie of Fairy Mountain | collected 2017-08-14 | reverse complement strand
GCGTATTAGCCATAAAGAAAGAATACTGATTAGCATAGGGATGAAAGTATCTCCCAAGCCTCTGAAAAAAGATTGGTAAATATTCATTGCTGAAAGCACTATCCAGAATAATCCCATTATTAAAAGATAGTCATAACCTATTGAAATCACCTCTGGTGTTTGCGAGAAAAGTCCCATAATCTGCATTCCAAACACACAAAATATAATCATAGTTACTACACTTATGATGCCAGCAATTTTAAGAGAAGAAGTAAGGGATTTTTTTACTCTTAAATACAATCCAGCTCCGTAGTTTTGTCCCACAAATGAAGAAAGGGCAGAAGAAAAGTTTAATACAAGCAATAGAGCGATAGATTCCACACGAGAAGCTGCCGAATAAGCCGTTAAAGCCTCAGAGCCAAAGATTGCAACTATTCCAATGATTAAGATTTGCGATAAAGCAATAACAGATTGTTGTATTCCTGTTGGAAATCCTATCTTTATGATTTCTTTTAATATAGACTTGTCAAAATACTTGTTAGCCTTTTTGATTTTTATGTAAGGATTGGTTCTTTGTAAGTGAATAAAGAGAGTCAAAAATGCTGTTGCCTGAGATATTACCGTAGCCCACGCTGTGGAATTTAAGTCCCTTCATTATAGCAAGGAAAACGTAAGAGAGTATTGCGTTTAGGATATTTGCAGCAATCAAATAATATAGTTGAGTTTTGCTATCGCCTAATCCTCTTAAAAGACTGACTGCACTATTAAAGCAAAAAGAAAAAAACATCCCTATCATATAAATCCTCATATAAGAAACGGCTAATATAGATATGCTTTCTTCGAGTTGAAGTAAAGAAAATATTTGTTTAGCAAAGATAATGCTCAGCAAACATACGCTTAGTCCGAATATGATAAAGAAAATGTAAAATGTGCTTATGATTAAAGGAATTTTATCGTATTGTTTTGCTCCGAAAAAGTGAGAAACAACCACGCTTGCACCAGATCCAATACCTATTATTAAGGAAATTAAAAAATAAACTATGGGATAAACTGTTCCTACTGCGGCTAAGGCTGTGTCTCCAAGGAAATGACCTACTAAAACACTATTTACAAGATTGTATAGTTGCAAAAATAAATTCCCCAACATAAGGGGAATGCTAAATACAAAAATACTTCTTCCTATATAACCTTTTGTGAAATCTCTCATTTTGGTTTTATAAAGCAAAACAAGAGTAAGTGAATGATAATAGGCGTTGTTTGATAATATCTCTTGCTTCTATGTGTCCCATGTGCCCAACATTTTCCAATATTAGCACTTCTGAGTGTTTTGGTAGGCTGGATTGTGCTAAGGACATGTCTAATGAAATTCTTGGGTCTTGCTTTCCTATGATGAACATAATAGGAAACTCTGCTGTTTTAAGCAAATCTACTTTTGAACTTCTTGTTATCATTCCTTTTTGTGCTAAAACCAAACCTTCTGCTTTGGAATCAAGAGCCGAATCTTGCAAATCTTTTATTTCATAATAGAATTTGTTTCTGCTTGTTGGAGCAAATAAATTTGGAATAAACTCTATTATAAAGCTTGCTCTGTTTTTGTTTATTATATTGCAAGTTTGTTCTCTTTTTGCTTTGATTTCGTTTCCGTCTGCTAAGGCGTGAGAATGTAGAAGACAAAGCCCTTTTAGGTATTGTGGATATGCTTGCGCGAATGCTAAGGATACATATCCTCCCATAGAGTGTCCAACCATTACACACTCTTTTATGTTTAAGTGGTCTAAGACTGCCTTTACGGCTTCGGCTTGTAGCTCCATTGTACTTGGAGTATCTTCAAACCAACCGCTATGTCCATGTCCCAAAAGGTCTATTGATACTATTTTAATGTCTCTCATGTAAGAGAAAACGTAAGAAGACCATACGCGTAAATCGGTCATAAATCCGTGAATCAAAACTAAAACAATGTCGCCATTACCTTCCGCTTGATAATGTACGTTTACGCCTTTAAAATCTATTGTATGGTGTATCATTTGTTTTCTTTTAAGACTATTAAGAATTGCAAAAATAAAGTTTATCTTTTAAATACGAAAGTTTTTTATAGAAAATATGAAAAAATACTATTTTTTCTTTGTATATTTGTAAAACCTAAGGAAACAAAAATAAATATGAAAAATCTGAAATCGTTGAATACTTTTGGCATTGATTGTGTGGCAAATAATTTTGTTGAATTTAATTCCGAAAGTGATTTTGATAAAATAGATAAGGTTTATTCTGAGTCATCAAAAGTTTATATTCTTGGAGGGGGAAGCAATACGGTTTTTCTTTCTGATAGTTTTGACGGAAGCATAATAAAGATTGGTAATCTTGGTAAAAGGATTATTTCAGAGGAAGCCGATTGCGTGGCAGTAGAAGTAAGTGCTGGTGAATCGTGGGCGGATTTTGTTCGTTGGACTTGCCAACAAGGCTATTCGGGATTGGAAAATCTTGCTGCTATTCCGGGACAAGTTGGAGCATCTCCTGTGCAAAATATAGGAGCATACGGAATGCAAGTAGCAGATCGTATATTGTGGGTTGAAGTTCATAATATGCGTACATCGGATAATTACATGATAAAAAGCAATGACTGTGAATTTGCATACAGATATTCACGTTGGAAAACATCTCATAAAGATGAATTGATATATAAGGTAGTCTTTTTATTGGATAAGCAATTTACTCCAAAATTGGACTATGCTGCAATAAAATCTTATATAGAGGAAAACGACATTTGCGATATCAATCCATTAAAGATGTGTGATATTGTTACAGAAATAAGAAATTCTAAATTACCTGACCCAAAAGTTTTAGGGAATGCGGGCTCTTTCTTTAAAAATCCCGAAATAAGTGAAGAAGAGTTTGTAGTTTTGCAACAATCTTTTCCTGATATTGTGAGCTTTTCGCAAGAAAAAACACGAAAGTTATCAGCGGCTTGGTTAATCGAAAGATGCGGTTTTAAGGGTGAAAAGTTTAATAATGTAGGTATGCACTCTAAACAAGCCTTGGTAATGGTTAATTATGGAAATGCCACAGGTAAGGATGTATTGCATTTAGCTAATTTAGTAAAAGAAAAAGTAAAAGAAAAATTTGGCGTTTTGCTAGAAATAGAAGCACATTTAGTTGATTAAAAGTATTAGTATGAAAATAACAATAGAAGAATTTTGGACACGTTTCCAAGAAAAAAGTGAACGTTTAATGGATTTAGATTCTTTGAATGCACAAGAAAAAGAAGAATTGCTAAATTCTGTTGATGAGGATTTAAAACAATATTCAGAAGGTCTATCACTTGAAATAGGTAAGTTAGGAACTAATGGACGAAAATTAACACTTACTGCTGATGGTGATGTGGATTATTTTGAGGATTTAATAAATCTATATGAACAATCTCCAATATTAGATTTTTGGGACATAGTTGCTTTTAAGCAAGGTAAGGGTGCAAATGTAAATATTACATTTGAAAATTATCATTTAAGCAGTAAGAAAATGTGGTTCTTGCCTATGGAAAATACAGAGGACGAAGAACAATTAGGATTGCAGATTGCGTTGGATATAAAGGAGACAGAGGATGAAGATTTATTAGTTGCGGTTTATTCTTTAATAGAAGAAATGATAGGAGAGTATGAATGTGCGACTATTTTGTCGTATTTCGAAATCGTTCCTACGTTTGAAAACATGGAAGAGCAAGGGTTTAGACCTTTAACCGAACTTCCAGAGCTTATAAATACCTTAGTATAAGTTTTAATACAAACTTAATTTTTCTAAGGCATTAACATATTCATCTGCAATTTCGTCTTCGCCGAGTTCTCTATAATGATTCTCTAAATAAGTGTATAATTTGATATAGGCGTTGCGTTCGTCCAAACCTGAATGTATGTAAAGTTTAATTAACATGCCCAAGGTGTTTTCGTCGCCAACGCCTTTATCTATTAGTTTTAATAGATAAGATTCTGCTTGCTCCAATTCTCCTAACTGAAATAATATATTTGCACTTAATTCGTAAGCAGCAGGATAGTTAGGGTTGTAAATATTTATCAAATTGTGTAAAACATATAAAGATTCTTTTACTTGTCCTTTCATTAACAAAGAATAAGCCTTAAAATAGTTAGCATTTTCGTGCTCAGGATTATATTTTAACATTCTATTTAAAAGAGCTAACGAAGAATCTGCCCTTTCCTCAAAAAGATTTTCCTCAGATTGAGCTTTATATAGGTAGATTTGACTCATGTTTAAAAGAGCTGTTTCGTTTAAACTATCGTTTTCTAATGCTTTTTCATAATGATACAAAGCTAAATCTAACTCATCTTTGTTTTTTGCATTAGTTCCATATAAGTCATTCTTATCTTCCCTTTTCAAAATTATGCAAATAGGTGCTCCATCTACTGTAATTTTATGCACAGTGTTTTTAGGAGGAAATCCTCCAGCCAAAAGGTGAGTAGGATATATGCCTGTATTACAAAAAATAGCGTAATCCCAATCAAATTCTCCCTTTTCATTCCAACGAACGAATGCAGTTTGGAATTTTGTTGTGTCATTTCTAAAATAATAGTCGATTATAGGTTTGTGCCAACAAGCAACAATTATCTTATCTTTTGAATTAGCATCTTTTTCTGCGTTTTCCAAAATCCATTCCGAAGCTTCTCTTAAAGAATGGTAATAATAATCTAATTCATGTTGCCCATACGCTCCTTTTATTGAGCCAGTTAATTGATTAAAGTAAACATATTGATATGGATTGTTTCTGATAGAGTGGGCGAGAGGGTGGATTGATAAAGCAAATACGCAAAGGAGTACAATAGATTTAAGCAATCTATTTTTCATTAAGCCTAATAGAGTAGAAAAACCTAGTGCTGATAATATTACAAACGGCAAATACATAAATATTAGGTGTCGCCAACCTCCGTAAAGATTAGAATTGCTTATTGTAACCCAGAAAACAGGGAAGATTGTAGAGAAAATCAATACGAAATACGCAAACCATTGTTTTTTATTATGGAATAAGAAAATCAATGCTAAAATAAAACCTAATATAACTACGATAGGAATAGTTATAAGTATGAATTTAGAAGAATAATACCAAGGTAAATCGTTAGACCATTGAGCAATACCCTCGAAATTTTGCCTAATGAAAATAGCGAATTTATTCATATTTAAAAATGCGTCAAAGACATTTTTGATTGGTCCTTCCATTGCATAAGGCCAAGTAAAGATTGTGAGAATATATGCTATGACACAAATTGCTAATGCCCAAATAAGTGTTTTCCAAAATACAGGTTTAAGAGTTTTTCTTTTGTATAAGTAATAGATTATGGCAAACAATCCAAAATAAGCTATCATTAAAAGACCTCCAACGCGTACTGACATTGTTAAAACTATGGATAAAGTTAGCATTATGCTTGTTGAGATTTTTATCTTAGGCAGTTGTTGAAGGAATTTCGTTATATAATAAATAGACATTATAGAGGCAGTTGCAAAAGGTATGTCTTTAAGGTTGTTAAACGAATGACCTATAAAACGAGGTGATACTAATAAAAGAGCAATCGTTAGAACAGCAGCTCTCCAACCGCCAATTCGTTTTGCTAATAGGGCAGAGAATAAAATACCAAGCCATGCTATTATATTACATGTAAGATGTCGGTAGGTCATGTAATCATCTATGTTAAAGATGTTAATAATTAGTTGAATGAATGTGTCAGGTAATTGGCTATAATAAGGTAAATTATTATTGTCTGTTATAGTTGCTGCTGTTTTGTCTTTACCTAATGTTTTGTAATAATTAAAAACGTCTTGCGAGTGATTGACATGGAAATACTCATCCCCAGAAGCACCAGCTTGAAATCCGCAAATCACTAAATAACCCAATGCAATCAAAAGAAATAATATGAAAAGCGGTCTCCAAATAGGAGATTGATTATAGTTTTTCCCCCCATTCTTTAATTGAGCAATAGGGTGTGTAAAGAAATATTTAATAAAATTATTGATTTTTTTCATGTCCCAAATCTTAAAATTAGAAAGGCAAAATTACTATTTAAATCTGAAATAATTATTCTTTGAAAAAAAATATTAAAACATAGACTTTTTGTACATTTGCAAAATGTTAAAAAAATATTCTATGAATCGATTTATTTATAACTTGATATATCCACTTTTTCTCTTTGCGGGAATATCAATTTCCTTGCCACCATTTTTCAAAACCTTGTCTTTAATTTTGCTTTTGTTGGCGTTGGTTTTGAATAAATGTTGCAATAAAAACACTATCTTTTTACCTCAAATTCTTAAAGTAAAGAATCCTATACTATGGTTGGTAATTTTCTATTTTCTATATTGTGTAGGAATGCTTTATACTGCCGATTTTTCAGAAGGGTTTAAAGATTTGTCTATCAAGTTGCCTTTTTTATTGTTGCCAATCATAGCATGTTTAACGCCTAAACGTAGTATTACAAAAGGCAGACTATGGAATATGTTTTTAGCCTTCGCATTAGGCTTGTTTATTATGCAGATTTATAGTTTGGGAATGGCGTTAGGTAATGCTTTTTCGGGAGATGCTTTCAATATAAAGGAGATATTATACACTCGATTGGCAAGAAAAATTCATTCAACCTACTTTTCGCTTTACACTTGTATTGCTTTCTTAATGTTTTATCTTATTCCATTAAAATATCTTGCTAAATCGCCTAAGAAAGCTTTTGTCTTGAAATTCATTGCAATGCTATGGTTATCTGTTTTCAATGTTTTGTTGAGTTCAAGAATAGGAATAATAGCAATGCTCTTGATTTGCCTTGCTGTTTTGTTTAATGAGGTTATATTAAGGAAAAAATACTTGAAATCTTTCTATTATTTGTTGATTTCTTTTGTGTTTGTAGCATCCTTTTTCGTAGTTAAAAATTACAATAATAGGTATGCAAATATTGTAAGTAAAACACAGGTGAATGAAAAGGTAGAAACAAAAATAGTAGATTCGGTTTCGCAAAGAAGTTTCATTTATGGAAATATAGATGAAATGATTATGAAAAATCCGTTCTTTGGAGTAGGAACGGGGGATGTGAAAAATGAATTGCAGAACTTTTATTCGGAAAAAGGAGTGGACTTCGGAATGTATTTAAATGCACATAATCAATTTTTACAGATAATTATAGCGATAGGAGTCTTAGGATTGATTTGTTTTCTTACTATTCTATTCTTTTTATCCTATCCTTTATGTTTTAGAAATGGACTAATTTTGCTTTTTTCCGTAGGAATAGTTTGTGTATTTATGATGACAGAGTCTGTTTTGGAAAGACAACAAGGTGTACATTTCGTATCTTTTTATTTTGTTTGGCTAAGCAATTTCCTTAAAATAAGAAAAGAGATGTAAAATCTTTACATCTCTTTTCCAAAATCATATTTTATAAATTACATTTCGTCATCCTCGTCGTCCTCTTCGTCATCGTCATCATCGGCTACGTCATTTACGTTTGAATAATCGCCGTGTACTAAAACGAACTTGTCTTGTCCTATTTTTTCTTCCTCTTCTTCTTCGTGAGCATTAACGATTTCGTCGTCATTCTTTGATGTTCCTAAAATTTCTTTATCGAAATCTTCGTCAGAGAACTTAGAATCTACAACCACATCGACTTTTACCATATAGATCGCGTCATCTGTTTCCAGAGGAACCACATACAATGCAGAGCCGTCGGGTTTTGTAATTTTTTGAGCGTAATCGGCATAGCCATCTCCATATTTTTCTTCAAATAATTCTATGGCTTCTTGTGGTAAGTTTTGATAACTAATTATTGAACGTTTCTTTTGTATGTCCTTTTTCATATCTAGTAACTTAATTTTTTTGCAATATTATATAATATTGCTCTTAGTGCAAAATAAAATTTAGAGTTTTTTTTCTTGTTTTTTGCAATAATTTGTTTTTCAGTAATATAAAACGGAGATTTATAACTTAATGGTTATGCTTCCTTTTGTTATATGGCTTTTTTCGCCTTCTCGTATAAGTAATTTATAGAAATAGGTTCCTTGTGTAATGTTTTGTGCATCCCATTCATTGTTATATGATGTTGTTTGGTAGATTATCTTACCGCGAGAGTTGAAAATAACTAATTCATTGTTAGGATAGGATTCTATATTCTTTATTTCGAAATAGTCGTTTATGCCATCGTTGTTAGGACTTACGAAGTTAGGTATTAAAATATCAGGAATAAATGTGCTCTCTCTTTCCTTTACAATAGGTTCTTCTTTGGTATTGGAATTTAAAGCTAAGGTTTCTTCTTTTATTTCTTTGGAATAATTTTCTGATTCTTTGGAATATTTTTCTGTTTCTAAGACTTTTTCTTCTCTTGTTATGCTTTGATTATTGTTTGTAGTGCTTGGGGCTGATGTCTTAGGATTGTTATAGGCGTTTGTTATGTTTTCTGTTTGTATGGTTTGAGGTTGTGAAATTATTTCTGTCTTTTCTTCTATTATAGTGTTGTTTGTTGGAATTGTTTCTGTTTCCAAAATAGGGCTTTCTAAAATTTGTTCTGTTGGTGTTATGGTTGTTTGAATGGTTTCTTCTGTTAGGGGCGTTGTTTTGGCGATTTCTTGTGCTGGTTCTACTTTTTGATTGTCGTAAATAACGTAACCTGTAATTGCAGCAATGGATACGCCACAGCTTACGGCTAAAACTTTTAGTGTACTGCTAATTGTGGTTCCTGCACTGCCGATTAGGTTTTGTGATTGTTGTTCTAATCCGTTGGTTTGTGGAAGATTGTTTAGGTTATTTTCAATTCTATTCCACAAGCCTTCGGGTGCTTTTACGTTTGCTTCGTTTAGCTTAGTTTTAAACAAGTCATCTAATTTCATTTCGCCCTCCTGTTTTTATCAATGTCGCTTAAAAGTTGTTGAAGTTTTAAACGGCTTCTGTGTAATGTAGTTCTGACTGAGTCATTGCTAATATTTAAAATTTCAGCTATCTCTTTTGATTTGTAACCGTCGATTGCAAAAAGATTAAATATTGTTCTGTGTTTGTCGTTCAGTTGTTCTAAACAATGACTCAGGTCTTCGTAACTATATTCTACGTCTGAGGTAATTTCTATCTCTTCGTAAATTTCCTCTAATACGATTTCGTTTTCTCTTCTCTTTGATTCTCTGTTGTAGATGTTAATACAGGTGTTTATAATTATGCGTTTTGTCCAGCTATCAAAGTCTCCGTAAGCGTAAGTGTCGATATGCTTAAATATTTTTGTGAATCCCTCAATGAGCATGTCCTCTGCCTCAGATTGATTCTTAGAATACCTTTTGCAGATTGCGAATAGCTCATCTTTTTTTAAGTCAAAAATTTTTTGTTGAGCCTTTCTATCGCCACTTTTACATAGTTCTATTAGTTGCAATACGTCTTTTTTCTGTAACATCTCGCTATATAGACAAGAAAAACGTTAAAAATGTGTCATAATGTTAAGAAAAAATTTACTTAATTATGATTTTGTCGGAATATTTCTCGTTTCGTGATTCTATTTCCATAGAGTAATAACCCTTTGGTATGCTTAAATTTATTGTGGTTAAAGAGGTGTTTTCTTTTAATTCTTGATTGAAAATTTCTTTGCCGAGATTATCGTAAATTCTTAAAGTTGTTTTTTCTTCAAATAAAGGATGGGTGATGTTAATTGTGCCAGAAGAAGGATTAGGGTGTAGTTTTATTTTTTTTAATTCTTGTTTTGTGTTTTCTAATCCTACAACATTTTTATCTGCAATCGCCATTATGTAATCTCCTTTGCGTAGTTTGGTGGTTACATATCCAGAAGAAGAGGAAGGAATGTTTGCTTCAATTCTATACCATTGTGATTCTGGATTTTCTCTGTATAATAGGATAAGGGAATCTTTTGCAGAGAAACTAGAAAGTAAAGAATAGTCAAAGTTGTTTTCGTAGTATGAAACTTTAAAGTAGAACTTTGCTGTTATATCTGCTTGTTCTAAGTTAATTCCTTCTATGCTCCAATAGTGTTTTTGTGAAAATCTGCTTATGCCTTCTAAGGTTTCGTTTTCTTTTCCTCCAACCCAGTGTAATGTTGGACGGATAAATATGCTGTCTTCGCAAGAATTTACTTGTGCTTTAAAGTAAGAGTTTTCAAAATCATAGTTTCCGGGTTCTGAAATTATCTTATAGCTATCGGTTGTTAAGTCGAAAAATTCTTCTTCTAAGTCAAGAAAGGCTGCTTGTGGGGTAAAAGGTAGGGAAAAGTGATGTGGTTGTTCGTTTCCATTGTCTATGATTAGTTGTTCGTAGCGATTGAATGCTGAATCCATAAAAGTAATAGGTATTCTTATGTTTGAACATGGTAAGTTGTCGTTAAATTGACTTCTTGAAGTAATTGTGATTTCTGCACTATTGTTTCCGAATACTGCTTTTTTGATTGAGAAATGGTGAAGTGTGGTATCGAATACGTAATAATTGAAAAAATCTGTTAAGTCTATACCTGTGTAAGATGAAAGACTATCTCGTAATGTTGCTGAACTGATATTTGAAAATGAAAAGTCGTTTAGCAATCGTTTTACAGCACTATAAAATAGGCTATCTCCAATATAAGTTTTTAAACTCATGGCTACTAATGCTCCTTTGTCGTAAACTGTGCTTGAATAGGTCATTGTGCTATCTACTCCGCTTAAAGGGAAACGTCCTTCTTCAAAAGGAAGTTGTAAAATTACATCTTCAATTTTCTTTCTAAAATGTTTTTTTGCTACGTCTTTGCCAAAAATTGCGTCAAGGCTTAATCGCTCTGTGAAAGTTGTCCATCCTTCATTTATCCACATGTCTCCTGCACTTGAACATGTCATTAGGTTTCCAAACCACGAGTGTCCTAATTCGTGAACAATGACTGCTTGTGCGTTTAGTGAGTAATTGGATGCTAAACTATGTGCAAGACTTATGTTATCTACGTGTTCCATGCTTCCAAGTGGCGTTGTGCAATAGCCAACTCGGTTAAACTTAAATTCTCCGAAACATTCCTCTAAACGAACGAAAGCAGAGTCGATGTGTTTGAAGTTTTCGGCAATCGCAATGCTATCATTGCTGAAATAAAATACGTTAAGAGGAATTTCTCTGTTGTTTGAAATAATATTTCTTTCGAGTTTAGAAAAATTTGCTATTGTCAAGCCTACGGTATATGTAGGAATATTTTGCTCAACCTTCCAATGGTAAGTTGTGTTGTTAGGGTTGGAGTCGTCTATGTTAATTAAATTTCCAGAACATATTGCTTTTACGTTTTTATTTGTAGTAATATGTAAGTCAAATGTAGCTTTGTCGATAAAATCGTCCTTGCAAACAAACCAACTACGGCCATAACAATGAGGATAATCGCTAAATGCTACGCCTAAGCTATATATTATACTATTAGAGTAATGTATTCCTCCCCAATTGTATGGCTCTACATTATTGCCTCCCGAATAGTATATTTTAGCAACAAGAGTGTCTTGATTAGAATATGAGTTTGGTATGTCAAATCTTATTTTATTGTTTTGATATGAAAAATCTATGGAATTATTGTTTAGGATGACTGAATCGACAATTTGATTTCGTAAATCAAATTCTACAAAAGAGTGATTGTTGCTAAGAATTAAAAAATCTATTTCGGTAAAGCCAATGTGTTTGTTGTTTTCTAAATTATTGATATTTAAGTTGATGTTGTAATGTAATACATCTATTGTTGCAGATTGTGAAAATGTTTTTTGGAAACAAAACAAACTTAATAGGAGTGTTAAAATGCAAATTTTCTTCATAACATTTAAAATTTTCTTGCAAAGATATGAAGAAGAATATATAAAAACAAAAAAGCCGATCGTTAAATCGGCTTCCGTGACCAAGCTGGGACTCGAACCCAGGACCCCATCCTTAAAAGGGATGTGCTCTACCGGCTGAGCTACTTGGTCGTTTGTTTGTTTTTGCGAGTGCAAAGGTACAACCTTTTTCGAAACTGCCAAATTATTTCTAAGAAAAAAAATACTCGTTCTTTACAATAGTCTGATTTTTAGCGAGAAAAATTTTCTAAAATTAAGAAAAAATAAGCCCGATTAAAGAAAGACTATAAGTTTTCATGAAAAAAGCAATATGAAATAAGTTTTTTTAGTATTTTTGCAACATTATGCAAGTAGAAGAAAAGCATTTAATTGATATAAAGAATAGAAGAGCGAGCTTTGAGTATTACTTTGTGCAAACATTTCGTGCAGGTCTTGTACTATGTGGCACAGAGATAAAATCAATAAGGGAAGGTAAGGTAAATCTTTCCGATTCTTATTGCTTGTTTAGCAAAGGTGAATTATGGGTTCATGATATGCACATATCAGAATATCGTTTTGGTTCTTATTATAACCATCAAGTTAAAAGGACTCGTAAGTTACTTTTGAAAAAGAATGAATTGAGAAAATTAGAAAATAAAAGTAAGGAGAAAGGTTTTACAATAATTCCAACGTTGTTGTTTGTTGATGAAAGAGGATTTGCAAAACTTGAAATAGCTCTTTGCAAAGGAAAGCATTCTTACGATAAGAGAGAATCAATTAAGTTAAAAGATAACAAAAGAGAGCTTGATAGAGCTTTAAAATATTAGAATAAATATGGTAAAAATGAAAAAACTGATTTTGTTTAGTCTGTTGACATTTATTTCCTTTGTGGCAATGTCGCAAGGCTATACAATAGATGGTCTTGTTAAAGGAAGTAAAAATGGAATTGCAACTTTAAGAACGTATTTTAGAGATGGAAATGAACAATTAGATACTTCAAAAATTGAAGGTGATGGAAAATTCTATTTTAGAGGTCAAATAAAAGATCCAATTCCAGCTTTACTAACTATAAATGGTAAAAAAACATATCGAGTGTATTTATCACCGGGAGATAATGTAGAAATAGTTCTTGTTCCTCAAAACGAAAAAAAGACAAAGATAAAAGGATCAAAATTAACCGATAAATGGTATTCTATAGTCGCACCACAAAAACAAGAAGACTATGATGTGCATTTGTCAAGATTAGAAAATTGGGTTATAAACAACCCTTCTGATATTTTTTCTCCTGATATAATTGCTTCATATCTTGCTTACAAGTGGAATTATTCTGAATTAACTCGTACACTTAATACTTTGAAAGAAGAATCACTTAATACATATCACTACAAACATCTAAGAGAAAGAGAAGCCTTAATGGTGCAATTAAGAATAGGAGGAAAGGCTCCTAATTTCTCATCAAAAACTTCAAATAATAAAACAATAAAATTGACAGATGAAGTAAGAAAACACGATTTTACTTTATTGCAATTTTGGGCTTCGTGGAGCGTGAAGTCAAGAGAACAAAGCCCAGAATTAAATAAGATTTACAATAAATATAAGCAAAGAGGATTTGAAGTAATAGGAGTTTCGTTAGATGAAGACAAAGCATTGTGGGAACGAGCTATAAAAGAAGATAATTTACAAGGTGTACAATTATGTGATTTCAAAAAATGGGAAAGCTCTCCTGTGCAAACATATATGGTAAAAGAAGTCCCAAGCAATGTTTTGATAGATAGAGATGGACGAATTATTGCATTCAATTTATCAACAGAAGAATTGTCTTTACGTCTTAAAGAATTAACAGCAGCATCTGGCTTTACTATAAGTGGAGCGATAAAAGGAGTAGATGAAGGTAAAATAACACTTGAATTATTATTAGAAGGAGGGAAGAAAGAGTTAATAAAATCAAAAGTTGTTAATGGTTCTTTTGAAATTTCTGGTAAGGTAGAAAGAACTTGTATGGCAATCTTATCTTTACCTTCTGCTTTGGGTGAAATATCCTTTTTTATGGATAATAATAACATAGAAATAACAGGAAAATCTGATGATTTAAACAGAATAAAGATAGAAGGCTCGCCTGCAAATGACGAATTTCTTCGCATAGCTAATAGATGTAATAATCAAAAGAACCCAATGCAGTGTTTAATGAACTATGTTAATGAAAATAAATCAAGCATCTATTCTCCATTCTTAATAACTTCTTATTTGGCTCCATATTTAAAAACATCAGAATTAAGAGAATTATATTCAACTCTTGAAGGTGATGCAAAAAATATGTATCAATATGATTTATTAGGAAGACATATTTTAGAATTATCAAAAGAAGAGCAAGTGGGTGAAAAGATTAGAAATTTCACTCTTGAAGATACAAAATCACAACCTGTAAGTATAATGGACGTTGCACAAAAAAATAAATACGTTCTTATACATTTTTGGGCATCTTGGGATAATAAGAGCTTAATGCAAATAAAAGATTTAAGACAATTATATAAGAGATTTAAAAAAGACGGATTGGAAATCGTGAGTGTTTCGCTTGACGATTCAAGAATGGCATGGATTAACACAATTAACGAACAAAAAATGACATGGCTTAATTTATCAGATTTAAAACGTTGGAGTAGTGTAATAGTTAAGTTGTTTGATTTGTCTTATGTGCCACAAAATATTTTGATTGACGCAAATGGAAATATAGTTGCGAAAAATCTTAATATGGATGAAATCTCTGAAAGATTATTGTTAATGTTTACAAGATAATTTTAAAAAATAAAAATAATGAATACATTAGTAAAAACTCCTATTTGGAAAGTTATAGTAAAGTATTTATTGATATTAGTAGGAATATCAATGTATTGTTTTGCGTGGAGCGTGTTTATGGTTCCCTCAAAGATAATTGGAGGAGGCGTAGTCGGACTTTCTTCGGTTATTTATTACCTTTCAGGAATACCTATGGGTATAACAAACTTCTCTATTAACGCTATATTATTGTTAATAGGTTATAGAATACTTGGAGGCAAGTTCGCCATTAACACAATTATAGGAATGACAGCCGCATCCTTGTTTTTGATATTTTTTCAACAAGTTTTGGAAGTACAAAATATGGAACAATTCAAGTTCGAAAACATGGAAATGATTACAAAAGCTATATTAGGCGGTGTGTTGTCTGGAATTGGTATCGGATTGTGTTTCATTAACGGAGGTAATTCGGGTGGTAGCGATATTATTGCTTTGATTGTAACAAAATATAAGAACGTTAGCCCGGGTTCAGTCATAATGATAGTGGATACTTGTGTTATCGCATCAACTGTTTTAATGGGTAACGGAATTGAACAGTTAGTTTACTGTTTTGTTTGTTTAGGTGTGTTTACTTATGCGATAGACTTTGTTGTTGAAGGTGAAAAACAAACGTATCAAATCACCATTATGTCGCAAATGAGTAATGAAATAGCAGACGCAATCGGTAATGAAGTGAAACGAGGTGTAACTTTATTGAACGGATGGGGTTGGTTCAGCAAAAAAGACCAAAAAGTGTTGTTAGTAATTGCACAAAAGAAAGACAAAGTTGAAATAATGCGATTGGTAAAAGCGATAGACCCAAATGCTTTCATATCAATAGCGAAGACACAAGGGGTTTACGGTAAGAATTTCATGCAAATAAAGAAGTAACCCATTTGAATATTAGATTTTTTAAATATATTATTTTAGGCTTTCTTGTCGTTGTATTAGGTTCTTGTGAAAAGAAGAATTCTAATGCGGGCAAGAAAGTTTTTCGTTATAACGAGGCTGCAAATATCAATACATTAGACCCAGCCTATGCGAAAGACCAAGCAATGATATGGGTAGATGTTCAACTATACAATGGCTTGGTGCAAATGGATAATAATTTAAATGTAATACCTTCAATAGCTAAATCGTGGGATATATCAAATGACGGATTGGAGTACACATTCCATTTGAGAAATGACGTTTATTTTCATCCGCATGACCTTTTTGAAAACGGCAAACGTAAAGTTGTTGCATCGGATTTCGTATATAGTTTAAGCAGAGTCGTAGATGCAAAAACAATGTCGCCAGGTGCAGTGTTTTTTGAAAATGTTGAGCAAATAAATGGCAGATATAGTTTCTTTGCTCCTAATGATACAACCTTTGTTGTGCGATTAAAGCAAGCCTTTGCACCATTTCTTGGAATATTAACGATGCCTTACGCAAGCGTTCTTCCAAAAGAAATTGTAGAGCATTACAAAGAAGATTTTAGAAAGCATCCTATTGGAACAGGTCCGTTTAAATTCAAAATGTGGAAAGAGAATGTTAAATTAGTTCTTGTAAAAAATGAGGATTATTTTGAAATCGATTCCACAGGTCAAAGACTTCCTTATTTAGATGCCGTAGCCATTAGTTTTATTGTTGATAAGCAATCAGTATTCCTTGAATTTGTAAAAGGCAATATCGATTTTATTTCAGGAATAGACCCTAATTATAAGGATGAAATATTGACTCGTAGTGGTAAACTTCAACCAAAATATAGAGAAAAGATAAATTTAATAACTCAACCCTATCTAAACACAGAATATCTTGGCTTTAAAATGGATTTAAACGATGAAAACAATCCGTTAAAAGATAAAAGGGTACGCCAAGCCATAAACTATGGATTTTCTCGTGAGAAGATGATAAAATATATGCGTAACAACATAGGAACGGCAGGGGAGTTTGGAATTATCCCTCTTGGACTTGCGGGATTTGATAGCACATCTAAAACCTATACTTATAATCCTGAAAAAAGCAAACAGCTATTAGCCGAAGCAGGTTACCCAAATGGCGAAGGAATGCAAGAAATAACACTTTCTACAACGGCAAGTTATCTTGATTTATGTAAATATATTCAACAGCAATTAGGACTTTTAGGAATTAAAGTAAAGATTGATGTAAACCCACCAGCGGCTTTAAGAGAGCATATCGCACAAGGGAAAACGCAATGGTTCCGTGGCTCTTGGATTGCTGACTATCCCGATGCAGAAAACTACCTTTCGCTTTTTTATAGTAAGAATCACTGTCCGAAAGGCTCAAATTACACTCACTTCTCTTCGAAAGAATATGATAAACTATACGAACAAGCAATCTTAGAGACGGATTACGAAAAGCGAATAGCCTTATACAAAAAAATGAACGCCATAATAATAGAAGAAAGTCCTATTGTGGTGTTGTATTATGACCAAGTATTGCGTTTTGTTCAAAAAAACATAAGCGGATTTGAGTCAAACCCACTCAATCTTCTTGTCTTGAAAAACGTAAAGAAAGATTAGTGAAAATAATCCTAAGAAATAAAAAAATAACTCTAAGGATTATTTTATTTTTCCTTAGAGTTATTTTCGTAAAGCTAAGACTTATTTTTCTGCCTTATTCTTTTATTCCTTTTATTGCCTTAGGTGTCCAATCTTTAAAGCAAGATAATACTTTTTTTGCATGATACCCTTCGCCTTCTTCAAGGTAATAGGAATTTTGTGTGTGAAGTCTTTTACCGTTTTCGTCTAATATTATTATAACAGGGAAACCAAATCTCTCAGGATGCTCTAATCTTTCAAGCATTTCAAGGTCCTTTTTGTCATAATTAAGGTGTAGAACAACATAGTTATCATTCATTACTTTATTTATTTCCTTGTCGTTTGTAACAAACTCATTAAATCTAAGACACCACTTACACCAATTTCCGCCCATTTGAATTAGAACGTGTTTTCCTTCCTTTTGAGCTTGTTCTAAGGCTTCTGTTAATTGTTTTTTACCATCTGCTTGTTCGTTGTAAAGTTTCTGAGCCGAAAGGTTAAGGCTTAATGAAACAATGAATAATAATAATGCGATTTTTCTCATAGTTTAATTTGTTTTTCTTTTTTTGTGTTTGCAAATGTACGCAATTTTTGTATTTTTGTCGCAAAATTAAAATTTTAGTAGTATGAAAAAATCATTATTGTTTTATTTAATTTGTGCATTTTGCCTTTCTGTGGCTATTTCTCAGGAAAGAAAAAATGTATTGTTTATAGGTAATAGTTA